>CEVA01192420.1_pt1 | contig 17052 bp, 14 predicted proteins | sample 361521 | NCBI WGS metagenome assembly CEVA01 (sample SAMEA2622823, study PRJEB7988) | marine metagenome | isolation source: saline water (ENVO:00002010), including
TTCGATGCTCAGGCGTGATCGTGAAGCAGCATCACACCCACCCCCAGCAGAATCAACACGCTGGCAAGCACCAGCCCCTCATACTTCTCGAGCGAAGGAAACGAAACCCGCTCGAGCCCCCGCATCGTCAACCACGTGAAAGCGAACATCCCGGCCAACGTGCCGAACGCCAGAACAACCGACAACACACCGAATGCAATCCACCCGTGCGGCCAGGCCGTCAAATAGATTGGCAGAAATCCCTCACACGGTGAAAAGGTCAGCATCGCAATAAGTGAGAGGACAGGTACCGCATCGGCGGCTCGAAGACCGTGGGAATGAGTTTCGGGCGTGCCGTGATCGTGATCCGACGAGCCGTCCGAATGGTCGTGATGGCCGAGCAGATGGATATGTGAGTGTCCACCACCGCGAAAGTGTCGAACGGCGTAATAGAGCCCGAACACAATCAGAATGCCCCCCGCGATCGGCGCGGACCACTCTTCCACATAGTGCGAAACCGCCATCCCCAACGACACGATGAGCACACCCAGGATGGTCGTCATCAGCACGTGCCCACCACCCGCAACCAAGACAACCGACAACGTCTTGGCCTCGGTCCATTTCTGTGCCCGCCCCGCCAGGACGAATGGCAACCAGTGGTTCGGCAAAATTGCGTGAAGAAACGAAACCGCCAATCCCGCCCCCGCCAGACTCATCAATACATCCATCCCTGCTCCAGCCCTTTCGCTCACGACCTCACGAACCACGACTTCACGATCTCACGTTCTCTTCGGTTTCACTCCGGCCAGCCTCATCGCATTCGCCGTCACGCCGAGCGAGGTCCCCACATCCCCTGCCAGAACGGCCACCACCAGCGAAACAAAGCCAGGCACGACACCGATCGCCAGGCCGACCTTCACGACGATCGAAGCAATCACGTTCTGCCGAATGACCCCCCGTGAAGATCGGGACAATCTCATCAGATACGGCATTTTTGTCAGATCGTCTCCCATCAGCGCGACGTCCGCGGTCTCGATCGCCGTATCCGTTCCCCGGACCCCCATCGCAATCCCCACTGTGGCGGCCGCAAGTGCGGGGGCATCGTTCACGCCGTCCCCTACCATCGCCACCTGACCGTAGTCCCGCTCGAGGGTCTCGACAAGCGAGACTTTGTCTTCCGGCATCAGTTCCGCGTGCCAGTCGTCGACCCCGACCGACCTTGCGATCCGTTCCGCCGTCGCAGGGTCGTCCCCGGTCAACATCACCGTTCGGATCCCCAAGGCGCTCAGACTTTCTACGGTGGCTCTCGCATCAGGTCGAACGGTATCCTCTACGACGATGACGCCCAGAATTTCCGATTCCGTTCCCAGGAGCACCGACGTCTTCGAGTCTGCACTCAGCGCTTCGTATTGTTCCGGAATCTCCGATTCGAACAGACCAGCACGTCCCACCCTGTAAACCACTTCCCCAACCCGTCCCTGGACTCCGAGACCCGTAATCGATTCGAACGACTCGACGCCCGGAAGCTCCTGTTCCCCCGCGTGCGAAACGATCGCCTCTGCCACAGGATGGCGGGAATGTCGCTCCAGAGCAGCGGAGAGGGTCACCACGTCCGCCCTCGTTCGCCCGTTGAAGGGGACGACTTCCGTGACCACCGGCTCTCCGTGGGTCAGTGTCCCCGTTTTGTCGAACGCCACCACCTTCGTACTTCCCAGCGCTTCAAGATAGGATCCGCCTTTGATCAACACCCCGTGTCGAGCCGCACTCGTGATCGCACTGACCACGGCCACCGGTGTCGAAATCACGAGCGCACAGGGACACGCAATCACGAGGAGTGTCAAACCGCGCAGAAACCACAGATCGAAATCGCCTCCCAGCAGCAGCGTGGGGATTGCCGACACCAGAATCGCCGCGATCGTCACCGCGGGCGTGTAGACCTTCGAAAACCGCTGGACGAAACGCTCGCTCGGTGCGCGATTGCTCTCCGCCTCTTCGATCAATGATACAATTCGCGCCAGCGTGCTCTCGGATGCGGGCCGAACGGCTTCGATCTCCAAATAGCCTTCCCGATTGATCGAGCCCGCCAGTACATCGTCGTCAACCTGCTTCGAGACGGGCATCGACTCGCCCGTGATCGCAGCCTCATCGATGGCGGATACGCCGGATGTCACTCGGCCATCCACCGCGAGACGATCCCCTGGCCTCACGATGAGACAGTCCCCCGCCAGAACCTCTTCTGCGGGAACCACGATCTCCTCCCCATCCCGACGGACGGTCGCCGTGTCCGGCGCAACGGACATCAACGTCTCGATCGAGCGCCTCGCCCGATCCACTGCATATCCTTCCAGGAGCTCTGCCAGAGAGAACAGAAAGGCGATCGCCGCCGCCTCCACATATTCTCCGATGAACACAGCCCCGATAATGGCCGCCGACATCAGAAAATTCATATCCAGCGACAACCGGAAGAGTCCACGGATCCCTGCCGGAAAAAACCCGATCGCTCCAACACCCGCCGCAGTCAACAGACAGACATCCGCCCACTGCCAACCGCCCACCGTCCACTGTCCACTGTCTATGGTCCACCGAAGGACAAGACCAGAAAAGAAGAGGATTGCGGAAAGAATCGTCCCAAGACGACCACCCACCCACCAACGACTCCCGTGCGAGTGGTGATGATCGCAGCCAGCATCTGCTTCGTCCGCAACCCCGTAGCCAACCGCCCGGACGGCTGACACGAGCGCATCCCGGTCAGGACCTTCCTCCTCGAGCGTCACACGGGCCGCAGCGGTCACTAGCGCCACGTTCACTGAGACCACCCCTGGTACTTTCATAAGCGCCTGCTCGACGGTCGCGACGCAGCCAGGGCAATCCATACCCTCGATTCCGAGATGGAGGTCGCGGTTCATACCGACTCCTCCATCACGTGATCGAGTCCGGCGGCGTAAAGCTGACGCACGTGATCGTCATCGAGCGCATAGTAGACGAGTTTTCCTTTGCGTCTGCTTCGCACCAAGCGCTGGGCCCGCATCATCCTCAACTGATGGCTGACGGCAGAAACCGACGTTTCCAGCAGCGCCGCCAGATCGCAGACGCAGAATTCGTCCCGCGTCAACGCGTGAAGAATCTTCAACCGCGTCGGGTGACTCAGAACCTTGAACGTTTCCGCAAGGATTTGATACTGAGGCGCAGACGGCGAGGAGGATCTGGCTCCTTCTACTCGGAATTCGTCCACTGTCGGAATGTCGCACAGGTCGATCGGCACAAAGACCTCATCACTTGAGCAATTGTTCAATCGTTGAGGCTAACCCTTCCCGGCCTTCGAGTCAACAACTGTGTCCACCCGAGCACCATCAACGGTTCGTAGATCCCTCGTCCGCCTCCAGACCCGAAATGAGTTGGCGCACCATCTCGTTCGCCAGGCATACGTGTCTGGGATCTTTGCCCGAAAGATACAGACAGAGACTCAGGATCGTCTTTTGCGCACCGTCCTCAGAAGATTCCAGTTCTGCCCCGAAAAAAACCGGGATTGAGATTTCCAATGCCTGACACAACTTGTTCAACGTCTTCATACTAACAAGCTGCTCCCCTCGCTCGAGTTTGCCGACACTGTCCACGCTCAGATCCGCCCGTTCGGCCAGCGCCTGCTGACTCAGACCACTTTCCCTTCGAATGGCGACAATACGACGGCTTGTATACTCGAGAAGCTTGTCATTTTCCATCAGAACCCTCAAATTCCGTAAAAAAATCGCTGTTTTATTGGTTATTATCTTGTTTCAATCGATATATATAGTATTTTCCAGGGTATTCCGCAAGTGCCTATTGATTATCAACAAGGATTTCACGATGAATCTGGCTTTTTCCCTATCTCTCCTAGTGACGACAGCCCTGCTATTCCGTTCCCCCCAGAACACTCCGTGAACAGAGATTCCCGCCTTTCCCGGTGCAGAGGGGTTCGGTGCATACGCAAAGGGAGGGCGTGGTGGTGGATGGTTCGTCGGCGGGAACCAATCGGGCGACTGGGGTAACACGGCCTTTGTCGCAGCACATATCGCAGGGCGCGGCGCACTCGGAGATTTTTCAACTCGCAGCTGGGCGGTAAGGTAAAGATGGGTGATACACAGTCGGTGGCCTGGTTGCTGAGAGGAAGACCCGACGACCCGGAGCAGGAGAGTTGGGGCGGACGTTTCGTTCGAGCGTGGGAGCGTCCAAGGGCCACATGCGATTGGCTTACGAATGCCGATGACCGATTCGAGCAGTTCAGCATTGTCGAGCTGACACTGCCGGTCGGCCCGATCGCGCCGTCCGAACCCTTCGCGACGATGGAAAACGAGAATCAATCATTGGTCGGTGATTTCGAATCGGAAGGTTCGGTGCGCTTCCGGTTCTCCCCGAAGGATCCCAAGACGTACGCCTACACACTCCGGAGCAACATTGCGTCCCTCGACGGACAGAGCGGAGAGATGACATCGTTCGTACCGCCTCCCGACAGCGGCCGACGACCGTCAAAGCAGCATCCGAACTGGTGGACAGACGAACCTCGACGTCGCAGAAAAGCAACAAATAGGGGCGAAGACCCTGAGCCGCTGGCGCGAGGACTTCCTCCGCGACTTTGCCGAACGCGCAGAGCGATGCCGAACACCGCGCAGATAACTAAGTTCGGTTGCGGCTTGAGACCCAGGGATCACACAAAGGAAAGATTGCAATGCCATTGAACGTCGAGAAACGCAGGATTAGCTGGCTCGTGCTGGCAGCAGCCGTGGTTATGTTGGGCTTTAACTCTACCAGTGCGGAAGACGTTCCGCCGGCACAGAACCACTCCGAACACCTTGATTATCTACCTTCGTTCCCCGGTGCGGAAGGCCATGGGTCGAGAACTCGGGGCGGGCGTGGTGGAGAGGTAATTGCAGTCACGAACCTGAACGATGCTGGCCCGGGCAGCCTACGCGAGGCAGTGGAAACCCAAGGACCACGCATCGTGGTCTTTCGGGTCTCAGGTACGATCGACCTGAAGAGCAAACTGACTATCGCCAATCCTTACATCACCATCGCGGGCCAAACCGCGCCAGGCGACGGGATAACCCTCAAGAGATACCCGATGTTGATTCAGGCGGATGAGGTTATCCTCCGGTATTTCAGGCTACGCCTGGGGGATGAGACTGGCGACGATGCCCTTTCCGGCAGATACCAAAAGAACATCATCGTCGACCACGTTTCGGCCAGCTGGAGCGTCGACGAAACGCTATCCATCTATCATTGTGAGAATGTGACCGTCCAGTGGAGTCTGATTTCGGAGAGCCTTTACAAGTCAGTCCACGTGAAGGGTACCCACGGCTATGGAGGCATCTGGGGCTCCAACTACAGCACTTACCACCACAACCTCCTCGCCCATCACACAATTCGGAACCCGCGATTCGCCTCCGGCGCGGGCCACAACGACCACCGCAACAACGTAATCTACAACTGGGGCTACGAGAGCTGCTACGGCGGTGAGAGGAATCAGCAGGGCGACCCTCGGTTCAACTTCACCACGGTCAACATCGTGGCCAATTTCTATAAGCCGGGCCCTGCGACAGAACAGAACGAAGCAAGACATCGCATCGTCAGTCCATCATCCCGCGAAGGGGTAAAGGGTTACGGCCGATGGTATGTTGCGGACAACTACATGCACGGCAACCCCGACGTGACCGCCGACAACTGGGCGGGCGGTGTCCAGCCCGGCGGGGGTGACGAGCATCTCGAAGTGGTGAGGCTCGACACGCCCTGGAACGCCATGCCCATTCGTCAACACACTGCTGCGGAAGCCTATCAGCTGGTCCTGCAATACGCTGGAGCTTCCTTGCCCAAACGCGACCCGATCGATGCCCGCATCATCGAAGAAGTGCGATCTGGTACCGCCAACTTTGGTGAAACATTCGGGGGCGGAGGAAAAGGGATCATCGACTCGCAAACTGCTGTGGGAGGCTGGCCCGAGTTGCGATCTGACGTAGCGCCCCCCGACACCGACGGCGACGGAATGCCCGACGCCTGGGAGACCCATCATGGACTCGATCCCGACAACTTTTCAGATGGGCCCAAAGACAAGGATGGTGACGGCTACACGAACATCGAAGAATACCTCAACAACACCGCCCCGACGGTCTATGTCGACTACAGAGACCCTGCCGACAACCGCTTCAGCTGGAACGTGAATGGCCGAAACCAGTCTTCGTAACCAAGTTTGCGGGGAGGTCACGCCCCAAGAGGTTCACAACCGCTCGACCTCACGATCTCACACGAGGATTTTCATGAGTACCACCATCTCCATCCAAAACGAATCCTTCCTCATCAACGGTCAGCGAGTCTACTCGGACATCGAGACCAGCAAACCAGCCGCACACGGTCTCCTGATGAACGCCCGTTTCATTCAGGGCATCTTCGACGACAGGGCCGACCCTTCACGTTTTGCCCGCTGGGGCAAGTCCGAATGGGACCCCAGAGCGCACACACAGGCACTAATCGACGCCCTCCCCGAATGGTACAGCTACGGCCTCCGTGCTTTCACGGTAGGATTCCAGGGTGGAGGCCCCTGCTTCACAGTCGCCAACGACACGATCGACAACAACCCGTTCGGCGAAGATGGAACCACGCTCGATGACGCTTACGCGGAGCGAATGGACGCCCTCATCAGGGGTGCGGATGAAGCCGGGATGGGCGTCATCGTCAGTTACTTCTACGGGTCGCAGGCCAGTCGAATTCGGGACGGGCGCGCAATCCGCAATGCGGTGAAAACGGCTTCTGGCTTCCTGAAGGAAGGTGGCTATACCAATGTCCTGATCGAGGTCGCGAACGAAATGAACATTGGCTCGTTCCGGGACCATCCGATCGTTCAGCAGCCCGAAGGGATGGCGTCCCTGATAGACCTCGCACGGGATGCTTCAGGTGGCATGGGCGTCGGCTGCAGCGGGGGCGGAGGATATCGGAACCGCGAAGTCGCTGAAGCCAGCGACTTCATCCTGGTCCACGGGAACGGCCAGTCACGGCAGCGGTTCTACGAGATGATCCGGGAAGTCAGGAGTTGGGATCAGAACAAGCCGATCGTGACCAATGAGGACTCTCAGGCCATCGGTAACGTGGAGGTTGCATTCAAGACGCAGACGTCGTGGGGCTACTACAATAACGCAACGAAGCAGGAGCCACCTGCCGACTGGCGGGTCACCAGGGGCGAGGACACGTTCTTCGCTCATCGAATGGCCGAAGGGATCGGAATCGAGGTGCCTGCGTTGCCCGAGGAGGATCACTACTACCTCCAGGGGCTGGAGCCCAACTTGTCGTACAACGGTCAACGCTGGATTCGTCTCGCCAGCCTACGGCCTGAAGCAATCAGTTTCGTCGATTTCTATCGTAACGGAGAGCTCTTCTACACGTCCTACGACGAATCGTTCCCCATCAACTTCAACAGCAACTGGCGCTACGGTGGCGTCGACGTCAGCGAGGACGATGAGTGGAAGGCTGTCATCCACCTTGGCAACGGTGATGTGTTGGAACGAACCGCCGAATAGTGCCTGGATCAGGATCGCCAGACCTGGTTTCCTATCCCAACAGACCTCAGCCCGCATCGAACAAGAATGCCCGCTAAGAGCGAGCGTAGTCTCAAAGTCCAAAAAAGAGAGAAGAAGCCCGGCAGGAAAGCGATGGACCAGCACAGGAAATTAAAAGGAAGGTTGGGGCCGCCAGGTGGTGGATCTGTCCAGATGCCGGAGATCGCATAGAACACGAAACCGGAAGAAACAGCAGCCACGACCCCTCGGGTGAGAGTGGCTTGCGGAGAGATGGAAAGGCTTCCCACCCAACGGTGCAACATCGCTGCAAGAACCCATAGCACCATCCACGCCGCGATCATGGCGCCAAAACCGGTGAGAAGACGAAGCAGATAGAAACTGGCCGCCGACAGGACACCCACAGCGATTCCGCCAATGGCGCCCACCAGAACGGACCTGGTTGATCCACCCGTGTAACCAAGCACGGCGCCCATGCACAGGCAGAGCAATGCACCGTGGAGAATACCCGCGATCGTGCGATGGGGGATCTCGAAGTGTGCCCAGAGAAAGTCCCCCGTTGTGCTCAGGGTCGCCAGGATAAGTGAGGCCCCAAAACTGCGAATGATTCCGTTCCGGGATAAGACGTCGATCACACTGGCTCCTGCCCGGCTAAGCGATCTCGTTTAATGGTTATCACCAATTCTGCCAATGGATTATACACCTGCTACCAAGTCATGGGTCCGAAAGCTTGCGACAGATTATTTGTCACCTGCTAACTCCTGTCGGTAGGACAACCAAAGAGAATATCCATCGTGAGTGACTTCACCGTCTTCGACGTCCCCTACCCGCCCGAGGCTAAACAACGCGTCATCGTCAACACCGACGCCAAGAACGAAGCCGACGACCAGTACGCCATTATGCACGCCGTATTGACACCCTCCTTCGACCTGCACGGCATCATCCCCGCCCATTACGGGACCAGGAAGACGCCGACAAGCGTCAAGGAGAGTCACGACGAAACCGTCAAGCTCCTTCGACTGATGGATCTGCTTGATGACGTTCTCGTCGCCGACGGCGCCACTGGAGCCATGCCCGATGAATCCACCCCCGTCGACTTGGCCGGCGCGCAACTCATCATCAAGGAAGCGATGAAGGATGACGACCGACCGCTCCACGTCGCCTTCTACGGACCGGTAACGGATATCTCATCGGCCCTCCTGCTGGAACCTCGCATCGCCGATCGCAACCTGCGCATCCTGTGGATCGGAGGCGGAGTCTGGCCGAACGGTGGACGGGAGTACAACCTGTCCAACGACATCCACGCGGCGAACGTCCTGATGAAGTCGACGGTGGAAGTGTGGCAAATACCGAGAAGTACCTACCGAACGATGAGCGTCGGGTATGCCGAGCTGATCGAGAAGATTTATCCGCAGGGTGAACTCGGGAAATACCTCGTCGAACAGCTCCTGGAGCACAACGCGAATACGAATCCCTGGATGGGATACAGGTCCCTAGGCGACTCTCCGTGTATCGGCATCATCATGGACCCGGACTGCGGCAAGTGGTCCTGGCGACCCGCCCCGACCTTCGACGCCCAGATGCACTACGCCCACACTGGGCAGTACCGTCCCATCCGCGTCTACGAAAACGTCAACACCCGTTTCGTGCACGAGGACCTCTTCGCAAAGTTCGCCCAGTTCACCAGAAGGGGCTCCCGATAGAATCTATGTCGTGGGTAACCAAAGGTTTGGATCCAGCGGATCGGTCGCTGACCCAATGTTCAATGGACTATCTTCCATGTTCACTGTTCAACGATCTCCCTTTCCAGATCGCATAGATCGCCGGAATCACGACCAGCGTCAGAATCGTGGATGACACCATCCCTCCCACCATCGGCGCCGCAATCCGCTTCATCGTCTGGGCGCCTGCGCCGTACCCCCACATAATGGGAAGCAACCCGACCATCGTAGACATCACGGTCATCATCTTCGGTCTCACCCGCTCGACCGCACCCACAACGATGGCCCGGTTCAGATCGCGCAATGACGGAACGTCGACTTCAGCACGGATCTCCTTCCACGCCTGATCCAGGTAGATCAGCATCACGACGCCCGTTTCTGCAGCCAACCCTCCAAGTGCGATGAACCCCACACCCACGGCTACGCTGAAGTCGTAGTCCAACAGATACGTCAACCAGATCCCACCCACGAGGGCAAACGGCAGGGAGAGCATCACAAGGAGGCTCTCCGCCACATTTCTGAAGTTCAGGTAGAGCAGCAGGAAGATGATCACGAGCGTGACGGGCACCACGACACGAAGGCGCTTCTCCGCCCGCTGCATGTACTCGAATTGACCGCTCCACACGACCGTGTAACCGGGAGGGACGTCGATGGCCTCCCTGACGACCTCCTGAGCGCGCTCGACGTAGGTCCCCACGTCAATGTCTTTGATGTCGATGTAGACCCAGGCATTGAGACGTGCATTCTCGCTCTTGATGCCCGGAGGTCCCTTTTTCCACCCAATCCGGGCGAGCTGACCGATGGGAACCTGGGCGCCGGTAGATGTTGGGACGAGAACGCGACGAAGCGCGGGCAGATTGTCTCTCAACTCCCGGCCGTAGCGAAGGTTGACGGGGTAGCGCTCCAGTCCCTCCACCGTGTAGGTGATATTCATCCCACCGAGGGCGGACATGATGACGTCTTGAATGTCCCCCGTCGTGAGACCATATCGCGCAGCCTCGACCCTGTCGATGTCGAAATCCAGGTAGTTTCCCCCAGCGACCCGCTCGGCATAGACGCTCAGGGTCCCGGGTACATCCCGGACCACAGCCTCGATCTGTTTACCCAGCCGTTCGAGTGTATTGACATCATCGCCCACGACTTTGATGCCCACCGGCGTTTTGATACCTGTCGCCAGCATATCGATGCGAGTCTTGATCGGCATCGTCCACGCGTTCGTGAGTCCGGGAAACTGCACGGCCTCTTCGAGCTCCTGGACCAGTCTTTCGGGCGTCATTCCAGGCCGCCAGTCCTCCTGTGGTTTCAGCGTGATCGTCGTCTCGATCATGGACAGGGGCGCCGGGTCCGTCGCCGTCTCGGCGCGCCCGATTTTCCCGAACACGTGTTCTACCTCGGGAAAGGTTCGGATGACTTTATCCGTCTGCTGGAGCAGCTCTCGGGCCTTCGTGACGGAGATACCCGGGAGCGTCGTCGGCATGTAGAGGAGGTCCCCCTCGTAGAGAGACGGCATGAACTCCGACCCGATGTGCTCGAGGGGAAACAGGTTGCCGATCTTCGACAACGCGTTGTGAACAACCGTGCCCGGGGTCGCCCTGTCGACCAATACGCTTTGAAAGGGAAAGATCGTGACCAGAAAAATCGCTCCGGCACCCACCAGGGTTGCAACCCGGTGGTTCAGAACCCGGTCGATCACCGGTCGATAGATTCGGATCAAGAAACGGCTGATCGGGTTATGTGACTCGGGTCGAATCTTTCCCTTCACGAAGAACGACATCAGCACCGGTACGATGGTGATCGCCAGCAGCGCCGCGGCGGCCATCGCGAAGGTCTTGGTGTAGGCCAGCGGCTTGAACAGCCTCCCTTCCTGGGCCTCGAGCGTAAACACCGGCAGAAACGAGAGCATTATGATCAGAAGCGAATAGAACAGCGCCGGTCCCACTTCCTTCGACGCGTCCGTGATCATCGCGAGATGGGACTTCCGTCCGGCATCACGTTCAAGATGCTTGTGCGCGTTCTCGATCATCACAATCGACGCGTCCACCATCGCCCCGATCGCGATCGCAATGCCGCCCAGCGACATGATGTTTGCGTGGATCCCTTGGTGCTGCATCACGATAAATGAGACGAGGATTCCCGTCGGGAGCGAAAAGAGGGCAACGAAAGCGCTGCGAAAGTGAAGCAGAAAGAGGAAACAGACGACAGCCACGACACCGATCTCTTCCATCAACTTCGTGGAGAGGTTGTCGATCGCGCGGTGGATCAGGACCGATCGATCGTAAGCCGTCTCGATCGTCACGCCCTCGGGTAAACCCGGCTTCAGATCTTCCAGCTTCTTCTTCACCCGTTCGATCACGGCCAGCGCGTTTTCGCCATACCGCATCACGACCACGCCCCCGGCGACCTCTCCTTCGCCGTTCCACTCCGCAAGTCCTCTTCGCAGCTCGGGCCCCAGCTGTACCGTCGCGACATCCCGTACGCGAACCGGGGTTCCGTTCGCGTTCACCGCCACCGGCACGTTCCGAATATCTTCCAGGGAAGTGATGTAGCCGAGTCCCCGCACCATGAACTCCATCTCTCCCATCTCGACCAGACGCCCCCCCACGTCGTTGTTACTGCGTTGGATCGCCACCCTTATTCGATGAAGAGGAATGTCGTAGGCCAGTAGCTTGTTCGGATCGACGGTGACCTGGTACTGTTTGACAAACCCACCGATACTCGCGACTTCCGCCACGCCGGGTACGCTGCTCAACTCGTACTTCAGGTACCAATCCTGGATCGAACGCAACTCGGCGAGATCGTGCTGACCCGATGTATCGACCAGAGCGTACTCGTAGACCCAGCCAACGCCCGTCGCGTCGGGCCCAAGCGTCGGTGTGACATTCTCCGGCAGCCGACTCGACACGAAATTCAGGGACTCGAGGACCCGACTTCGTGCCCAGTACAAGTCCGTATCGTCTTCAAAAAGGACATAGACGAAAGAGAGACCGAAGAACGAGTATCCACGCACGACGCTCGTATAGGGAACGGAGAGCATGGCCGTCGTCAGTGGGTAGGTCACCTGGTCCTCTACGACCTGGGGAGACTGTCCAGGATACTCCGTCATGACGATCACTTGCACATCAGACAGGTCCGGAATCGCGTCCAGCGGCGTCTCGAGTGTCGCGTAGACACCCCACCCAATCGCGAATATCGTAGCAAGCACCACGAGAAAACGATTCCGAAGACTACCTTCGATGATTCGGTCGAGCACAGGTCCGCTCCCTGTCAGTGTGAGTGCCCCGGGGTCGTCGCGGGGGATGGAGCATCTTCCGATCCATCGCTTGTCATCGTCATCAGAGCTGCTTTCAGGTTACTCTCGGAGTCGATCAGGAACTGGGAAGACGTCACGATCACGTCGCCGTCACGAAGACCGTCGAGGATCTCGTAGACACCATCACCCTCGACCCCGATCGTAACATCCTGGGGACGGAACCGACCTTTCCCCAGACTGCGGATCACAACGTTTCGGGATCCTGAATGAATGACCGACTGAACCGGAACCGTTAACGCCTCCCTCGATATCAGCGGACGGATTTCTACGTTCGCATACATTTCCGGCTTCAGGTTCCGATCCTCATTCGGAAAGGCCATCCGCACTTGCACCGCTCGTGTCTTCTTGTCCATAAACGGATAGATGTAGACCACCTCGCCCAGCAGGGCCCGTCCCGGTTCGTACGGCAGAGCCACTTCTGCCGCCTGACCTTCCTCGATCCACGGAAACTCATACTCGAAAACGTCCGCATAAACCCAGACCCTGGAGAGATCGGCAATGCGATACAGATGCTCTCCGGCATCGATGTGGGCCCCGTCGAACACCGCTTTGTGGACAACCACCCCCTCTTGCGGGGAGTAAACGGTCATCGTGCGTTTCACCTTCCGAGTTCTCGTCAGCTCCGCGATCTGTTCTTCGGTAACATCCCAGTAAAGGAGACGCCGTTTCGTCGATGCCAGCAGACCTCGCCTAGACCCGAGCGCACTGAGATACTCCTCCTGGGCGGAAACGAGCTCGGGACTGTAGATCTCCAGCAGAGGCTCTCCTTTGCGCACCCGCTGACCCGTGAAGTCCACAAATAGCTCCTCGACCCATCCAGACATCTTCGTATTCACATCTGTGATTCTTGTTTCATCGTAGTCAACGCGTCCGACGGTTCGAATGGTTCGGCTGAGAGATCCCCGCCTGACCGTTGCCGTTTTCACGCCCATGTTCTGAATCGTCGTTGGGTCTATCCTCACAGAAGCGGCGTCCGATCTTTCGTCTTCGTAAACGGGAATCAGATCCATCCCCATCGGGGACTTGCCGGGCTTGTCCGACGTGTAGGTCGGATCCATCGGGGCTCGCCAATGAAGGATGCGACGTTCGGACACCGCCGGTTCGGTGGCTTCACTCACGGCGTCCTTCACAAGATCCATTCCGCAGACCGGACAGGACGAGAGATGATCCGTGACCACCGTCGGATGCATGGGACACCGGTAAACCGCAGCTTTCCCCTCCCCAACGGCCGTCCGACCGTGGCCGAGCCACAGCCCGGCTAGCAGTCCGACCATACACGCCAGGGAAGCTATTGCGATCGTTCGCTTGTTCATCGTCCTCTCCCCGTCTGGTCCTCGAGCCGAACACCGACTACCGCCTCCAACTCCGCTCGCTTCTTCTCATGCTCGATGATGTGGCCGTACGCGTCGATCTCGAACTCCAACAGCGTAACCTGGCTATCGAGTAAAGTCAGGAAGTCCACCTGGTCGACCTGGTAGCCGGATAGCGCGGAATCCAGAGACTGTCTTGCTTGCGGCAGGATCGCAGTGCGAAACAGGTCCGCCTTGTCGCGATGCTCCTGCATGGCGATGGTCAGGACCTCGATCTGATGCGCAATCCGGGCTCGTGCCGTTTCAAGTCGGGCCCCCACGGCTTTCACGTTGGCGCGGGCCTCCGCGGCAAGCCGATTCTGCTTCCGTCCTCGATAGATGGGAAGGTTCATCCCGACTCCGAACGAAAGGAAGTCACTCCCCTGGACCGGGTCGAAGGTCATGAAAGCACGCTGACGATACCCGACGCTGAACGTCAGATTCGGCCAGCGTTGCCCGAGCGCTTCGCGTTCCTTCGCTTTCCACATCAGGGAAGTGTGTTCGATACCTGCCAGCAACGGCCGCGTCGAGAACGCCCGATCGCGGTAGCCATTAGAGTCGGATGTGGGAAGAGACAATTCGACAGCCTCCGGGCGTCCTACTTCCGACCCAGGCTCGCGATTCAGGACCAGATTCATAAGCGCAGCCGCTCGGCAGCGATCGGCTCTCAGCCCGATGAGGCGGTCTCGCATGCTTGAAAGGGAAACCTGTGCTTTCAGCACATCCTGTTGCAGACCATTCCCGACCGCATACTTCGATTCGGCGATTCGTACGAATTCTTCCAGCAAGGTCTCGTTCTGCTCGGCGATCTCGATCGCCCGGTCCAGAAAGGCCATCGAGAAGTAGACCTGCTTCACAAGGTTCGCGATCGCAACCTCCCGATCCTCCACCTGCAGAGCCGCCGTCAGGACTCGCTCCCGAGCTGCTTCCTCCCGCGCCCCCCGCGTACCCGGAAAGGGTAGAGTCTGGCTGATCGTGACTTGGTTGCCCGTAATCGGCGAACGGTTCAGGGCAAAGGAGTTCAGTGGAATGTTGCTCGATTCGAACTGAACCACAGGATCGCTCAAGGCCCCCGCAACAGGGACCCTTGACCTGGCAGCTTCAACGCGTTGCCGAAGTTCCCGAAGACTGGGATTCTCTCTGACTGCTTCCGCGATCAGACGGTCGAGGTTCAAGGGTTCGCCGAGAGCGGGCGACACCAGTACAGACATCAGCATCAGCGGCCACAGTCGGACCGCCAACGAAAGTCGAATACGCACGGCAACTCCTCTCCGTCGAAACGGATGGATTGACAGGTGCTTGGTGAGTCGTTGTGAAGAAGGGTGTTACGAATGACCCGACCGGAAAGGTTACCGACCGGGCAGAGGACTACCGGGGCTCAATCAGATGCGGAAAACCTGGTGCGAGAGATACAGCGGAGATCCAACGGAAGGATGGAAAACGAAGTTAGACCCTGGGAAAACCGACTTGGACGGCGCGCGGAGGTTGACGCACTCTGGAGCAGAGGACAGAGCAGGGCCGTTCGGGACCACCGAAACCGAGCCGACAAAGAGAGGACCTTCGTCGGCCAGAGGGTTCTGGTCCACCGCCGTGCTACAACAGCAGGACGTCGATGCCTCAGCGTGACACGACATCACGACAACGTCGACGGGCGCGGCCGGGCAAAAACACTGAATCGTGTAAGCCAGGACGGCCACGACGGCAAGCGTGATGGATCCGATGGAGACAGGTCTGATAGTGTGTCGATTCATAGAGGTTCCAGTTTGAATAGACACGATTCCAAGAGCACTGTCAAGGCGCAATCAGGAAACGGGAAAGCAATTCGCAAAGGTGCTCATCAACGGGATCTGCCCCCTGATCCTGATTTTAAGCGTCAGGAGGGCCCGGACAAGACCCACTTCTTTCGCGAGAAACTTCAGCCACGTCGAACTGTCCGCCGTCACACGGACGTCTGACTGCCCATCCAGTCCCGCAGTCACGGATCACGACAGTCGCTTCGCAGCGTTCCGCGCCCGTGAACATGAAATGGAAAGTCGCATCGACGTCCTTGGCGACACCACGCTGGAACACAAGAGGGAGCCCACTCAGAAACCCCTCGATGCTCTGGGGCCGAAGACCGCTACCCACACGCCTGATCATCTTGTGCGGAAACCGTTTCTCGACGTGCGCTTCCGCATCTGACCCTGGCACGACGTAGACCGGCTCCACTTTTTCCTGAAGGGGGCGCACGGCGTCATCCCGGTAAGCTCCCCCTGTCCTCAAGAAACGGTGAGATCACATCCTCACCCGCCGGACAGACCCCCATACAGTAGGCGGCCTTGTAGTTCGCTCCGTACGACAGGCTCTGCCACATCGATACCGTCTCGGGCAATGTCACCCCTTCACGATAATCCATCCGGTCGCGACTGTCGGCCACCTGCTCCACCCAGTCGTCGAAGCCACCCATGAATTCTCTGTAGTTATGCGTGTAGCACGCGCTGAAATCGAAGTGTCCGTCCGATCCGATCGCCCCTGTCGGACACGCCGCCACACAAAGCTTGCATTCCAAGCACGGATTGAAGTCGATCGGTTGGTCACATGCCTCACCGCCTGCATCCAGCGCGTTCTCGACCTCGAGATCGGCCCCCACGAGGATGGTCCCCAGTAAGATGAAGTTTCCAAATCGAGGGTGGATCACGTTGCGATGGATCCCCATCACCCCCGACCCGCAGCCTCGGCGACAGGCTTGTGACTGACGACCCAGATTTTTCCCGGAAACGCATCCATTTCCATCGGGAATCCCATCGAAGGGTTAAGTGCGTGCACCCCCTTCGCTTCCAGCACGTTCACGATCCGTCTCCCAACCTCGTTCACCTCATCACCCGTGTGATGAAACTCCAGGTTCGAAACCGACCGTGCGGTAGATCGAATCGGCTCTCTGTTCATTCGACACACATATGAAATCAAAGTCTTCGTCCCCGGCATCGCGCGAAGGATATCCGAAACCTGATCGCTCAGCTCAGGTCGATCGATTTCAACGAAACCCACATCGTCCACACCGGCGTCCATACAGCCCTGCTCGAGCCTGGACCGATCGAGCGACGTTGGCGGTGGGGATGTCGACTTTTCAGCAAGTTGCCGTACTGTTGGATGCGCAGCCAAGCTCACGGCAGCCCCCC
>CEVA01115942.1_pt1 | contig 16998 bp, 13 predicted proteins | sample 361521 | NCBI WGS metagenome assembly CEVA01 (sample SAMEA2622823, study PRJEB7988) | marine metagenome | isolation source: saline water (ENVO:00002010), including
TACTTCGTCTTAAGGCGCGGGAGAGTAGGTCGTTGCCAGGTCTTCTAAGCCCACGACTGGTTATACAAGATAAATCAGTTCACTTTGTGTTTGCTACATTTGTAACCTATTATGATGAAAACTCTTACTTGAATTCGTTTATTGTCTGATTGACGCGGGGTGGAGCAGTCTGGTAGCTCGTCAGGCTCATAACCTGAAGGTCGCAGGTTCAAATCCTGCCCCCGCAACCAATCATACTAGCCAGGTTTGACTTTTTATCAGAAATACATGAACTTTATTCATTTATTACAGAAAATATCGTAACAATTCTAACTTCTATGTTTGTAATTGGAGGGTTTATATATGGAAAGCGCCGCAATTAAGTCATTCTCTGATCCCGACGAATCTAAAACACCACCCAAAACCAATGCAGCGACTGTAAAACTTGGCGACATAGCTATTACAAAAGTAGAGCTAGAACCAGGATGGAAGTGGTCCGAATGCGTTAAACCATTGGTTGGTGGAAATAGTTGCCAGGCAGGACACGTAGGTGTAGTGGTGCAGGGAAGCATTCACGTTGTTCAAGACGACGGCACGGAAGTAAGAGCTAACGTAGGTGATGCTTACTATTTTGGTCCTGGCCATGATGGCTGGATAGTGGGTGAAGAGACATTTATTGGCTATGAGTTTTCACAAGACAGTAAAGATTTTGGCCCGTGGAAGACTGCTGAGAGATAATATAAATAAAGCTCTATGGTTAATCAGAGAATAGCTATTGTGGGTGCCGGAGCTAATGGCGCAGCCTTTGGGGCAGACATGGTGCGCGCTGGTTTGGATGTCACGTTTATTGACCAGTGGCCTGATCATGTTAAAGCAATGAAATCAAACGGCATACAAGTTAATATGCCAGCAGGTACTGAAATAACACCAGTACGCGCCCTGCATATGTGTGAGGTGGCGACTCTTAATGAATATTTTGACATCATAGTGATCTGCGTTAAGGCTTATGATACGCGTTGGGCATGTGAATTAATTAAACCTTTAGTATCTAATAATGGATTAGTTGTCGGTCTTCAAAATGGAATGACCATGGATGATATCGCTTCAATAATGGGAGCAGAGCGTACTATTGGTGCTGTGATAGAGGTGGCAGCCTACATGTCAGAACCTGGGATAATAGGAAGGCAAACTGGTCCCGCTGGGACTTGGTTTGGTGTTGGGGCATACGATGAAACAACACTGGGTCGTGAGAAAGAAATAGCTGATATTCTTGCTCATGCAGGAGCAGTAGAGATTAGAGACGATATTAGATCAGCAAAATGGATGAAGTTAATTGTTAATGCTTCAGAGTTTCTGCCTTCTTCTATTCTCAATTTACCGCTAGCCGATGCAGTTAAATTACCTGGCATCCATGATGTTATGAAGGCAGCAGGACGAGAGGCAGTACGAACGGGATTGGATCTAGGTTATAATCTTGTTCCTATTTTTGGTGATAAACAAGTTGAAGAAAATGATCCCGATCATTATGCATCGGCTCTTCTTGACGCTGTTTTGAGTAAATGGACACTGCCAGATACTAAAGTAACTACCTTACAGGATTGGACTAAAGGTAGGAAGGCAGAGGTTGACGATATAAATGGTCTCGTTGTTAGCGAACAGGAAAAACTTGGCGGTGAAGCGACAGTAAATAAACGTTTGGTTGAAATCGCTCACCAAATCGAGAGCGGGGAACTAAATCCCGATCCATCGCATGCTGATCTATTAAGGTCACTAATAAACTAGTCTAAAGGACATCGAAAAGTAGAAGATTTTAGATTATAATTGGCAAACGCAGCATTTTGTTATTTGACGGGCTGTAAATTTAAATCAATTTCGAAACTTACGAGACCATGTCGCGTTCTCTCAAAAGACGTCGTTGAATTTTCCCAGTTGTTGTCATTGGTAACTCGTTCACGAATTCTATCGATCTTGGATATTCGTGGGCTGCTAGTCGACTCTTAACATAATTTTGAATTTCTAGGGCAAGCTCATCAGATGGTTCATTGTTCTCTTTGAGAATAATAAACGCTTTGACTAATTCGCCACGAGCCTCATCGGGTACGCCTATAACTGCAGACATGGCAATTGCTGGATGACTTAGCAACGAATTCTCAACTTCAGCTGGTCCTATCCGGTAACCTGCTGAGTTTATAACATCATCTGCGCGTCCGACAAAATATATCCAACCTTCGTCGTCCATGGTAGCCTTGTCTCCTGTGTCTAGCCAATAATCATCATTATGGTCAGATAAGAATTTTTCTTTTGTAGATTCGGGGTTATTCCAGTATTTGAGAAACATAACTGGATCAGGAGATTTTACACATATAGTTCCTAACTCACCTGAAGAAACTAGTTTACCCGTTTCGTCCAATATACCAATTGTATGCCCAGGAACTGCGCGCCCCATAGAACCGTTTGGAGGGGTCATTATTGGAGCACAACATCCCACGATCATATTACATTCGGTTTGTCCATAACCTTCATTTATTGTCACACCTAACTGTTCACGACCCCAATCGATAAGTGATGTTCCTAAGGCCTCTCCACCAGAGAACATGGAGCGTAAATTGTAGTTCCAACGTTTTCGGGGTTCGTGAATTTGGCACATAACTTTAAGTGCAGATGGAGGAATAAAAGCATTGCGTACCCCGTAATGATCCATCAAGTGATATGTCTCTTCGGGATCAAAGCGACCTGGCGGGTTAACTACCTGCGGAATGCCGTGATATAAAGCTGGCATTGCTGAATCCATTAAGGCTCCTATCCATGCCCAGTCTGCTGGTGTCCACATAATATCACCGGGTTGGGGCATAAATTCTAATACAAAATCAAAACCAGGGATGTGTCCGATCATGGTTCGATGCGGTAACAAAGCGCCCTTTGGATTACCCGTCGTTCCGGATGTGTATATGAGAAGTGCTGGATCGCTATTGTCTGTAACGACTGGCGTGAAGCTATCTTTTGCGCGCTCCATTTCAGTGTATAAATCATGGACATCATGATTTCCGCATTTAGACTGACCATCGATAGAAAGTATAAACTTTATTTCAGGCAGAGAATCTTGAATTTCTGAAAGTTTATTACAGCCAGTTTGATTTGTTATAATAACACTCGCTCCACTGTCAGAAAGCCGGTGTTCAAGTGCGTCTGGTCCAAATAACAAGGCAAGAGGCATAGCGATAAGTCCTGCGCGATAGGAGGCTATGTGGGCAATTAAAGTCTCGGATGCTTGAGGCAGAAGTATGGCTACTCTGTCTCCTTTTGAAAGTCCAGCTGCTAAGAGTAGGTTAGCTAATCGGTTAGATTGTTTTTTAAGATCGCCAAATGTATATTCGACACGGCTCCCATTTTCTTGAGGAACAATCAATGCAGTTGAGTTTTGGTCTTGACTGTCACAAATTGAGACACCCATATTAAACTTTGTGGGAACATTCCATTGCCATTCAGAACAGGCTAGGGGGTAACTGCTAGCTTTCTTCACGTGATATCCATTAATTGTGTCAGCTATAAATAGTATATTAATTTTAAATAATAACTAAAGTGCCTTTATGGGTCTTGTAAAATGTATTGCTCGATGTGCTTTCTGTAATAGCGGTGACAGGTTTTATGGCCGGCAAAGGTACTGATGTTTTAGCTGGGTGCGGTATCTTGGTCGCTTGGAGCCTCTCCTGGTCCCCTTGATTTTTTGGTCTATTAAGCTTTTTGTTGAAATATAAGCTTATATATCACATTCACTGATTGCATTAACGATTGTCTCAGTCCGAATGCCTCTTCCGCGTTTTTCGCTCTGATAGTTAGACACAAAACATCCTGCCACCCTTTTTGAGGGTGATGCAAAAGCCCTCGCACCTCCAGATCCTAAATGACCAAATGCATCAGGTGATGATGTAAAAAGTGGCATTCCGTCTGGTGGGGTTTTCATAAAACCCATTGCCATTGCCATAGGCCTATTGATCAGTCCTTCATTCATGTCGGACCATTGTGTCTCAACTGCTCGGGCGATCCCCTCAGAAGAAATCAGTCGCACACCATCAATTTCTCCGCCCTCAACTAGGCAAGCATAGATTTTTGCCATTCCTCTTGCTTCTCCAAAACCTCCGAATGATGGAACACCAGCAGTTCGAAAACGCTTTGTGTTTTGCTCGGAAGGGCCAAAATTAGTTGGGAAGGCATTCCATGCTGCAGCTGCGGGTGAGTCTGGGTCCTGTCCAGCAGCATGAATAGCATCAGCGGGGTTTGGTATAATATCAGCACAGAGTTTTAGGGAATTATCAGGCACTCCAAGATAATACTTGGCACCTAAAGGTTGCGTAATATTTTCAGAAACGAAGTCCTGAATGCTTTTGTTGCTTACTCGTTTTACGATCTCTCCGGCTATAAAACCTATGTTTACAGAGTTATAAGCTCCTTTAGTTTCGATATCCCAAGCTGGAGCTTGGTTTTCTATAGCTCTAGCCATTGCTTCGGGCTTATATATATCCCCCGGTTTTGCTCCTTTATTGGACCAAACACCGCACCAGTGAGATAAAAAGTGTCGAACTTTAATATTTTCTTTACCCATTTTAGCAAAATCTGGCCAGTATTCGGCTATTGGTGATTCTAGGTCAACTTTTCCCTGATCAGCTAGGATGTGTACTGCTAGGGAACTTATTGATTTGGCAACAGAGTACATAAGACACAATGTGTTTTCTTGCCATAAACGCGTTCTTTCTTCGTCCATAAAACCACCCCATAAATCCACCACTTTTTTACCTTTGTGATAGATGCATACAGCGCTCCCTATTTCGGCATGCGTAGAGAAATTTTCAATTAGGGCTTGTTTCACTGGTTCGAATGTCTCGATACATTCGCCTTTTAGTATTATTTTATCTTTATTTGTAGAGTTCATAATTTTCCTAATAATTAATTCGAATAAAAAGGCTTGTTTAATTTATTACATTGTTCAATCAGAAGGATCTTGGCAATCCTAGGACATGTTCAGCGATATAGGAGAGAATTAAATTGGTTGAAATCGGGGCTATCTGATAAAGTCTAGTTTCTCTAAATTTTCTTTCTACGTCATATTCTTTTGCAAACCCGTAACCTCCGAAAGTCTGTATACACATATTTGCTGCATCCCATGAGGCCTCTGAGGCTAGAAGTTTTGCTATATTAGCCTCAGCCCCACAGGGTTCTCCCAAATCAAAAAGATTTGCAGCCCGGGTGCTCATAAGTGAAGCTGCTTCAGTTTGCGCGTAAGAGCGAGCTATAGGAAACTGAATACCTTGGTTTTGACCGATTGGCCTGTTAAAGACATTACGCTCGTTCGCATAGTTTGTGGCTTTTTCTATGAACCAGCGAGCATCACCGACACATTCTGCTGATATGAGAATTCTTTCAGCATTCATTCCATCTAATATGTATTTAAACCCCTCTCCCTCTACCCCGATTAAGTTTTCAACCGGTATTACCAAATCATCAAAAAAAACTTCTGTGGTCGCGTGATTTATCATTGTTTTTATAGGCTTTATTGTGAGTCCAGCATTCATAGAGGATTTCATATCAACTAAGAAAACTGATAATCCCTGATGTCGACGCTCTACCTGATCGATAGGAGTCGTCCTTGCTAGTAGTAACATTAGATCTGAGTGCTCGGCTCTAGACGTCCATACTTTTTGTCCATTTACTATATATTCGTTGCCATTTTTTTTTGCAGTGGTGGACAGGCTAGCTGTATCAGTGCCACTACTAGGCTCAGTTACTCCAAATGCTTGCAGCCTTATCTCGCCAGTAGCAATTTTTGGTAAATATTTATCCTTTTGAGTTAGGCTACCATGTCTAAGCAAGGTTCCCATAATATACATTTGTGCGTGGCATGCAGCAGCGTTTCCTCCACTCAGGTGTATTTCTTCCAATATTGCACTCGCAGCGGCTATGCCGAGCCCACTGCCCCCATATTCCTCAGGAATTAAAGCTCCTAAGAATCCAGATTTTGTCATGGCAGAAACAAATTCTTTTGGGTACGCTGCTTTTTCATCGAGCTCTTGCCAATATTCGGATGAGAACCCTGTACATAGTGATCTAACTGATGATCTAATGTCGCTATATCTGTTATTCATTTCATCGTCACTGTTTAAAAAAAGTTTTCTTATTACAAGGTATTGTTCTTACACATCAGATAAAAAACAATTTATAACATCTTATAATGTTTGTTCCTATCATGGTATTGAGATTTCATGCCATTAGTAATTAATACATGAATCAAAAGCTTTTATTCGCGGTACGTTTTGAATGATAATTTTGATCGGAGTGTAAATAAATGAAGGCCATACAATTTTCTAAACCTGGTTCTCCAGAGGTGCTTTGTTATGTCGAACTTCCATTACCTTTAATTTCAGAAGATGAAATGCTCGTGAGATCTCATCATATCGGAGTTTGCATTCCAGATACATTAATAAGGTCGGGCATTTATCCATGGGCTCCTCCATTGCCTACGGTTCCTGGCATTGAGGCAAGTGGAATAGTCGAAAAAGTAGGTAAAAATATTCGAAAGTTTTCTGTTGGTGATCAAGTAATTGTTTCGGCTAGAGAGAAGCCAGAAAGATGTGGTTGTTACGCAGAATTTATCAGTGCTAAAGAAAACGAAGTGTACCCTGTTCCCAGTGGTGCAAGTATGGAGGCAGCCGCATGTCTTGCTAATTATCAAGTAGCCTATCAGATGCTGCATAAAGGAGCTCGGATAGCTGAAGGTGATACGATTCTGGTTTATGGAGCTGCGGGGGGTGTTGGGAGTGCTTCTGTAGAGTTGGCTAGATTAAATGGGTTAAATGTTATTGGAGTAGCAAGCGATGATGAAAAACTAAGTTTTATAAAAGAAATTGGAGCACATTTCACTATAGATAGACGAGATCAAGAAATTGGTGAGGCTGTGATGGAAATTACAGATGGTAATGGAGTAGATTTAATACTCGATCCTATAGGTGGTGTAAAATTCCTTGAAAGGTTAAGTTTTCTAGCTCCTATGGGGCTTCTCTTGTGTTATGGAAGACTGGAAGGATATCCAGAAGGGGATCTTCTTAAAGAGATGGTTCGGACCATGGGTAGAAGTCCTGCCGTTCGGAATTTTAGCATGCACTCATTTGACAATCAGCCGGAAAAACGGATAGAGGCTATGAACTCTCTTATAGCTTTATTATCTTTAAATAAAATCAGTCCACGAATATATAGTAAATTACCGCTTTCAGAAGCAGCAGAGGCTCATCAATTATTAGAGAGCGGTAAAGCAATAGGTAAGATTATTTTACAGCCCTAATTGAAAAGAAATTTCCTTAACTAATAGTTTTCGGTCAGAAGAGGTTTGCTTTTGCGTTTGAAGCCACAGAGAGCCTCTGTAATTCTGTATCTACTTGGAAAAGGAAAAGAGATATGTTTTTGGACATGAGCATCACGCACATATTTTTCTATTGGCATTCCCTTGGTCACACCCATTCCACCAAAAATTTCCATTCCCTGTTCCGTTAAGCGTTGAACTGCAGAACCCGTAAACGCTGTTGCCATCATTTCATATGGTTGCCAATCTGCGCTTCCGTCTTCAAATGCTTCAGGATGGTCTTTGGCCCACGCAGCAGTCCATATTAAACGTCTAGCTGCTTCTAAGTTTGTTGCCATATCAGCTAAGAACAGACCTACTGCTTGGTGCTGAACTATTGGTTTTCCACCAGATATTCTCTCTTGTGCGAACTTGAGTGATTCTTCTAGTGTTGCTCGACCTAGACCCAATGTTAAAGCTGCTATCGTAACATGTGTGCCCATGTCAGTGCGTCCTTCAGGAGAGGGGCCTAATATGCGACCGGGAGGTACCCTTACATCACTAAAAAAGATTTCGGCATTATCACCTATACGTCTGCCAATTTTTTCCATCGGATGCCTCACTAAGCCAGGTGAATCACCTTCCACAAGAAAAGCTTTAGGCCCTTGTTCGGTTTGTGCCATCACAACTAGAAGTTTAGCCAAATATCCTACAGTTTGGTAATTCTTTGCCCCATTAATCAGCCAAGATCCATCAGGTTGTTCTACCGCTTTTGTTTTGAATCGAACATTAGGTGGAGTGTCGGTAAAGTAATCAAAACCAAGGTCCGTATCTGGCTCGTGGATTGCTACAGTTGTAAAGTATGTGTCATCTTCAATGAACTTTGGTATAAAATAATCTCTCTGTTCTTGTGTCATCCTTAATTCGAACCAATCACGAGCTCTTCTCGCAGTAAGCATGTAATAATAAGCTGTTCCAATGTCCCCTGCAGCCAACTCTTCTGCAACGACGCAGGCAGTCAAGTGATCAGAGGCCCCAGCACCTCCATTTTCTTCTTGCAACACGAATGTTCGAAATCCCAGCTGTGATCCTTTTTTAAGCACGTCCCATGGAATTCGATCCTCCCAGTTGGGTTTTGCATCTAGTTCTAATGCTATTGGCTTAATTTCGTTCTCAGCAAAATCACGAGCTAGTTTTTGGAATGCGCGCTGCTCTTCATTTAGTCGGATGTCTAGCATAACCTTCAGATCCCCCTCACGAAAAACTTAACAGGTTTTACGACCTGCATTGATCATCATCTTGACTTGTAGTTAACTATCTGTTTCCTAAATCGTTATGTCAACGGATACAATTTTAGATTATCTAAATGGCGCGTTCATAACAAAAAGAAGCTAGTGATAGTAAAGACGAACTGAATTTGTTATCTTTTGATTTTAAAAAGAACAACAGTTACTTTTTTCGAAGTTTATAAGTGAATATGAGCCAAGTAGCATGAAAAAAGGTTTTTAATAATTTAACTGGCTTGTTTGAATGACTAGAGTAACAACGAAAACTAAAAAGGATTAACCCATGAAAACATTGAAATATATAGCCTTGGGAGCGGCTGCTATAGGGGCAATTTCTTTAGCAAGCATCACCAGTCCAAGTATGGCTTCAGAACGAACCTTTATATCCATTGGCACTGGAGGACCAACCGGTGTTTATTTTGTAGTAGGAAATTCTGTTTGTAGAATGGTTCACAAAGAAGCTGCTGAGGGCCGAAAATCAGGCCGAAAGCATGGAATTAGATGCGCTGCACCTTCAACAGGTGGGTCCAATTATAATATAGGACAGATTGGAGCAGGGGAACTTGATTTCGGAGTAGCCCAATCTGATTGGCAGTTTCATGCTTCAAATGGAAGTAGTAAATGGAAAGGAAAAAAACAAACTAAACTAAGAGCTGTATTTTCTGTTCATCCTGAACCATTCCATATTATCGTTGGTAAAAACTCTGGTATAACAAGTTGGGGCGATTTAAAGGGTAAAAGGGTTAATATAGGTAATCCTGGGTCAGGCCAACGCGGAACTATGGAGGTGCTGATGGCAGCTCATGGGATTTCAACCTCGGATTTTAAGATTGCTACGGAACTCACTTCCTCAGAACAGTCCAAGGCACTTTGTGATGGAAAAATTGATGCATATGGGTACACAGTAGGTGTGCCGAATGCTGGAGTAGCAATTGCTACTGACGGATGTGGAGCTAAAATAATTAATCTTAATTCAAAAGTAGAAGCAGGACTTGTTAACTCAAACCCATTCTATGCCTTTGCTACTATCAAAAAAGGCACCTACCAGACTACCACCAAGGATGTTACCACTTTTGGGGTAAAGGCCACTTTTGTTAGTAGTACTGACACTAGTGCAGATGTCGTATACGAAGTGGTTCGTGCAGTTTTTGAAAACCTTGATTCCTTTCGTAAGTTGCATCCAGCTTTCGCACACTTAAGCCCTAAACAAATGATAAGTGATGGTCTTAGCGCTCCTCTTCATGATGGGGCTCTTCGTTACTATAAGGAGAAGGGATGGAAGTAGAATAAGATTTATCTAGTTTTCATAACAGCTGGTGACTAACTGCGTCACCAGCTGTTTTTGTTTTAGGGTACTTATTCAATGACACAGAAATTTGATGAGGTGGGTGTTTCGGAACGGCAATTAAGAGGATTTTACGCCTGGTTAGTTACGTTGGTGGCTCTATCTTGGTGTTTATTTCAGCTGTGGATAGCATCACCGCTGCCATTCATTTTTGGATGGGGTATTCTAATTGATGTGCCCAAACGATCGATACATTTATGTTTCGCTCTGTTGTTGGCCTATTTGCTCTTTGGAGCTCGAAGGAATGTTCGTAATCATCATGTTCCGTCATTAGATTTTTTGCTAGGTCTTTTAGCAGTTGGTTGTACTCTTTATATCCCATTTTTTTATAAAGCGTTGGTTGAGCGACAAGGTATACTATTAGATTTATCATTGTTTGGGTTTATTTTTCCAGTTGAAGCACTAATTGGTGGCTGTGGAATTCTCTTATTGTTAGAAGCAACTCGTCGATCACTAGGCCTGCCATTGGTGATCGTGGCATCGGTTTTTTTGGTTTACTCTGTCTTTGGTCAATCAATGCCCGAACTGATTTCACACAAAGGTATGTCTCTAGAGCGACTGATAGGTTATCACTGGTTGGGTGGAGAGGCCATTTTTGGAATTCCTCTAGATGTTTCCGTTAGTTTTGTCTTCCTATTTGTTTTATTTGGTGCGCTACTGGAGCGAGCAGGTGCTGGCAAGTACTTCCTAGACCTCGCATTTGCTATGGTTGGTCGATATAGAGGAGGGCCGGCAAAAGCTGCAATACTTGCTTCGGGTATGACTGGAGCCATATCTGGTTCTTCGATAGCTAATGTTGTTACAACTGGAACGTTTACAATTCCGGTGATGCGTAAAATAGGGCTTCCCGCTGTTAAGGCTGGAGCTATAGAAGTTGCAGCGTCTACTAACGGTCAGCTAATGCCTCCAATTATGGGTGCTGCAGCCTTTATAATGGCTGAGTATATAGGGATAGGGTATTTTGCCGTTGTTAAGGCAGCTATCATTCCTGCGTTAATAAGCTATCTGGCGTTGCTGTATATTTCTCATTTGGAGTCATTAAAGCTAGGCCTTAAGGGGCTTCCAAGATCAGATATTCCACACTTATGGAGAACCTTTATCGGAGGCATCCATTTTCTTGTTCCTATTATCGTACTTATTTATCTTCTAATGTTTAAACGCTGGACGCCAGGTAGTGCAGTATTTTACTCGATCTTATTTCTTATGCTTACGATTTTAGTTCAAAGCGTTGTTTTTAATCTCAGACAAAAAGTAAATACCTTTGAAGCAGTTAAGAGAGGTTTTGCTGATATTTTGTCAGGAATGATTTCTGGAACAAGAAATATGGTAACTATAGGCGTTGCTGTTGCATCAGCTGGCATAATAGTTGGAGCAGTATCTTCAACGGGCTTAAATAATGCGATGGTAGGTTTGGTAGAGGCAGTTGCCGGTAATAACATATATCTGTTACTTGGCCTAACTGCCTTACTTTGTTTGGTGCTGGGGATAGGATTACCAACAACAGCTAATTATTTAGTTGTTGCGTCTTTGTTGGCAGGTGTTTTAGTTGAACTTGGTAGTGCTTCTGGTCTTGTTCTGCCATTAATAGCTGTTCATTTATTTGTATTTTATTTTGGACTTATGGCGGATGATACACCTCCAGTTTGTCTTGCCGCTTATGCGGCTTCGGCTATTTCTCGAGCTGATCCGCTGAAAACGGGCGTACAAGCATTCACTTATGATATGAGGACAGCAATTTTACCTTTCATATTTATTTTTAACCCTCAACTTCTTCTAATAAACGTAGATAATTGGTGGCATATTATAACTATTTTTTTTATTGCCCTAGTTGCAATACTTTGTTTTAGCTCGGCGACGCAAGGGTGGATGTTGGTTAGATTGCGTTGGTATGAAATCCTTGGCTTAATTTTGATTACTTGGATGCTTTTTCTTCCCAACTCAGCGATGAACCGGATATATCCCGAATTTGCACCGGCCAGTCTCGATGAATTTTCAGAAGGTGATTTAGACTTAAAACAGAATCAAAAATTACGGATACATATAACACGAGAAACAAATTATGGAGATCGCTATAAGCTTTATGTTTTTGAAGGAAATAAGATTCATGAAGGTGCTAAATCACTGGGTTTAAAACTAGAACCTGAACAGGATCGATTTGTTGTTGCAGGCTTGGATTTCATGGGGCCCGCTGAAAAAGTGGGAATTAATTTCTTTGACTATGTTACTAGTGTTGACATTGAACAAATCAACAGGCCTGCAAAGGAACTAGTTTATATACCTGCTTTTTTATTGCTAATACTAATTATTTTAGGCCAAGTTAGACGTTTAAGAGTTTCGGGTCGTCAGGCTAAATAAACGATTCGATTTTAAGGAAAAATCTCGCTTTAAACCAATCGTTCAAAAGTTTATGTTTTGGGTGTTCTAAATCGCAGAAAACATATAAAAATTAGTGAAGTGGCAAACATTATTAAACTATATGTGGCCGCAGGTATCATTACTGGGCTAGAACCCATTAATAGAGTCGCCACAGCTATAGCTAAAGTGCCGTTCTGTAGACCACACTCAATAGATATAGCTATTTTCTGTTTGTATTTTGTGGATAAAGCGGATGCAACTAAATAGGCGATAATCATCATTATAATGTTGAGTGCAAATGTTACTGCTCCGGCTTCAGCGAAGTATTCAACAATATTGTAGCGTTGCTGGTAAATAGCGCCTGCTAGAACTAACACAAACAATATAGCTGATATAAAACGTGTTGATCTTTCAATAGTTGCCACAAATTTATCGGCAAATTTTCTCAATAAAACACCTGCAATAACTGGTATTGTAACGATTAAAAAGATGCTAATTGCTATCCCAGTTACCGAAATCGAGTTAGCATTAGGTTTATCTATTAAATGATTGTATGAAATTCCAACAATTAGAGGTATTGATATGACACTTAATAGGCTAATTACAGCTGTTAATGAAACTGATAGGGCAACATCTCCTCTGGCAAACAACGTTAAAATGTTGGATGTAACTCCTCCCGGGGCAGCAGCGATAATCATTACACCAAGAGCTATTTCTGGTCGCAATTCCCAGACGCTAATTAGAAAAAAAGCGACTAGTGGCAACAGAAATAATTGACATAGAACTCCAACGGCAAAGTCCTTAGGCATCTTTATAATTCTTGTAAAATCGGCAAATGTCAGACCTAAACCCAAAGAAAGCATAATGAATGCTAGTGCTAGCGGAAGGACGATATCAGTCATTATTCCCATTAGGGCTCTCCAAATTTAAAATGAGAAAAAAATTATGTAACTAAATATATAGACATGTGATTTGAACTGCTATTTCAAAAAAATTGTTTAGGTGCGGATACCAAGTTCCGATCACAATTGGTTGATCTATTATTTTTGAATTATATTCAAGTTTTATACGCTAAATCTATTTGTTTTTTATAAATTTAATCTTTCATCATTTCTATTTGTCTCATTGGCATAGCGTCGATTATCTCAAATAGCAATGAATTTGGTATAGCTTTAAGGGATCTATGTTTTTCTGAGCCGTCTTTTCCTATAAGGACCACTAAATATTTATCAGGATTGCTAGGGAACGTTTTAATTAACTCTGATGCATTAACTTCATGAGTTAACTTACCGTTTATCTTTACTTTAAGATCAGGGTTGATTTCAATAAACAAAAGATCTCGCTCAGCCCATTGTCTAGTTGCTCTCTCATAGTTTTTGTTTTGCGTGTTTGATGCACTGGACTCCAATTTTGATGCAAAAGATATTACCACCCTGTTTTTCCACAACACCTCTTCTAGGAAAGAGGGAGAATGATTTGCTTTGGACGTGCCTATCATCATTATAAATATTAAAAAAATTAAGAATTTAATATCAAACATCGACAGTTTCTTTTCTGTATTATTGAGGCGTTTTGTTGGCAGTTATAGATGTCCTTTTAAAATTAAATCCTACTTAGAGAGATTAGAGCAGACATTCCTTGCCGTTTAAGTTTCAATTAACTTCAAGAAAAGTTAGAAGTTGATAATTAGGATGTCAACTTTTAGATCGGTAACTCTCCAGCTCAGCCCTGCGAACTATTGCCCAACGATATTGATCAGGCCAAAGTTCAAAAGGGTTATCAACATTCATATGATCAGCAGCATGCACCGTCCAAAATGGATCGTGCATTAGTTCTCTTCCCAATGCAATTAGGTCAGCTCTTTGATTTTGTAGTATATCCTCTGCTTGTTCGGGATATATAATTCGACCAACAGCCATAGTTAAAACGTCTACTTCGTTCCGTATTTTGTTAGAATAGGGGACCTGGAATCCCAGTGGTCGGTCACTGGATGACTTCATCGGTGTGCCATCGTCATTAGTTCTAAAAGCTGGTGCGCTAGTTATGCCTCCCGCAGAACAATCGATTACATCAACTCCTCTTTTTTTGAGCTCTTTTGATAAAATGATTGAATCTTCTATTTCCCACCCATTTCCATCTACTGCGGATATTCTAAAAAATAGAGGTAAGTTATCAGGCCAGTTTGTTCGAACGGCTTCTGTGACTTCAAGAGCAAAACGCATTCTTCCTTTTAGATCTCCGCCATACTGATCATTTCTTAAGTTAGTAATTTTAGATAAAAAGCTGTGTATGAGATAGCCATGTGCCCCGTGAATTTCTAAGACCTTAAATCCTGCTCTAGCTGCTCGATGTGCGCTAGAAGCAAAGGACAAGATTACCTCATTAATCTCTTCTTCACTAAGTGCTAATGGTGTATGCCAGCCTTCACCAAGAGGTAGCTCGCTTGGGGCTACAGTCATCCATCCAGATCCACTCCAAGTTTCCATATTGTCATTTATTGGAACTCCGCCTGCCCATGGAGGGGTAGCAGAACCTTTTCGTCCCGCGTGAGCGATTTGGATGCCGGGAACAGACCCCATGGAGCTAATAAATTCGGTGATAGGAGCTAATGCATCAGCCTGCTCATCGGTCCAAATTCCGAGACATCCAGGAGTGATCCTTCCTCTAGATTCTACGGCAGTAGCCTCGGTAAATACCAGTCCCACTCCTCCTCGTGCAAAGGTGCTAAGATGAGCAAACTGCCAGTTTGAAGCAACTCCTTCTATGGCTGAGTACATGCAGAGAGGAGAAAGAACAACTCTATTTCTTAATACCACTTCGCGGATTTTCAGGGGTGCAAAGAGTAATGTTTTACTTATCATGACTAATAAATATTTTCATATCATTTAAAATTATAGTGGCAATAGGCCGCAGAAATATATTTTAAAATAAATAATGGTAATTTTATACTAGAAAATAATTAAACCACCAATATTACTTTGCAGCGAGGTTGTTGAGATAGACAAAATGCATAACTTAAAAAAAATTCCAGTTATCTTCTTTTGTTATTTTTCCTTTATATTTTTAATGGTTCCGACTTCTTTTTCGAGTGGAAATCAGATCTTTAATATCGAAATCGTGAATCAGATTGCTACAGGCGCAAAGGTAGAAAAATCTGGTGGTTTAGGAGTTATTCGAGTTAGCAAGGGTGATCTTGTAAAAATATATTGGAAAAGTGATCAAAAAACTGATCTCCATTTGCATGGTTATAATATTAAAACAAAATTATCGGCTACGGGTAACTCATTAATGGTTATAGAAGCGAAAGCTACTGGAAGATTTTCTATAGAGGCTCATGGCTTTGGTGATAGCCATAAACATAAAACACTAATATATTTAGAAGTCTTGCCTCGTTAATTTTCTGGATATCACAATTATTAGGTAATTAATAAAATATGATACGACATTTAGTTTTACTTGCTTTGGCCTCTTCTTTATTTTTTAGCTTAAATATGCAGCCGGTTGAAGCTCATGCTTTTGCGCAAAGATATGATTTGCCAATTCCATTATGGCTTTATTTGCTTGCCGCTGGTCTAACAGTGTTTGTCTCTTTCTTTGTGATAGTTATTTTTGTAACTAAACACGAAAAAAATGATGGCCCCATTATCGAACTGCTGGATAACGGGGTAGGCCGTGTATTTGTTAATCCCTATTTTTTGAGTTTACTGCGTTTTTCATCGGTCATGTTTTTTTTGTTGGCTATATCTGCAGGTCTATTTGGTGTTCAAAATATAGAAAAAAACTTACTTCCTACAACGGTTTGGGTTATTTGGTGGGTTGGTTTTGCTTTTTTAAGCGCCATTATTGGTGATTTATGGTACCTATTAAACCCTTGGCGGATAATCGCTGAATGGGTGTCTACTGCTTTTCCCAAATTAAGAAATCACAACACTAGAGACAGATTTAGTTTTCAATTCAGCAACCATATTTGGTTCGCAGTTGTGATATTTATAGGCTTTGCTTGGGCTGAACTTGTTTGGCCAGATAGGGCTGTTCCAAAGAGTTTAGCAATTGCTGTAACGCTATATAGTTTGATCACTTGGATCGGTATGTACTTTATGGGAATTGACAATTGGCTTCGTCGAGGAGAGGCCTTTACAATTCTATACGGCTTGTTTGCGAGATTTTCTCGTACCGAACTAGTGGTTATCAGTTCTGATTACTGTTCAATATGTAATTCATCTGACTGCCATGGAAATATAGGAGGGACTTGTACTGACTGTTACTCCTGTTTTCGAAGGTCAAAAGCTAAGCATCGAAGAATTTTTTTGCGTCCTTATGGTGCCGGACTGTTAAACAGCGGGCCCGTGACTATCTCGACAATGGTGTTCGTTATACTCGTTCTTTCTACTGTTAGTTTTGATGGCTTTGCAGATACACCCACTTGGCAACTAATTTTTTCTAGTCTACTTAAGTTTCCAATAATAACAAATCTAACCGAATTTTTAGACTTGAATAATTCCATCACAATTATTTCGACGATAGGAATTGCGGCTACTCCAATTATCTTTTTTCTGATTTATTTTTTCTTTTGTTCTATTGTTTCAGTTATTGTTAGAAGCGCTGATAAAGGCCATTTGCCGAGTGACTCGAAGCAATTAAGAACAATAGATATTGCCTGTGTTTTTGTTTTCACGTTGGTACCTATAGCGATAGCCTATCATCTG
>CEVA01144461.1_pt1 | contig 16998 bp, 10 predicted proteins | sample 361521 | NCBI WGS metagenome assembly CEVA01 (sample SAMEA2622823, study PRJEB7988) | marine metagenome | isolation source: saline water (ENVO:00002010), including
CCGGTCGTAAAACTAAAACCAGGACTTAGAATTCCAAAATACCGGAGGCAATCGGACTTACGAAAAATTCTGAATCCGGAATTCACGTCGGGAATATAACGACCCACGACAAAACTCGCGAACAATCGGAGCCCGGCACGAGCGATCGCCCGAGGCCCACGACCCCTAAAATGCCGGCCAGTACGCGCCGCCACAACCATATCCATATGCTCGGCCATACGCGTAAGTTCTCCGACAGACTCTGATGGATAAGTCCCGTCGGCATCGCAGATCATCACATAATCGAATTTTGCGGCCATAATCCCACGCCGGAGTGAAAGACCATAACCAAGGTTTTGCGGGGAACACACGACGGAGGCTCCAGCCTCCTTGGCCAAACGAGCCGTCGCATCCGTAGAACCATCATCTACAACGATGACTTCGTATGTGCACCCAGTAGCATCAAGCTCCGATCGGAACCTTGTCACCACATCAGCAACTGCCGACTCTTCATTAAAAGCAGGAATTACTAGTGAGACACCAGCGATCACCTCAGATCTCCCCTAGCGCAGTTTTTTGGCTTTCCGCCTACTACGTCACACGGCAAAGCATATCCTTCAAACAACCCTAACATTGGGTCGGGGACACAAATTTGCTTTTGCCTACGGACCTTTTGTAGCACGGCCTACTGAACACCTAAACACAATCGCTCTTCCGCAACCAGAGGGTTTGCCGGAATCCTGAGCCTCGAAAGTCCAAACGCATTGCGTATGTTCGTGGCAAAAAGCTCTGGCGTAAGAGGCGCTGTCGTTGCCTCCAACAAACGAGCAAGATCTCCGCATCGAAGTGCGCGACGCGCCGCGTCAACCTCATGTGACGGTATTCCAAATCGATCGTCCAAGGAAGCGAATCTGGCAACAACCCATGCTTCCGGCAATCGTTTTTCGTGGGATGGCAAACCTATGACATCACGTTGGAGGCGTGCAGCCAGCGGATCAGCAAGACCTAAAGCATCAATAATCCAAACATCCCTAGCAGCCCCGAACCCGACCATGCCAATAGCTTGATGAACACTGATCACCCGATCACCAAACGGACGTCGTGGGGCAATCCACGCCGCTGGTTGCTCAAGTTTCCCTTCCAACGCAATTAAGCCTTTGCCTGCGGCAGCTAATTCGTTCAGTCGACGTGCATCTTGAGCCCATGGCCAATCTTCATAGTCAGAAAGCGTGATGGGATGCAGATAACCCGACGAGCGTCCCACGTTAAATGTTCGTTCATCAAACACTCCTGTGGTGGTTGGACTCCATTGCAACCAGAAAGCGCAAACTACCGCCCATGGCACCACGACAAGAACCGGAATAGTCGCTGACCAGTTTTTAAGAGCTGTACCCATAGAGGGCCACGGAAGCATCGCCCCCACAGAACCAAACAAGACAAACACTGTCGGCAGCAGAAATCGTCCGTGCATAAAGCCACCCCCGAACCTGACGACCCAAACCGCATAGATCACGCTAAACATCACGTTGACGGCCAAGATTAGCGCGAGTCGGTTATATCCACGCCTCCACAAACGCCCCCACACAAGAACGACACCCCACCACACCACCGCAGCCATTGGAACCCACAACAAATATGGATTAACCAAATCAAAGGCGTAGGCAAGACCCCGTACCCACAAAGCATCACCAGCCTCTTTCGCGAGCGCTGTGTTGGGGACAAGCGACCCGAAATAACCCATGCGAAAAACTTGGTAGGCCACGGGTAGTGCTCCCATCAAACTCAGGACACGAAGAAGAGATCTCCACGTTGGAGATTTTGTCGTCACCAATACCCCTATCAAAAAGCTGGCGCTGAATACCGCAAGATCAGGCCGAATTAAGGGCCCTAGCCCAATCAGGACAAGCAGCCACATCGGCGCTTGTACATCGTCCAACCGCTGATCCGAATCCTTCGATGAGAATTTTGACGCGGCTCTAACTAAACCGCATATACACGCTCCAAGCCACCCATACACCAGACCTGTTTCGAGGCCTGAGGTCGCAAAGTCCCAAAACGGAGGCAACGCACAAATAACTAGAGCGCCTATAGGCATTACTAATTGAGGGGTACTCGAGGGTGGGTGGGCCAGACAAACCACAGTTCGAGCCGACATCCCCACCAACAAAACTCCCACTAGAGACGCACTCATTCCTATGATTACCGCGATCCACTCAACGTCCCACCACACTCCCTGACGAACAAGAGCCAACAACCCGACCCACGCGGGACTCGTCGAAGCTTCGACGCGTTCGGACAGATTAAAAACCGGCCCGTGGCCCGCCAGCAGATTTGATACAACTCGGAAATGAATAAAGGCGTCCTCAGCAACCCACCGCTGCTGCCAGCCCGCCCACGCTAGACACACAACCGGAAGTCCAAGCATCGCAAGATCACCAACCTTCATATCCAGTAACTCCGGCTGGCTACCAGACCGAAACCGACGACCTTGCAATGTCCCGGCAACGGCCAACGCCAAGAATCCAAAGATCGCAATACCAGCCCCAGGATTTAACAGCCACATAGGACTGAGAACCTCTAATCCAAATGCCACTGGTTCAGATAACGACGTATAGAGATGGATAGCACCAGCAATAACCGTCGTAACCGCAACCAACCCCACAAGCATTGCTACAAAAACCGGCATCGTTCCAACCACAAGCAAAAAAGCGCTGACTGCTGCCACCAACATCAAGACACCAAGGCCAAACCCGCCATCACGAACAACCGCACCAACCAGCGCAGGTCCTGAAACTCGACGACCAAATCTGAACACCAAGTCATGGTGTGAACGTTCACCAGAGACTGAACCGCTTAAGAACCGTGGCTGACTAAATGCATAGCGATCACCAGTGCTCATGCCAATACCAAGAAACGAATCTGCCGCGGTCACCGGAAGAATTTCCAGATCGATTATTTGCGTGATAGCCCGTCTGTTTGGAGGAATCTTGAAATGAATAAGATGCGGCTGTGCACGAGCCGCCACTTCGTGCCGATCCTCCCAAAGAATCTCACCCGAAGAATTGTCGTAGGCCCTCAAAATTACTCTCGACGAGGCTTGGCCATCTCCATCCGATTTCACGAAGACTCCGATCTGATCCGCGCCGAGAACAGGCACGCGAACCCGCTGGCGGATGGGTTCAACGAATCCTCGATAGAACGACGGAGCACGACTGTTTGACGGTTCTTCGAGCACTACTGTGCTGATACCAAGAGCAATAACTATGGCTAGTAGATTTACTAGAACAACCACGCCAATTAGTAATGCCCCCAGTGAATTCAATCGGTTCATCATCAAGTCAGCAACCTCGACTGACACCGTAAACAGGTTGCCGACGCAAAAGCCTGTGTTTTGCTCGACTGCTGCTCATAGAAATGGGAGCCAAACCCGTGGTTCTGTGATCCGTCACACATTCTCCAGCCATCGATCACGCCAGAGTTGAAACATCAAAATCGTCCAAATCCGCTTAGCGTGATTGCTAACGTGACTCGAGTGCTGATCCAGAAGACGTGAGACTTCAGCTCCACAAAAAATACCCTCGCGATCCAATCGGTCCTCCGCTAAATATTCACGAACCAACGGTTGGAGTTCCCTATTTAGCCAGGCGGCGATGGGAATACTGAATCCACGCTTCCGTCGACCAATAATCGACGCAGGCAGACGTCCTTCCATTGCCTTACGCAGCAAATACTTCCTAGTTAGACCTCGCAGCTTCCAGTCTATTGGGATCTTCTGGAGATACGTCATGACTTCCACGTTTAGCAACGGCACACGGGTTTCAAGCGATGTAGCCATACTCGCCCGATCCACTTTCGTAAGTATGTCGCCTTCCATGTATAGCTTGAAGTCCTGGTACAGCACACGGTTTAATAGATGTTGAGCACCACTCCGACCCGATATATCAGCAAGCATTTGGTGAAAACACGAATCATCGATTTCCGATCGAATATCCGGGTGGAGAATCGCTGTCAGGTCTTCCCCGTAATGAGATCCAGTCCACATTTGATGCTGCAAATACGGGGGTGCATCGGCGCCGCGAATAAACCGGTTAAGCAAGAAATCGAGTGATAAATACCTGTTGGAAACTGGAATCCGCGCAACGAAAGGCTCAACTAGCCCTCGGCGTATCCATGCAGGCAGAGACCGATAAACTGGCGCAATCCGATGCGCCTGCAACGTTGAATAGCCAGCCAACATCTCGTCGCCCCCATCGCCACCTAGCACAACCTTCACGTGCTCACGGGCAAATCGGCTTATGAGATAAGTAGGAATAATCGACGGATCAGCAAATGGTTCGTCGATATTTCCAGCAAGCACGGGCAACGTATTAACCAGGTCATCCGGACGCATCGGTAATTCGTAATGCTTGGTCCCCACATGATCAGCAACTTGCCGCGCATAACGACTCTCGTCATATGACGACTCAGAGAATGAGACAGAAAATGAAGGCACCTGATGATTGGAAACCTCAGACATAAGCAGCGCCACAGCACTCGAATCTAAGCCGCCACTGAGCAACACACCCACAGGTACATCGCTAACCATCTCGCGCCTAACCGCGCTTCGCAGCACCTCATAAAAGGTGCCAGCATGCTCAGCAATGCTTCCCTGGACAGGATTATTTTCGGATTGGGACAAGTCGAGATCCCAATACCGACTTGTCTGGATACCGGAGGTCGAAGCCACAAGTGTGCAACCAGATTCCAAACGTTTGACGCTTTGCAGGATGCTCGACGGGGCTGGAACGTATTCGAGAGACAGGTAATGTGCCAACACTTGGAAATCGAGAGCACGGCCAACATATCCGCTGGCAAGGACGGCCTTAAGTTCGGAGCCAAACACCAGCGTGGATCCCGCTATTGCGAAATACAAGGGCTTGATACCGGCCCTATCACGAGCAAGCAGTAACCGTTGGCGAGACTCATCCCACACTGCCAGCGCAAACATGCCGTCAAGACGATCTACGAACGCATCCCCCCATTCCTCATATGCATGAACAATCGTCTCAGTGTCTGAATGCGTTCTAAATCTGTGGCCGTGGGCCTCTAATGTTTCACGAAGACGCTGAAAGTTATAAATTTCACCATTAAGGACGACATGGACGGTATCGGTTTCATTGTTGATGGGTTGTACGCCACCTTCCACATCAATAATGCTCAGCCGACGCATGGTGAGTCGCACCGAACCTCTTACAAACGATCCATGTCCATCAGGACCACGATGCACTAAAGACCGCTGCATAAACTCCAATGCATTGGAGTCATCCGGCGTCGCGCCATCCATATGAAAAATCCCGGCAATCCCACACATATCAGAAGAGACTCGTCATAGCTTGAACACGATCAACGTGACTATCACCGTCTCTGCTGGCCATACCTAGCGCCGAAATTTGGCAAGCCCTCCGAGAAAACGAAATCCATAAACCAGATGACTCAAGACAATCGTCGGGCCCACCGCTACACCAAGCCAGAAGCGGCCAGCATCCTTTACTACGAGGGCCACCGACACTAGAACGGCCGCTACATAAATACCAATAGTCAGGAAATATAGTAGCCGCAACTGATCCACCCAGATCACAGAGACTGCACCAATGGTGAGCCAGAGTGCCCATAAGGTTGGGACGAAGTACGGCACACGACGAGATGTTTCCGGAAACACACGTGCGAAATATCCTCGATGCCATCCATATCCAGATATTTGGCGTAAATGACCACGCATCACAGGACGACGATGGTGATATACCAACACATTAGGGTCATACATGATCTGCCCACCCCGACGGACTATTTCCAAGCAAAACTTGGTGTCCTCACCGGGATAGTACGTGCTGTCAAAACCCCCAACCTCTTCAAACGCGGAACGACGCACAATTAAATTCATTGATGGATAGTCGTCAACACGCCGGGCCGGCTGGGCAACATATCGATACCGGGCCGGCCCAGAAACCATCCAGGCCGCATACGTCCATCCCGATACTTGGGCACGGAATCCGTCCGTAGGCGGCGTCACGCCAGGCCCTCCAACGGCCCACACGTCCAAGTTTTCGAACAGCGGCATTGCAGCCAAAAGCCATCCCGGGCTCGGATAAGCATCATCGTCAATAAATGCAAGAAGATCGCCGCGAGCCGACCTGGCACCAATGTCACGCTTTTCGGCAGGCCCGACTGGTCCGCTCGCGAGGTATCTAACCGTACCGTCAGCAGATTCAAAAACATCATCCAGGACAACGATCGTCTCAATGACAGGACCGCTAAGTTCGGCGATCGCTGCCAATGACTCTTCGAGAACTGCTGAGAATCGAGCAGCAATAATGACAATTGAGACATCGATCTTTGGCAAACCAAGACCATACATCTCCGATGACGTCGAAACTCGCGGCGACAAATCCATAAAGTTGTTAGGCGCTTATTTTTCGCAAATTATGTCTCTATAAATGTGGTTCAGCTGCAACCATGTACTAGGATCATAAGGTCAAAACGCCTCGCGGTAACACGGACCTTGTAATGAAGACCCCGTTTTACTACGGCTGGCGAACCGATCTGGAGATTATTACCGCGTGAACGTGGCGATCAGCTTCCCACCTTTCCAAAGTGATAAGGGGATACCGCTCCTTAGTCAGAACCGCCAGTATCAAGTCTTTTCGACGGGGCATAGTGACGGTGGCGGTCTCGTCGGCCTCATGAATCGTTTCGTCGGCGACAACGCCACTGTGATCTTCCCAGTCTTGCCCGCATTAGCAGCCACACTCCTTGATCAGAACGGCCATGACGCTGTTTGGTTGGACGGGATTGCCGAAGGATGGGACTGGGCCACATATTGTTCGGAAATCGAAAAGGCGCAGCCCGATCTCATGATGATCGAGACAAAAACCCCGAGCGCGCCTCCCGTCTATGACGCCATCACCAATCTAAAATCACGCTTCCCCGAAATGAAGATCGCACTGGTCGGAGACCACGTAACTGCACTTCCCGAAGAACCGTTTCTGTTTTGCCCTGTTGACTACGTAATCCGTGGTGGTCAATTTGACTTCGCGATTCTTAATCTCGCCAACTTTCTTGAGGGTCGAGAAGATCTTGGCGGAGGGGTCTTTTGGCGCCACGATGAAACATCGATTGCAAATTCTGGGATTGACCCAAGCCCGCCCGTGGTCGTTGATGTACGGCCACACATCGACCGCCGTCTAGTCAACTGGGAACTATATGCCTACCGCAACGGAAACTTTCTCAAGAAGGGAACCTACGGATGGGCAACCGGATCCACCGGTGCTGATTGCTGGTGGCGTAGGAAGGTCCCAGGCGGTCCGAGACATGGTGGGGGGGGGTGTACTTTTTGCTCCTGGACAAGCATGCTCCCGACATGGTCAGTACGTCCGGTTGATGACTATCTTGATGAACTAGAGCACTTGGTTGATCTCGGGGTTGAAGAGGTCTTTGACGACACTGGAACTTTCCCGGTAGGTCGTTGGCTTAAAGAATTTTGTGAGGGTTATCAGGAACGAGGTCTACACAAGAGCCTCATGATGGGTTGCAACATGCGCGCCGATGCACTCTCACAGTCTGAATACGAAATGCTTGGCGAGTCCAATTTTCGATTCATTCTTTATGGAATCGAATCCGCCAACCAACGATCGCTTGACCTGTTAAACAAAGGCACCGAGGTTCGACAGCAATGGGAATCGGTCAAGTGGGCTAGCGAAGCCGGTCTCGAACCCCATGTGACTTGCATGGTTGGTTATCCGTGGGAAACCTTTGATGAAGCACGTCGAACCATCGAGTTCACCCGTGAAACTTTTGATCGAGGATGGATCAACACACTCCAAGGCACGATCGTAATCCCGTATCCCGGCACACAACTTTATGCACAGGCACGGGCAAACGATTGGCTCCGGTTTGATGGCCCTGAAAACTGGGAGAGGTTTGATATGCGAGAACCGGTGTTGCGATCACCAATCCCAACCGACGAAATTATGGGTCTCGTTCAATCCTTATATACAAGTTTCCTCACCCCACGGTATGTGGGCCGAAAATTGATGCACGCTGTGAAGAGTCGAGACCATTTTCGTTACTACGTGGTTCGAGGATCACGGTACGTGGTAGGCCATATGTTGGACTTCCGGAAAAGCCAGCTTGAAACCGATGTAAATGGAGCGTCCCAACCAGACACTGGGGTTGCCGAATTGCCAGTGACGTTGCACACGGCAGGTGGATCTACGGCACCAGTTGATGAGTCCTTACTCGTGCCAACCTCACCGGACGAAGCTGCTGTTGCCGTTCCACGGTAGCCTGGCGTCAACAAAGATCGTGAAACCTATCAAGATCTGGAAGCCCGATCCGGCAGAGATAGTTCCAGCCTGATGGCGAGCGCGCCGCGTGCCGGGCGCCCTGTACCGACTTGCATCGGACGCAAGAGAACACCCGGACTGCTTTCAATCATTATCGTCAACCTAAACACTTGCGATCTTCTGGAAAAATGCCTCCAATCTCTTCAGGTCTCCTCGTATCTGGCCATTCAAATTATCGTCGTTGATAATGGATCACAAGACGGGTCTACCGCTATGGTCAGGGAATCATTTCCCAACGTAAAACTCGTTGATCTACCCAAAAACATTGGCTTTGTGGGTGGAAATCTCGAAGCTCTACCGTTCGCAGATGGTGAGTTTGTCTGCTTCCTCAATTCAGACACTGAAATCGAAGCCGATGCCTTCCGGCTCTTAGTGGACTACATGGAGCAACACCCTCAGGTTGGGTGTTGCGAACCCAAGCTGCTCTGGATGAAAGATCCAAGCAGGCTGGACTCGATAGGCGATTGGCTGACATGGACCGGAATGCTTTTTCACCGGGGCTATCTGCAAAAAGATCAAGGATTAACCCAGCCGTTTCCAATCTTCGCCGCAAAGGGCGCATGCATCGTGCTCCGTGGCTCCTTGCTGGATGAGATTGGAACCTTTGATGACTCGTACTTCGCCTATTTCGAAGAAACCGACCTCTGCTGGAGAATTTGGTTGTCCGGCTACGAAGTGCATTTCGTGCCGGACGCCAGAGTTAAACATCTCTTGGCCGGCACATCGCAAAAACTCAACACTGGGTTTGTGACATTTCACGCGTTCAAAAACAGGCTCCAGGCAATGATCAAGAACTTCGGCCCGAGCCATATGGTTCGAGTCATTCCTATACACGTAACCATTTGCCTCGGTCTGACATTCCTGTATTTGATTCGGGGTGACAAAGAAAAAGCCAGAGCCATTCTCGGCGCCTTATGGTGGAATGCACAGAACATCCGCAAAACCATCGCCAAACGCCGACACATTCAGGGAACCGTACGGAAGATTAGCGATAAGGAACTCATGCCCTTCGCGATAGCCCCAGTGGGAATACGATATTTCTGGAGCCTGTATAAAGAATATGAGCGGGTGTAGTCGATTGGACAAGGAAATTGCCGTCCGCCGTAGCTCACGGATCACCCAGGCTCTCCGACTGGCCAAGCATCCCATGCTGCGAGATCAAATCGTACTGATCATGCTTTCATTCGGCGTGAACGCGCTTGCCTTCTTGTTTCAGTTTTTGATGGCACGAGTCATGACGCCAACAGCGTGGAAAGACACTATGGCGATTTTGGCCTTGCTCACCATCATCAGCGTACCCAGCATTGCTATTAATACTCTGGCTATCAAGATGTCAGGCGAGTTGCATATCAGAAATCAGTTCGAAGACCTATGGCGTTGGATTACTCGAACCATAGGGCTCGTTCTAGCAGCCGGAGCCGTAGTAGCTGCCGCATTCGCCTTGTTAAGCGGGTGGATCACAGAACAACTACAACTCGAAGCTTCTTCTGGAGTCCTAGTAGCGGGCCTGGCATGTGCGCTTCTGCTCGGATCCACTGTCGTACGTGGCGCACTTGCTGGCGTTCGATCCTTTGTAACCCTAGGAGTAATCAGCATGACTGAAACACTCACGCGCGTGATCACTGCAGTTGTTCTGGTCACGGCAGGTTTCGCGGCTGCTGGAGCCGTTGGGGGTTCGGCCGCAGGAGCTTTCCTCTTCATAGCACTAGGCCTTGCCTTTCTACGCAAACGTCGAACCCCAGCGCCTGAACAGACCAGTAGCAATGCCGAGTTACCCCAATGGACTGAACAAGCACGCGTCCTGACGATCTCATTTGGACTTGCGGTCTTGTTCAATATCGACAGTCTAATTGTGGCTCGATTCTTTAGCAGCGAAGCCGCAGCGAGTTATCTGGCAATGGGTCTTATTGGGAGAACTATTTTCTTTATGTCTGGTCCCGTTTCGATTGTGCTTCTACCGCACGTGATCCGCGTCTACACAAACAGAAACTCCGTCATACCGAGCCTCGCTTTAGCACTCGGGTTAATCGCTCTTATCGTGACAGCCACTGCCATCTCAATCCTGGTATTCCCTACCCAGATCTTTAATCTCGTGTTTCGTGAGGGCTATACGCTCGACCTCTCAATCCTTTCCATATACGCCGTCATCGGTTCGTTGTTCGCAGTCAATGCCGCACTCGCCAACCTGTTGATCGGCGTTGGTTATCTACGCGCATGGATCGGCATGCTGGCAATCGCGCTGGGGTTAATCGCCAGCCTCTTTTTCCTCCACGACTCACTGACACAAATCGCCCTAGTGCTTGTTACAGCAGTCTCAATCAGTGTTCTCTATCTGTCCGCCGAAACAGCCATCTTTCTACGACGCACTGCAACTAAGTCACTGGCACAAGAGCGTAGCTGAGCCACGAAACAGCCACGGCAACGGCCATCCCCCAACTCACCGCCACAATAAATCGGGAAATGTTTTCTGTGCCCACAAGCACACGTCCGATAATCACAAATACGCTGAACGCAACCAAGCCCACAGCAGCTAGAACGCCTGCCGCCGTTAGCGGGTCGGATGAAAAAAGATTACGCAAATATGTCAACGGCCGGTTGGTCTGCTCGAGATCTATCAGTGTCGACCAGTTGTTGTGAGCCTGACCGTCATGATCAAACAGAATCCCGTCAAGACGCGCCGGGCCAACTTGCAAAGGAACTAACAAATCCCCTGCCCCACCGTCGGCTCGTTGAATCTCAAGTCGAAGTCGCTCACCTCCACTAGCACGAGCGGGAAACGACAACACACGTCTTGAAAAAGATTCTCCTGTCGCCGTAACGATCGCAGTTCGAAAAACGCGGCTCTGGGCTGATGCGATCACATCTCCCGCGTCTGTCATTAAGCGAAGATTTACTCCGACACCTTTGCCATCCTCACCAGCCGAGCGGAGTGGAACACTAATTTGACTTATGTACGGCACAGGCGTCGTGAATTCCTGAAACATAGATCCCACAACAGGTCCAAATGCAAACGTTTCAGCAGGCTTGTCAAAAGTGGCTGGGAAATTTCGGGTGTACTGCAAAAATCCAGCGGCAAGAACAGTAAGCACCAACACCCCAACCGCCGCGGCTCCACGAACTCGACCCACTATGTTTTCTCCAAAACTTTTACATCAAGGCTACTACCCAGACTGGATTAGCATTGATTCTCATATCCCGGTCAATATATTACGGTCGGCGCAAGTCTCCACCTGCGATACCATCACCGTCGCGTAATTAATTCGAATCACGCAGATAGGCACAAGCACAGCATCTGGCGTACGAACGCATGCCAGGTGAGCAAATCCGGCATTGGAATACTTACTCGCCCTCCCATTATCAATAATCTCGTTTGGCCTTCAGGTTTGGCCACGTCTTTCCAATAGATACTTCGGGATTGACATCTGGCGTCACCTCACCGTCGCTGGCCACTATCGTGAACAACGACGCGGACAAACTAAACCGTTCGATCGTTATCTCATCGATCTACCTTCAGACTATCCTCCCGGTTTGCGCGTACTGCTCTCGTTCATTCCGACGAGTTTCCTTCACCGAATCCAATGGCTAATCGCGCCCATCATCGATAGTGTTCACAACATCGTGTTATTTGTTTTGGCCGCTGCGCTCACCGGAAACATCGGAGCCGGTCTTATCGCGCAAGCCGCCTACATGCTTGCCCCACTCGTAGTCATGGAAAACTCTAGCCTGTCCACCCGGCCATTAGCTTCACTGCTGTTCACCGCCACGATGGCGGCCAATCTGGCGTTCCATAGTTCTAACGCGTGGGCATGGATAATCCTGTCAATTCCAGCTGCTGCCCTGTTGTTCCTTACTCATCGGATGGCGCTTCAAGCACTCTTCGTCACAAGCATTGCCCTTAGCATCCTCCTCCTCACCCCGTATTACGTCCTTGTCTTTGTTGGCGGATGGATACTTGCCCTTTTAGTTTCTCGGGGTGCTTACTGGCACGTGTTTCGCGGCCACATGGCAATGCTGTGGTGGTGGCGAGCCAACATTCACAACCGGTATGCACATCAGATACGCGGGGTACCCAAATCCTCAGAACAAAGCGGCGACGCCGTATTCAAGATTTATCAGATTGTGCGACGTCTTCCCCTGTTAGCGGTGCTCGCTGCTAATCCCTTCATTCTCTTCGCGGTAATCGTCACCTGTAGTCTTACATTCAATATGGGATTCATTAATACGGTCATTTTTGAAACAGAACTCCATTTTCTAGTGATATGGGCGCTGAGCCTCTTCGTCGTCGGCATTGCGATTCGTCAACTACACACCATAGAGTGGCTAGGCGAAGGCGAAAGGTATGGAGAATACGGCGCATTTCCGACAGCGATCATTACAGGCGTGTTAATCACCGAGACAACAGGCGAGCTCAGATGGGTCATGCTTGGCATATTCGTCGTCGTCGCGCTGGGAGCAGGACTCATTCCATCGGTAGCACTCCAGCGACGGGTAATTGTCGGTGACTCGAGTCGATCACTGACACCAGATTTGCAAACCATCATGAGCACACTAAACAACCATCAGACAGAGGCGAGGCTGATGACAATCCCCCTCTCTCTCGCTGACTTCGCCCTCTACTTCTCGAGCGCAAAAGTCCTTAGTACAGACAGTTCCTTCGGCCATCTCCAACACTACAGTGATTTTTTTCCAGTGCTTCAGGTCCCGATTAGCGTAATCTTCAGGCGGTTCGACATTAACCTACTCCTAATAAACGAGTCATATGTGACGCTCGATGAACTCGGTCTGGGCTCCGCGCCCATCGAAAAACGGTCGGGACCTTTCTGTCTCGTGAACGTCAATCAACCAGAGGTAAAAAACTAATGGATGTGCTTGTCACGGGTGGCGGGGGGTTTCTGGGCTCGTTTATATGTGATGTCCACATTGAGCGTGGCGATAAGGTTGTTGCGCTCGACCTATCTGATGGAGCCAAGGTCGCACACCTGGACGACCATCCGAATTTTCGATTTCTTTCGACGACCGTCACAGATGAAGCCACAATGCGAGAAGAAATTCGAACCTCAGATCTCGTTTACCATCTGGCCGCTGTGGCGGATCCACGACGATATGTGGAAGATCCCCTACACACGCTGCAGCTCGATCTAATTGCGGGTCTCCACGTCGTCGACTGGGTTGTGGAAGCCAAGCGCCCATTAGTCTTCACATCGACATCCGAGGTGTACGGACGAAACCCCCAAGTTCCATGGACTGAAGATGCCGATCGAGTCCTCGGATCTACAGATATTAATCGCTGGAGTTATGCAACTGCCAAAGCCGCCCTAGAGCACTATATTTTGGCCCACCACCAGCAAAGCGGTCTGGAATTCAACATTTTTCGACCGTTCAACTTTTTTGGGCCGCGCCTCGATTCCCTCGGTGCAGGGCGCGTCGTAACAATATTTCTCGAAAAATTTCTTGCTAACCAACCTGTACAAATCCATGGCGACGGAACCCAGACTCGTACTTTCTGCTTTATCCGTGATGCAGCCGAGGGCATTGTGCTTGGCTCAACCTCCGAGAAAGCCCGTAACACCGTCCTCAACATTGGAACAGACATTGAACACACAATCGAGAGCCTCGCTGAAACCATGCGCCGAGTCGGGGGCTTTTCTTCTCCTATCGAATACATCACCTACGAGTCAGCGTTCGGCACCAGTTACGAGGACATCCCTCGACGAATACCGGATCTATCCCGGATCCGCTCGCTTACTGGCTGGGAAGCAACGACATCACTCGAGGATGGCCTTGCTCAAACTATTGAATACTTTCACGACCAGCAAAGTACATCAGGGTAAAGACTCTCGTGACTCGCTCCGGCGACAATCACGACCCATGCCAACCCCACACATACTGCTTTACACATATGGTGTCCGCCCATGAATAGGCTGCAACCATTCCTATTCGTGGGATACAGATCTCGAGCACTCGGAACAACGCTCGGGGCTACCATCCTTGTGATTCTTACATGGGCCTCGTTCGCAACGTTGCGATGGGATGCACCAATGATGAGTGCGCAGCCTCAAGCCTTGTTCGCAGCCGGTCCTTTTCGCGCAAACGAAGCATTCGAGCAACCATTTGACGCCACGGTTAACTACTTGTCGTACGTGGAAACCAAGATTCAATACCGGGCGAGAAAATCAGACCTCAGACTGCTATTCAGATTGCGCCATGGTGATTCACTTGAGCGCGAAGGCATCCTGGCAGTCCCGACCGATAACAGCGAAATCACAACTGTACATTGGCACTTCGATCCCATTCCTGAATCTCAAGGGCGTCGCTACTCGATCCAGATCGTCGTAGGACCTCAGGTCACAGGCGAAGTGTTCGCAATGGCGGATCTACAAGACCCCTTACCAGGGTCGCTGATATCAAATGGAATATCGACCGACGAACGAATTGATCTTGTGATCGACCCAGGTCGAAACGCTAACTGGTGGCGCATATTTTCGACTGTGGGTCGAAGCACGCCAATTGGCATTCCAGGTGTTCTATCCCTCCTCGCCTTGGCCGCTGTCACGACCGCTGGCGGTTTCACCATTCTTTTTGTCGGGATTCGTCTCGTTCCCGCAATACTCATTGCAGCTATCAGTGGATTGGTAGTCCTTCTAACGGTAAGCCTCGCCTTACGAATATTCATGAATCAGCCGTCAGCAGAATTAACGTCCCAATTCTGGATAGTAATCGTCGCCTCGGTATTGGGAACCGCAGGGACACCATGGATAGTCGCCGCCATTTCCGCTGTTACCGGGACACTCGACTCCGTTCGGTCCGCGAGCGTTGCCAACTGGCTTCTTGCGATCGCGATCATACTGTCAGCTTCCGGTCTTACAACATCAATTTTGACTGCGGGTGAAAGAATCCATGTCGCAATACCGGCACTAGCTGACGGCCAACCGAACGCCGGTCGTTTCGACCTCCTAAACCCCGGCATATCCGGATGGCTAATACGAGTCGCGTGTCTCATATGGGCCATCTATTTGGTGCTTATCTATCTTCGCCGAAAGGCCGTGACTGAATCGGACATCGGCCCATGATTCGCGGGATGCCAATGCCGAACCCCTTGATGTTCGTCGGAGCAAGTTTTGGTCACCGTGGTGTGATGACGACCGTCTTTCTAACAGCCGTGGTTCTTCGATACACAACCTTTATTCGAGGCGACTACTCAGCCTGGTGGGATGGCGGAACACCGTTCCCTGGATATGCCGATCTCTGGATCGGCAACGCGATCCACCTAGCGTTCGAAGGAACACCACGAGGCTTGTGGTTCTCCTATGAAGGCTTACTGTACACAATCGCTATCGCACCGTTTCTCAAAGCCTTCGGGTTATATGGGGGCCTAGTTACTTGGAGCCATGTCCTGATTCTTTCGTCTGCTGTCATTGCTCCAATTGCGATGGCAACCGTCCGCGCGCTCGGCGGCCATCTTGCCGGGTCCACGCTCATCGGAATTCTTGTAGCTTTTGATCCCGTGTTGACCTGGTACGGCCTAAACGGATGGTCCGACAGTGCCACCATGTTCGCCGCAGCCCTAGCCTTCCTTTTGTTCATCCGTGCCGCGCGCAAACCGAGCCGGCTCAGACTTATTTGTTTCGGCGCAACACTGGCCATACTCGCCCTGGATCATGCAACGTGGACATGGCCCGCCTTCGCATGGGCGATCGCATGTATACCCCTCATCCACAAGGCCCCGTTATGGCTGCCGGCACATATCCACAGTTCGCATCTGAACCAAACTGAAAGATCGATCCGTCGAACAATACTTCCGCTAGTCGTACTCATCGTCGGTCTGGGCCTCGCCAACATTGGCCTCCTTGCTATTGGATCAACAGAACCAGGGAATGTATTTCCAGTGTTGACGTCCGATAGCGGAAACCAGCGACGGCTCGCGATGTACTACGACCCGAATCTCGAGTGGGACGCCTGGCAACCCGCCGACACCGGACGAACAATCGCAACACGATTCCCACAGGTTGCCGGCCGACAGATCTCCACGCTCGTAGGCCGACAAATAGGTCCTGCGATTCCTCTAGCAACCTGGTTACTTGTCGCGAATGGAATCGCGCTCATTGTGATCGCCACTAGGTCCCGAAAAAAAATCTCAGTGAGCATGATTGGTCTGTCCGGATTACTCATAGCCACCATAGTCGTGTGGCAAATCGATCTGGCATCTGATCCCATAGCAGTTGGTTTAATACTCGTGTTGGGCCTAGCGTGGGCTTACAGCCCAACGTCGAGAACAATCCTTTTTATTTCAATGCCGATTCTTGGAATCATCCTGCTTTGGACGGGAACAATCACTGGTTTGCGGCATAGCAGCATTGGGGCTTACGTCCTATATCTCGTATCAGGGATCTTGGTAGGAGAAGCGGGAATAATATTGGGACGTGTTGCTCAACCCCGACGATTAATGTGGGGTCGCATGTTGGCGGGACACACTATGGCTGCATTAACAATCGTCAGCATTGTCTTCGGAGGTATCCAGCTTTTCGACGCATTTCAATCACGTCTAAACCTCGATCGATATACCCAGTGGCTGGATACCGTGCTCCCAACGAACGCCGTCATCATGGCAGGAGGAAACATCGATCCCTGGTACGTCGCC
>CEVA01232637.1_pt1 | contig 16987 bp, 16 predicted proteins | sample 361521 | NCBI WGS metagenome assembly CEVA01 (sample SAMEA2622823, study PRJEB7988) | marine metagenome | isolation source: saline water (ENVO:00002010), including
ACATCATAATTGGTAGTAAAAACGTATAACAAGTCAATTATGGCATGGACGCAAAACGCATGGCTTGCGCTCATTCTTCGCTAAGTATAGCCATGCATTTGTGCGCCCCATATTGAGGCGTTATAAGGCGTAGGATATCATGGATAAACAGTCGAGGATGGAGCTAAGGAGAAAGGCTGGGTATAGAGAATTACCAAAACCTCAAGTGAAATATCAGGGTCCTGAGTATTCAATGTCTTTTGCTTGTTGTGAGTGTAGAACTTCGAATATGCGCCAATTTAATCTTGCTCCATGTGATTACCCTGAGACCATTGAATGTCCTATTTGTAAAGGAATTGCAGTTAACTTAGGTCGTCACTTTAAACCACCCAAAAAATCGGATTTAGCTCAATGGAAAAAGTTAAATTTTTAATTGAACACGGATTCCTATTTCAAAAAATTCGTAATAATAAAAATAGCTATGAGAGTGTTCCTTACCCAGAAACCCTAGCTCAAGCAAAAGAATTCGTAGTAAAGTACGGTGAGTATGCTGTGCGATCGCCTTATAACAAAGCAAATTAAAAGTGCGGACAAAAAGCAGTTGGCTTTGTTCGTACCTCACAAATTATAGCCAACTATTTTTAGCCGTTTATTTGCGGCGTTATGCATACTCATCACAAACTCGGTAAATTGAACTGTAGGGAAGTTCGGGCATGGCCAAGTATTTAATTCCATTTATTTTTTTGTTGTACACATTCACTGTACATGCGTTGTCTGTGTCATTTAGTGATAATCCTGTTTGGAAATTGGATTGCAATACATTCAACGACACCAAAGAAAGTAGATTCGTTATAACGTGGTATAGAGATGCTGGTCACGCAACGATGTTATACGAAAATGGTAATGGAAAAGGGCTAAGAGAAATTCCAGGCTTCTCGGAAAATGAACAATTCACTGCTCATTTTTGGATGTCACCTGCTACGACAAAAATAACCGGTAAAACGACTAAAGAAAGCGGCCATGGCTTTTGGGTTGAGTCCCTAGGGCCTACATTGATTTCTGTGAGAAAGACGGGACATATTGCAGTTACTAATCATGATGTTATTTATGGTGGAATGAAAGCATTTACACAGACTGGTATGTGTAAGATCCACAAAGGTAACTCGCAGAGTTAGTTGTATGCATAACAAGATGATAAAGAATAAGGACTTCTAAACGTTGGCTAGTCGTTAGTGTCTAACTAATTTTAGCGAACATTTATACGCCTCTTATCATGGCTTTGTTGCTCCTAAAAATCATCTACACCAGGGTACCACTATGAGTGGGCAACCTTGATTGAATGAAATATTATGATCAGAACAAGAAAAAAGAAGAAAAATTTCGAAGAATCAATGATTCAATCGCCATGGGAATAGATATTAAACGCTTAATATGGAGTTCTGAAACCCTATGGAAAGACTAATAAAAACCTATAAATATTTGCTTATAATACTGACGACTGTCCTACTTAGTGCCTGTTCAAATATTTACTGGGGGAATATTATAAATGAAACCAACGACGTTATTACGGTGAAGCTTACTTTCGTTAACGAGTACGGCACTCATTTTTTGGAAATGAAACCAATTAAAGCGAATGACAATAGTATATGGGAATATGAACAATCATCACTGTTCACTGACAAAATGGATCAAAATTTATCTAAGGTTGAGGCGACGAATTATGCAGGTTGTACCATTGTTTTTGACCGTAAAGCGATAAAGAAAAAAGTTGGAAAAAATAGACAAGTAATAGTGATTGAACCTCAAGATTTTATTGATGCTTGCAGTTCAAAATCAAATATGAACTAGATGAACATCATAAAATTAAACCATGTACCTTTTTTTGGTTGGTGCGTAGTTTGTTTATAGTTAAAATGCCTAATAAGGGCTTTAAAGTTGGTCTCGTAACAGCTTGCTCGATTCCGCTTCACTTCACACCTTCGCGCACTATTATCAGCCCCTTATGCAGGTGTTATGTGCTTTCGAGGAATATTATGAAAAAACGTATGTTATTGGCTCTACCTGCTTTTGCATTCACAGCTACCGCTATGGTTGAGGAAGCAGTTTACGATTGTGATAATGCGGTTAGCACCCGGCAAATTAATGATTGCGCGATAATTGACCTGAACTCAGCAAAAGCAGAGTTATCGAAGTATCTGGACGCAAGTATTGATCACAATTCTTATGATTCTGAGTTAGTTGAAGCTATAAAAGTTGCTCAAAATGACTGGCAAATCTATGTTGATTCCCATTGTGGCTCTATCTACACAAAATGGCGTGAAGGTACAATTCGTGATGTTATGGCTATTTCATGTGAAACTAAGCTAACTAGGCAAAGGACACATGAGGTTTGGGCACACTTTTTAACCTATATGGATAGTACTCCGCCAGTGTTACCAGAGCCAAAATAGTGTTTATGGCGCTGTGCAGCAGCTTTTGCGTGGCGTCTGCCCTTATATGCGGCTTAAAAAAACCATGAATTGTTCTAAGTATGTCCAACCCTTTTATTCCTGATAATTTCGAGGCGCCTAAGCGTTTGGACAGTGAATCTTTTCATTTTAGAGTGCTTGAAGAGGCGGTTGCTGAATTAGACTTTGACGCTGTGATGTCCAGTCAGCAAAGGCTGCAAGGGGTTTTCGGGCCAGGGTCCGAATGGCCTAAGCCATCGATGACTCTCGAGGAGAACACTGAAAGCCTGAAGGTTCATAAACGAGAGTTTGAATCGCGAGTAGCGTTTGCTTATTCAGTGTTCAATAACTCAAAAGATAAATGCCTCGGTTCTATTTACATAGACCCTAGCCAGTCACCCAAATATGATTGTGAAGTATATTTGTGGGTTAGAGACGATGCTATTGCTCTAGACATAGCGCTTTACCACACTGTCCTTGATTGGCTAAAAAAAGATTGGCCATTTTCAAAAGTTGCATTCCCTGGTCGAAGCATTTCATGGGCAGATTGGGCGGTTGCGTTGAAAGTTACCTAACATAAATCAATGATGTATGAGGCGTATAAAGCCTAGCTTGCGCTCTTTCGTTGCTTTTTTTAGCCAAGCTTAATGTGCTACATAGTGAAGCATCATCTACCTAGGGAAGCATAAAACGCCTATTCATCATTTTATTGAGCCTCAGCCTTGCTGATTGTATGTATGATAGGCCTCTGCAAACAGTAAAACGAATTTCGGTGTTAGCGATAATAACGGGTCAAAGCGGATCACAGCGTAGAGTGGTGATTATTCAGTTTAGTTGAATAAAAGCTCTAATTTACGTATTATGGCCTGCTCAGAATAAAGGCACGGTGCTCGAAAGAGTTTCCACGCAAAGCTTCAGATCTAAGGTCAATACATTGACTATGATGGCTGAGCCGCTTCCACTTTTGCCCTCCTAGTGCAAACGAACTTGTGCCTTTGTTGTATCTGTATTTATTAGAGAGAACGACATGGCCAACTCTGTTGTTGCGAGTTTAAGTTATTGCGCTGAAGAAAATATTGTCTGCGCAACCATGCGCGGTAAAGCGCAATCAATTGATGTGTTAAATAACGCCAACGCCATTATTGAATTCGCCAATAGTTACAATGCGAAAGCGGTGTTAATTGATGTACGCGAATTTGAACATGCTTATGCTAAGGATGAGTTCATTGATGTGTGCTACAAGCTAGCGCCATTGCTCGGCCAGTTGAGTATTGCTCGGGTGGTTAGTTATCAGGGTTTTATGCATGAACTGGTGACGCAAAAAGTACGAGAGCTTGGGGTCAGGGTGAAAAACTTTGATTGCCAGGAGCAGGCACGTAATTGGTTGCGCCCACTTTCGTGCTAGGTTAGTATCCCAAGCCCAAAAAATAACAACAGGCCTGAACATGCAGGTTATAGGGTTACTCGCAGAAATAAAACGCCAAGGCGGTATCGCCTCTGAGCAGCTATTCAAAGAACTTCAGCAGGAGCTGGGGTCTTCTTTTAAAGACACCATCGATTGGCTGCTAGCGCAAACCCAAACATGGGCGGTAGCGCCCATTTCGTCATTTCATGTTGCCGCTCTTGTTAAAGCAAAAAATAGTCAAGGTGACGTGTTTTATGCAGTCGGTGTAAATGTTGAGCTAGCAGGCTTGGGGTTAGAGGTATCTACCCATGCAGAGCAGTGTGCATTGCATAATGCCTGGCTACACGGCGCGACAGAGATTGAGCACATCTATATCAGCGCCGCACCATGCGGGCATTGCCGTCAATTTATTAATGAGTTCAAAGGTGCGAAGAACATCGCTATAACCATAGGTGATAAGTCAACGACCTTGAACGAATTGTTGCCTCAAGCCTTTGGTCCAGTTGATTTGGGGGTAGAGCAGCCCTTGCTGGGTAATGCTGCTAGCCATCATGATGATAGCCGCTCATTACACCACCATTTTGCGCAAAGCTATGCCCCTTACAGTGGTGGTAAGGCGGCGGTAGCCATTGAATATGCCGGCGCAACCTATTTTGGCCGCTATATGGAGAATGCCGCGTTTAATCCTAGTTTTTCACCCATGCAAGCGGCGCTAAGCCAAATTGTGTTGGCCAATCAAGAAATCGATTTTAGTGCTATTACAGCGGTGACTTTATTGGAGCAGCAGGCGGGCAAATCACACCTTGGAGCAAGCAAAACAGTGTTAGCTCAACTTGCTCCGCACGCGCAATTTAATTACGAATTACTAAGCAGCAGCTGTGCTCCCGCAATAACCTGATCTATCGCATTTTGTTCAACAGCCGAGATATCCACGTCGGGTATCTCGTTTTCACAGCGATTGACTAATACTCCGGCGATGCACGCTGAGCGCAGCCCCAATGCGCTACACATGGTCAGTAAGGTGGCAGACTCCATTTCATAATTCATCACGTTAAGCGCTTGCCACTGCTGCATGGACCCTTGAAGGTGGGTGGGAACATAACCACTGTGGGTGTCATAACGCTCTTGCCCAGGGTAAAAGGTATCACTGGATGCGGTAATGCCAACGTGATGAGTGATATCGCTATCCTGACATGCTTTCACTAGGGCGGCGGTGGCTTCAAAGTTGGCCACTGCGGGGTAGTTGGCTGGCGCAAAGTGGTGCGACGCTCCATCTAAACGCACCGAGGCTTGGGTGATCAATAAATCTCCCACGGCTATGTGCGGCTGAATGGCTCCTGTGGTCCCCACTCGTAAAAAGGTATCTACGCCTAGCTGCGCGAGTTCCTCAACGGCGATGGACGTAGAAGGTCCACCAATACCGGTTGAGCACACCACCACAGATTGGCCCGCTAACTGACCTAAATAAACGTGAAATTCGCGATGCTTAGCAAGACAGCGCGATTGCTCAAGCTGCTCTGCAATAACGCCTGCACGCTCAGGAGCGCCGGGGATAATGGCCAAGGTTGCCCCTGCAATGTCTTCTTTAGTGATGCCAAGGTGAAACATTTTTTTCATGTAAGCCTCTGATTTATCTTACGCATAATAGTGCCTTTAAAGGTGCCATGCTGCGGTGTTGCGGTCCATGCCAATAAGGACAAATGTCCGATACAAGTGATCCCCTAGCTTGCGAACTGAGTAAATCTCAACTAGATGTTAATTGAATGTATCATAGGAGATAAATTATGGGGCTTTCTTCTAGTGCTTCGAGCCGCAGTGAATTTGCTCGTTGCTTCGAGTGTAACAAGGTGAGCGTCTTTGCTCCTTTACATTGGTTAGCGTTAGCGTTTAAAGATATGGCTCGGGCACCGCTGTTGAGCTTAGTCTATGGTTTAGTGTTTACCGCTATTCCCGCTGCGCTGTTGTTTTTTGTTTATTCTAGTCAGTCGCATTTGGTCATTTTGCCTGCTGCTGTCGCCTTTGCCCTCGTTGGACCAGCCTTTGCGGCCGGCCTCTACGATGTGGCGTGGGAGCTAGAAAAAGGGCACACCCCAACATTTCGCCATAGCCTCAAATCAATGTTTCGTAACCCCGCAGGGGAGTGGGGCTTTGCCGTACTCTTGATGGTAGTAATGATAGTGTGGATGCGCTTGGCCGCTTTGGTGCATGCGCTTTATCCCAACACCGTTAACCCTACATTGGAAGAGCTGAGCGCGTTTCTAACCTTAGGCTCTATTATTGGCGGCGTGCTGCTGGTAAGTGTATTCGCCATCTCTGCCTTTACTCCGCAAATTATGATGGAACGCCGCGTTGATATTATGACTGCGGTGGTGAGCTCAATGAATGCAGTGCGAAACAATGTGGGTGCAATGGTGGTGTGGTGCGCCTGTATTGTCTCTTTGGTTTTGCTTGGCTTTATCACCGGCACTGCGGGTTTTATAGTCATTATGCCACTGCTCAGTTACGCCAGTTGGCACGGCTATATCGCTATTATTAAAACCAAGCGTCCGCGTAGCTACGAGTAACTTTCTGGCTGGCTTATGCAGCTTTTATGCATAGCCAGTCACGCCTTTGTTTGCGGCCCCTCCACGTTAGTTTGACTTCTTCACTCAGCTTGTATATTAATCGTTTACCTTGGGTGCTAAGGTGTATATGGATACTAAATAAGCCTTTTAAAAACATGGTGTTATGTTTTACCGGTAACTTGGTGTCGAGGTACAGATTACACAGAATAAGATAACAACGTACAGCAACACGATTTTTCTGCAAGCACCATATAATTGCATAACTATTGAGGAGAGAGCATGACTGCTAAGTGGCAAGATTTTCAAGAAAAAGTTGAGCACTGCTTGTGCCCGCCAGGTAACGGTGTATTTACTGTTAACACGGCCAAAGAGCGCAAAGCGGCCCTGCATCACAAGCTCTACGGTCAAACTGAAAACATTGAGCCACTGTGGAAATCATCCCTTCAAGATTTACCCACTAGCGAGCACAAAGCAGTTATGCTGGGGATCAGCTCTGACTGTGGTGGCGGTATTTTACGTGGTGCGAACTGGGGCCCGTTATTTCTTCGCAGTACATTAATTGAACAGCAACCGCAAGCGAAAGCGTTCGATATCGGTGATGTTCGTGTGATCCCACACTTATTACATGATAAGTACCTCAACGAAGGCACTATCAGCAACTGTCAAAAAGCCTTGTACGCAAACGAGCAGAGCGACTACCATGTTAGCCCGCTATCCATCACCGAAGATGTATGCACTGATTTTTATGCAAACTTCCCCGAAAAAGGCATTTTTGGTATCGGTGGTGACCATTCAATCAGTTACCCACTGACGAAAGCGTATCTCAAAGCCAAGCGCGAGCAGGGCAAGAAAGTGGCTATCATCCATTTTGATGCGCACACCGATTTGCTCGTGGAGCGTTTGGGCATTGACTTATGCTTTGGCTCTTGGTGTACGCATATTCTAGAATTCTTGCCGAGCCCTGCGCATTTAATCCAGTTTGGTATTCGCTCAAGCGGTAAGCCGAAAGAGCATTGGGAGTCTACCTTTGGTGTGAAGCAACACTGGGCCCACGAAATCAATGAACGTGGTTGTGAAGCCGTTATTGCCGAAGTACTTCAGCAACTGCGCAATGATGGTGTTGACGAGCTTTATGTAAGCTTTGATATTGACGCTTTGGACGCTGAGTTTGCCTCGGCCACCGGCACACCCGAAGACGACGGCTTGAATCCACAACAAGCACTCACTATTCTTGGCGCACTGGCTGATGAGTTTCCAATAACGGGTGCCGACATGATGGAAATCGCTCCTTTCACCGACAGTTCACTGGAAGGCAAAAGCAGCTCAGAGACGACCTTGCGCGAAGGGGCTAAAATCTCAGCGTTCTTGCTTCAAGCAATGAACAAGTAAGGCTCCACTTCTACCAGTGACCAAAAAAAGCGCCTTTCGGCGCTTTTTTCATTGTTGATAAGCGCTTCTTTGGCTATTCAAAACGGCCTTTGCGTATCAGCTCACCATCGGCCATCATGCATTGACCGCGTACGAACACCCACCGTGGCAACAGTGAAGTGCTATCAAGTAACACTAAATCAGCACACGCCCCCGCTGCCAGCGTGCCTTTTTTTATACCCAGTGCGTTTGCAGGGTTGCTGGTTATCGCTCGTAATGCATCGGCAAACGCCACCTTATGCTCTTTGACTGCTTCAATAAATGCCATTAATAACGAGCGCTCATGCCCGACCTCAAGACCCACCAAATGGTTGTTCTCATCAAACACTGGCAAGCTAGCGTGGCCATCAGAACTCATCGTTAAACGAGTTTTTTCAACACCCTTGGCTAAGCATTGTGCCAAAGCGCGAGCCGCACTGACTTCGCCATGTGCTAAGTCATAGTCGGTGGTGCTGGTGGTGAAATCTATCCAGCCACCGGCATTGGCAAAGGCGATACCGGCGTCAAGCAGCTGCTGGTTGCGATTCATATGGGTGGGGTAGAAGCGGTTTAATGGTACATCATAGTGGGCAGCCACCTCATGCAGGAGCGCTAAATGACTGTCACTGGGGCCGACATGAATACTAATCGTGCCGCGCTTATTACTTAGCATACCTGCAACCCGAGCATGTGCTGCCAGCTCACTAAGCTGCTTCGCATTCAGCTGAGAGCCGCGATGATCGCTAATAGCGACTTCACCGACACCGATGACTTCATCAATGAACATAATGTCTTTTTCAATACTGCCGGTGAGCGAGGGCGCTGGCAGATGATACGCACCGGTATAGCAAAAGGCATTGAGCCCTTCTTCTTTGAGTCCTTTAGCCTTAGCCAGTAAATTACTGTGTGTGCGGCCGATTGAATCAGTGCCAAGGGCGCCAACAACCGTGGTGATCCCGGCGGTTATCGCATCACTGAGCATCATTTCCGGCGTGCGACTGGCGAAACCGTCTTCACCGCCACCGCCACAAATATGCACCAATGAATCAACAAAGCCGGGCACGGCAATCAGCGTGCTGCCATCTATGACTGTTTGCTTCAGGGAGCTGGTGAACGTGAGATCAGGGTCTATACCGAGAATATGCTCACCGCCCAAGGCGATAGTTTGTTGCCCCATAGGGTCGGGGTTGTAAGTAGTAACGTTGTTAATAAGTGTGATCATAATGACTTAACTGTATTGCATAAATTGAGCGCCGATAACAAAAGCGCTGGCGAGGGCAAATAGCGCAAGCTGCAGGCGCCAAATAAATAGAAACCATTGGCCCCACTCTAACTTCACCACGCCCAAACAACCAATCAGGCTTGCTGAGGTGGGAATAATGATATTGGTCAGGCCGTCACCGAGCTGGAAGGCGAGTACCACGGTTTGCCGACCAACATTAAGCAAGTCGCCCAAAGGGGCCATAATCGGCATGGTGATCGCAGCTTGCCCCGAGCCTGAGGAGACAAAGAAGTTAAATAAGCTTTGAAACACCAACATACTCCATGCTGCCAGCGCTTCGGGCATACCGTGTAAGAGGGTGGCGCTGTAATACAAAAGCGTGTTTAACACCGAAGGCTCACTGAGCTCATTGCCACCGAGTAAAAGCACGATGCCTTTGGCCAAAGCGACCAATAACGCGGCCGGTAGCAGCTCTTGTGCTCCTTGGGTAAACACCTCTGCACTGCGCGAAAACGAGGTGCGATACATGAACTTGGCAACAATGGCGCTTAACACCGCCAAAGTAAAAAATTGGCCAGCAAGTTGTGGAATGTAATACTGGTGCAAGGTCACTCCCCAAATCACCCAGGCAATGACACCGGCAAACAGCAATAATAGCGTTTTATCAGCTCGACAAAGAGGCGCATAACTTGTGCTCGGCGCAGGTTCAGCGGGTAATGCGCGACTGTGTTTTGCATAGCGATAGGTGTAGGTCATGCCCAGCAATGTAAAACAACTCCAAGCGAACATCCGCAAGGGGGCACCGGAGAACACGCCGAGTTCAGCAATAGACTGAGCAATGGCGATACTAAATGGGTTCATCCATGAGCTCGCAAACCCGATTTGTGTTGCCACATAAGTCACTAACACTGTGGTTTGAGCGTTGTAGCCCAGTTGCTTCATAATCGGCAGTAGCACGACGCAAAAGGCGATTGCCTCTTCACCCATGCCAAATATGGCGCCGCCAAGAGAAAATAATGTAAACAGCACAGGAATAAATAGCCATTGTAGCTTTTGGGTGCGGCCGATCAGTGCTAAAACAGCGCGGTTTATAGCGCCGGTGTGCATCAGAACCGAAAACGCCCCGCCGGTAATAAGAATAAATGCCATGACGCCAATGGTAGCGCCAAATTTATCGCCAGCAACGAGCCCTTCGAATAGTACATTCACAAAGCCGACTTCGCCGTTACTTGCAAATAACGGCAATTGCAGCTGCGTTTGTTGTTGTTGGAATTGCGCCAAGCTGACCGTAGTTTGCTGAGCGTCCATAGCAAACCAGCCAGGTTGCACAAACCAGGTACTGGCATAGGCAAGTAAGGCCACCGACATCAAAATAACGCTGGCACTGGGCAAAGAAAAACGCGTGTGATTAGTCATGAGTCTTCACTTATAAAAGGACAAAGGGGCGCACGGCCCCTTATTGATTTTGGGCGCTGACCATTAAAAGCGGTAGGTCATGCCCACACGATAGGTAGCACCAAGGGCGTTATGATTTATTGCATCAAAACCTCGGGCAGAGCCATATGCTGTGGGCGGCTCTTCATCTGTGAGGTTGTCGATATTAACGCGTAGGGTGAGCGCGTTGCTCAGCTCATAGCCAGCAGAGAGATCCCATACTAACCATGAGTCGACCTCTCGCTCACCTTGTGCATCGAGCGCGCCAAGCGCCTCCAACTCGTCAATTTCACGACCCCTCAGGCCATCGATATCGTCGCTGTAGCTGTCAGTATAGTTGGCCCCTATAACGATATAGTAATTGTCGCTATCCCAAGCTAAGCTGACGCGGCCTACATTCTCGGGGTAACGATAACTACCTACTAAAGATTCAATGGCATCGGAGCCTGGGCGGTTACGTTCGTATTCGAGATAATGAGTGGCGTCAAAACGCAGCGTTAAATCTCCTTGGGCCAGTGCAAAGGCGATGATCGAATTTGATATCCACGCCTTGTAAATCTTGGCTGCCGGTATTTTCTAAGGGGATTACGTGATCGCGAGATAAAGGCAGGTATAACTCACTGTCACGGGGGTCAAAAGCGGCAATATAATTGTCAAGAATCTCAGAGAGATCAGCGCCTTGTTGCTCAATCTTGAGCCCTTGTTCGTCAGTAACCTCACACAGCTGTTGATCGTAGGCAATGCCTTGCTGCCCTTGTGGTACTAGGTTGCAATGACGTAAGGCTGCATCGCTTAGTGCTCTGTCGAGTACCGCCGTCATATTGGTATCGATGACTTTTTCGTGATTGAACTGCCAGTAATCAATAGTTAGGTTAGTTTGGGCACTTGGGCTCCATGCAAAACCTAAGCTTAATGCCTGCGACTCTTCCGCTTTTAATGCCGGGTTGCCAAGTTCAAGCGAATTGACCGTTACTTCGGTGCCATCGCCCATACAATATAAATCGGCTACCGCTTGGTTGGCGCCACAATCAAAGGTTGATGTGGTCGTGCGCAGCTTTACGCCGGCCTGAGTCAATGACGGAGCGCGGAAGGAGGTTGACCACGAACCTCGCAGCACCATAGTGTCGGTGGGGCGGTAGGTGAAACCAAGCTTGGGGTTAAAGGTACTGCCGAAATCATCGAAATGATCGTAACGCCCGGCGGCTTGCAGCTCAAGCTCGGTGCTTAGTGGAATATTGAACTCTGCATAGGCCCCCCACTGAGTGCGGTCGGCCTTGGCCAGGCTAGAGCCAAAACCGAATACATCCACTAAATAGTCATTTTGCGCCTGAGCTTGTGAGTCTAAAGAGGGGATGTCTTCAAGCTCCTCGCGGCGAACTTCGACACCAAAAGCTGCATTCACTGCGCCCGCATCAAGCAGCAGTAATTCACCGTTAATATTGGCATCCCAAGCATAAACCGAGCTTTTTCCTGAGCGAGAGGGTTGCTGTTGTGTTAACGCCAAAGTCGCATCATTGGTGCTATCGCCGAGCAAAAACGGGTTATAAAACGGGCGTAATGTAGTGTCGCCTGCGCAGTTTAAAGTAGTGCCATCATAGCTTGCAATTTGTCCGTCACTGCACAGCTCACCGGTTAATGCAGCGTGAAACTTGAAGCGGTTATAGACGCCAGCAATGGCAACTTGCTCTGACTTTGAGCGCGACAGGGTGATACCACTTTGCCAAAACCACTCACCGAGGCTGCCTTCAAGTTCACTCACCAAGCGCATGTTATCCGACTCAACTTCAATGGTACGCGGGTCGTTAAAACGGGCATCAAAGGCAAAACCATAAACTTGGCGATTATTTACGGTGTCAAAGGGGTCGATATAGAGCTGCTCTAAAAGCGGGTTTGAGCCATCTGCTTGGTCAAAAATAAACAGGCTTTGCTCAAGGGCATAAGGGCCTTCGCTGTCATCAATTTGATTGATAGGCGCTGGCGAAGAGTAGGCTGTTGATTGCGTATGGCTGTAGAAAAAATCTGTTTTCCAATTAAGATCGCCAACGGCTTGCGTAAAGGTAAATCCAGTAGCGAGGCTTTCAAATGGGCTATCGAGGTAGTCGTCCTCATTGCCGTAGTAGGCACATATTTGCTCGCCATATTCGGTCTCGACCAACTAGGTTTTACACCCAGGGGCGGGGAGTTCTAAGCCATCTCGCTGCGAGTAATAATAAATGTTTGGCGTGTTCTCGAGCTTGGGTAAATAAGAATAGCCACTGACTAGGAGAGGGTTTTTGGTGTAGTCGCGATCTGTCGCTTTAAAGGCATTACGGTGATAATAATCGGCGAATACACTGAGATTGCCTTTGCCAAGTTGCGTGCCCCAAAGCAAATTAATTTGCGTTTTACTTTCATCACTTTGTGCCAAACTGTCGCCGTATGAGGCATTGACTTCAAACCCTTCAAAATCATCTTTAAGGATGTAGTTGATAACGCCGGCAACAGCGTCTGCGCCGTAAATGGCTGAGGCACCGGTGGCAAGAATTTCAATACGTTCAATGGCCGCGAGCGGAATTGCGTTAACGTCAACAAAGTTTTCCGTGCCCGCTGCAAATGAGCTCGGCGCAATGCGTCGGCCATTAACCAGTGTCAGTGTCGAGGACGGGCCCATCCCGCGCAGGCTCGCTGCTGATTGCCCAGCAGGAGTGGAGTTAGAAGTACCGCCACTTTGAGATGTGGAAAACGTGCCAGTCCCCCCACGTAGCTGGGAAATGTCCTTCAGTAGGTCGTGGATACTATCAGCGCCGGAGCGAGCGATATCATCTTGGTCCAACACAGTCAGCGGTTGTGCGCCTTCCAAATCCACGCCTTTTAAGCGGGAGCCAGTGACGTCGATGCGCTCAATATTTTGCTCAGCAGTAGCTTGGGGCTTTTCAGCCGCCGATAGCGAAGGGCATACAGCCGCAGTCACGGCCGCAGCTAAAGATAACTTGCGAAACATATTTCACCTGTCGATGTTACTGTGCGCGTCATGCACACGCTCAGTGAGTGCGCGTTTTCATGCACAGAATTTTATTATTGGTAGATAGAGTTAGGGTGAGATGGCTAAGACGTACTTAACCACCGCGTTGTAAAGACAACGGGTGGGCTACTCGTCAAACCACTCCGACAGGTAATGGGGCGAGTAGAAATATGCAGCAAGCACTGGGGCTTTTTTCAACATTTTCTCGCATTCCTCATAGGTTTTTGACAACGCAAACTAAACGGGTTAGCTTGTACTCGATTTTTGAGTCCTTTTCGTTATAACACCCAATTATTGCTAAAGCAACAATTGTTTTACATTTAAATCAGCCTTGGAAACTTATGACCATGATTAAGGATTTAGGCGCTATTCGCGCATTTTCGACTCATAATCGTCTCTTTTACCCTGTCTTGTTTTTTATTTCTCTATTCGTGTTACCGCTTGCACATGCCCAGACGCACATATTGATTGGCGGCGCTTTGCACACTTGTTCATCGCTAGGTGCTAAGCATTGCCTTGATAAAACAAATTTGCAGGGCAAGCGTAGTAACCTTTATCAGCTCGATACACAAGCTATCGACAGGCTAGAAAAGCACTGGCCAGAGCAATACCAACCGCAAAAGGCGCGCATCATCGAGGCGCTAAAAACTATCACCAGTGAGCAAAAAATGAGTCGGCAAGGGCTACTCGACAAATGGCATGCGGTGGATGAGCAAGTGGCGTTAATCGCCGATGAGCTCTATTACTTCATCCTCGATAACCTCGAAGTCTATCAAGGAGATAAACGCCAGCGTTTGGTCGAGCGTGTAGATAAAACTCGCACTCGTTCGCAGGCGGCCAAAGATATTGTCGCCTTCATTGAAAAAGCCACGCTGGTGGCAGCGCAACAACAGAAGCAACCTGCAAAGATATTGGCGATCACCGCATCAAGCAGAGACCCTTATGAGTCCGCTGACTTTTATGAGCAACTACTGCAATTTGATGGGGTCGAAACGCAGTGGTTGGCATTGACGCCAGCGTTGGCGCAGGCCATTACCGAGAATCGCTGCGAGGCCTTACCTGCTCTGCGCGCGAAAGCACTCAGTTTTGCGCGCTCACGAATCTACCCAGATCGCATCGCCCAAGAGCATGCATTGTGCGAAGCCGGGGTTGCCAGCTTAGTGGAAAAAATCCAAAGTGCGACAGCGGTGATGTTCAATGGCGGCGATCAGAGCTTAACGCGCAAGATACTTTTTGCTGACGATGGCTCCCCCTATCCTTGGACAGCCGCGCTAAAGGCGCGCCCTGTTATTGTTGGCACCAGTGCTGGGACGGCGGTACAAAGTGGCGGCAGTAATGAGCACGGTGCGGTGGCTATGATCACCAGCGGTGATTCGATAGGCGCTCTTAATGCGGGCGCTAAACCCCATTCAGCTCCTTCAGCGCGAGTGGAGCAACGTGGTGGCGTGACGTATGAGCAAGAAGGGGGATTAGGAAGCTTTACCTACGGGGTATTGGATACCCATTTTAGTGAGCGTAATCGTAGTGTACGTTTGCACACATTAGTGCAACACATTGGTCAACATCATGGCTATGGTGTGGATGAGACCACAGCACTGGTCACGCTGTCTTCGGCATCAGGCAGCGGCGCTGCAGTGCTCGGTGCTGCAGGTGTGGTAAAGATAACTCCCACGGCAGAAAATGCCTTTCGCTACAGCTTTTACCCTGCGGGTGTGCGCTTAAAACTAAACGATGGGCACTGGCAGCTGGCTGAGAATACCGAGCAAGTCAGTAGTCCTCAGCTTGCCAACCAAGCGTTACCGGATATTCGGTTCAACGATATTATGTACGATGCTAAGCTTCGCAGCCTGACTCAGGCAATGTGTATGACCAACACTAAAAAAGCCCTAGCGCAGCAATTTGCCGATGGCCAGTATTGGCACTTTGCTCTAACTGCAGACGAGCAGACTCGCATGGTTAACACCGCTATAAGTAATAATGCCTGCGCCGTTGAGAACTTGCTTATAACCTTCTCAAAAGCCCAGTAATCTCGCACTATAAACTAAAATGGCACCGAGCTCGGGGTGCCATTACTCGTACATACTTTGTCACCAGCTTATCTTTGATACTTTTGGTAGCAACAATAGCGAGTATGACTATAAATCATATCGCGGTAATGCTGTGTAAGCGTTTTTTCCTAGTTGTAATTAGCCTCAGTCCCTATTTTAACTATACTGAGGGAGCTGCAGCGTGAGGGAGAACGGTTATGCCTTTGAAATTTAGATTACTTATCGCCTTTTTATTGGTGGGACTGATCCCAGCTCTGGTCATCACCCTGATCAGTGGCTACATCAGCACTGAGGCTCTGCGCGAGCAGGCCTACAACCAATTACGCTCCATCGAAACTATCAAAAAATTACAAATTAAACAGTACTTCGAGCGCATTGAAGTGGATACCCTCAGTGCAGCCAACGATTGGTCAGCACGCATGAGTGAGTCGGACTGGGTTAGAAGTGCGCACCAAAACCAGAGCCGCTTCGCTGATTACATTGAGCGCCGAGGCTACTACGATTTATTTCTTATTGATGACACAGGGGTGGTGAGCTACTCGGTCACTAAAGAGGCGGATTATCAAAGCAACCTCGTCAGTGGCCCTTACCGTGACTCGGGGCTTGCCCAACTGTATCGTCAAGTGATGGAAACTGGCGAATACACATTCAGCGATTTTCAGCCTTATACACCCAGCGGCGGCGCCCCCGCTGCGTTTGTCGGCGCGCCCGTTGTTGCTGGTGGTGAAGTTCAGGCGGTGCTTGCGTTGCAGTTATCCATTGACGCTATCAACGAGGTCATGAACACGCGTGAGGGAATGGGGCGCAGTGGTGAGAGCTATTTAGTTGGTCAAGATTATCGTATGCGTTCAGACTCGTTCTTAGATGCTCAGGGACGCTCAGTTAAAGCCAGCTTTGCCGGCACCATTGCTGATAATGGGATTAAAACCAAAGCGGTCACTGAAGCCTTGGCTGGTCGCAGTAACACCGAAGTGATCATCGATTATAACGGTAATCCGGTTTTAAGCTCTTATGAGCCCCTTGATATTGGCGACACGCGTTGGGCGATGGTGGTAGAAATCGATCAACAAGAGGTATTCAGTAGTGTTGATAAGCTGATATCCAGTATGACGGTATTGCTGATCTTGGTTATTGCGGCAATATTACTGGCAACATGGTGGGTGGTAAGAATGATCATTACCCCTCTTGGCGGCGAGCCTGAGGAAATGCAAGACATCAGTGAGCGTATCTCCCATGGTGATTTAAGCTGCGAACTAAGCGCACGAGGCGAGGGCAAAAATGTATACAACTCCATGCGAGCGATGAATTCCAATCTGCGGCAGTTGGTCGGTCAGCTCAGCGATACCGTTGATACCTTGGGCTCTACAGTTGAGCAAACATCGGCCAGTACCGAACAAGAGCTGGAGAATAATCGCACACAAATGGAAAATATCATTAGGGTCTGTTGATCTTTGCTGTTCTATTTTTGTTCTGTTTGAGC
>CEVA01050968.1_pt1 | contig 16974 bp, 14 predicted proteins | sample 361521 | NCBI WGS metagenome assembly CEVA01 (sample SAMEA2622823, study PRJEB7988) | marine metagenome | isolation source: saline water (ENVO:00002010), including
CAGGATTGCATCCGAAATGTCTAGCAATTCGACGCCTCACTGGTTCCCGCTGGGGTTCCAATATCTGCCACATAGAATAGGCGGTGGATGTATTTGAAAAATCTAGATGCCGTTTCATTGCCTCTTGAACCACTGTAGGGGATGGGCTTACGCCCCCATTATTTAAATTAATAATTCCATCCTTTGTGTATCCTTTTTGTATCTCCCGCCAGTAGGATTCATCTCTGGCAATTGATTTTGGATCGCCTTTAGCGGTCTTGAATTTGGATACAGCCTTTGCTAAAAGTGCGGGGTTGGCCATGGCAACTGAGGCTACAGCAGCAGGTTTAGCGATTGCACCTAAAAATTGACGTCTATCTAGTTGTGACATAACTACCTCCTCCTGTAAGGTTATACATGGTAGATTTTACTGAGTGGGGATGAATTTATCAAAGATGATTGAAAATAATCAAACATACATGAATTCCAAAGGTGTAATTTCTTGCTTAATGAGGAGAGTATGAAAAGAATGAAGGTAAGATTAATATTATTTGCTGTAATCCTGTTATCTCTGGCATGCATCTTTGGACAGGAAGAAAAAACAGATACGCTCCGGTTTGTATTTGAACCGGATTCTATATATCTCCATGTGGGTGAGATTGGGGAAATTTCTGTTAAACTGGTAGATGATAATGGAGATTTGGCCCATAGCCCATTTTTGATCTATGGTCAACCTAGGCGCTCATTAGAAGCTTCGCCACGGATTAGCGATTCAACCGGGTTTGCTACTGTGAAAATAAAACCACACAAACCGGGGAATCTAAAATTGCGGGTTAGAAGCGTATCAGTAAAACGTGAAGATCGAATCTATGGGTCTGCACGTGTAGAAGTTCCTAAACCAGAACTGGATCGGATAGTATTTCAATATATTGCCCTTGAATATTTCAGCGGCTCATCTTTTCAACTGAAAACAATTGTGTATGATGAAGCAGGTCTTACAAGAAAAGATGTGGACGTTTCTATATCTTCATCTGATGAACAAATAGCTACGGTGAACCAATTTGGCATTGTCCAAACAAAAAAAGCCGGTAAGGTCAATATAAAAGCTACCGTGAAAAATTTGTCGTCTATGATAAAAATCACTGTGGTAAAAAACCCAATTCGATCCATTTCAATTTCAACAGAAACAAATGAAATCAGAACAGGAGATGTTCTTCAGTTGAAAACACAAGCATTTGATCGCAGGAAGCAGGTGGTTGCTAATGCCCCAATCCAATATTCATATAGGGGGAAAGCTGGAAATGGCATCGGCCTTCCTGCATCGGGACAAATTACATCAGATGGCCGATTTGTGGCAGAAACAGAAGGTCTCTATGTTATAACAGCATCATCAAATGGATTATCTGACACTAAAACCATTAAAGTTGGTCCGCGAAATGTAGCAAAAGAAGTTGAACTTATAGGACACGGTCTCATATCTAATGTATATACATCTGACTTGTGGATTTGGCCTGGAATTGGTGAGCATGTAGGAAAAGATTTCGCTGTGACAGGTACTTGGGGTGCCAATGGGGAAGCCTACTTTTGGGATGTGACAGATCCAGCAAATATGATTATTATTGATACAGTTACCGTAGATGCTCGAACGGTCAACGATGTAAAGATTTCAGAAGATGGTCGTGTGGGTGTAATCAGTAGAGAAGGGGCATCCAACCGGAAGAATGGATTTGTTATTTTAGACGTATCTGATCCTTATAATGTGAAAATAACGGCTGAATTCAATGATGATATGACTGGCGGTGTCCATAATGTATTCATATATGATAATCATGTATATGCGGTGAATAACGGCCGTAAATATGATATGATCAATATTGAAGACCCAAGCAAACCATTCCGTGTGGGTGTATATGAATTATCCACACCGGGGCATAGCATTCATGATGTATGGGTTGAGGATGGAATAGCCTATTCATCCAATTGGGCTGATGGCGTCCATGCTGTGGATGTGGGCGGTTTAAAATTCAATGAAAAAAATCGCGGAAAAACACAATTCAATCCATTGTTGATGCGGGCAGGAACAGGAAGCCCATCAAATCCGGTTCCTTTAGCGAATATGGCAGATCCCAACGGCCATAATCATGCTGCCTTTCCGTTTAAAAGCCAGTCTACAGATAAATTTTATATCGTAGCTGGCGATGAATGGTTTCCTTGGCGGTATCCTGGGAAACCAAGACCTTATCAACCCAGAGGCGGGTTCCATTTTTTGGATTTCACAGATATAGATAATCCCAAAGAAGAGGCAGTTTATACCATCACCGAAGCCGGTTCACACAACCATTGGATCAAAGGGGATACCCTTTATGCAGCTTATTATAACGGTGGCTTAAGAATCGTTGATATTTCTGGAGATCTATTGGGAGATCTATATCGCCAAGGGAGAGAAATTGCATTTTTCATAACGGGTCATGCGGAAGGGCATATCCCCAATTCGACAAACGTGTGGGGAACGATTCCATATAAAGGGTATATTTTCTTCTCAGATATGTACAGTGGGTTGTATTGTGTACGATTGGTTGAAAAAGACTATCGTACTAGCATACCATAACCTTTTGGTATAACCTCAATAAAAAAATAACCGTCCGTATGTTAAAATTTAATATAAAATTCTATTGTTTTTTTTTTATTGCAAGTCTGTTGGTGGGAATTTCTTTTGGGCAAGAAGCCATTCCGAAGCCATCCATTACAACAAGGCAAATCGAGACTGGGAGAATCAAATTGGATGGACTTTTAGATGAGGCGGAGTGGAAGATGGTTCAGCCCGCTACCAACTTTATCCAGAGAGATCCTAATGAAGGTGCACCCAGCACTGAAAAATCTGAAGTATATGTAATTTATGATGAGAACAATCTTTATATCGGCGCCATGCTTTACGATAGTGACCCTAGTGGTATATTGGCTTACCAAAAACGGCGAGACCAAAGCCTGCGTACCGATGATCGTTTTATGTGGATACTGGATACATTTCTCGATGGACGCACAGGTTATTTTTTTGAAGTTAATCCTGCAGGACTCATGGGGGACGGGTTAATTATTGGTGGTGAATCGTATTGGGGAACCAATAAGGACTGGAATGGGATTTGGGATGCACGGGTGGTCATGGTCCCAGAAGGTTGGTCCGTAGAAGTATTGATTCCTTTCCGCACCTTGAATTTTAACCCGGACCTGGATACATGGGGGATTAATTTTCAAAGGACTATCCGTAGAAAAAATGAAGATGCAAAATGGGCTGGATTCGAGCGAAATAAAAAGTTGACTTCACCCATTCATGCGGGTCACTTAAGAGGGTTGAAAAATTTGACGCAGGGTAAGGGTATCGAGATGAAACCCTATATCAGCATGAACCGGCGCCAGATGGATTTAGATGAAGATGCAAAGGCAAAAAACATCAGCGATCTCGGTTTTGATATTTCCATGAATCTAACATCCGGGTTGAAGGGTTCCTTAACCTATAATACAGATTTTGCAGAGGCGGAAGTGGACCAGCGTCGTGTGAACTTAACCCGATTCCCATTGAGGTATGCAGAAAAACGGGGATTTTTCCTTGAAGGCGCTGGTGTATATTCCTTTGCCCCCAGAAATGATGTCACTCCATTTTTCAGCCGCAAAATCGGATTATCAGAAGGGAAACAAATTCCTATAAAATATGGTGGCAGACTATCGGGTCAACTTGGTCGTTATGAGTTGGGCGTGATTCATGCCAATACCAGTGCTCTGGATGACATCCCCAGTGAAAATTTTACTGTAGCGAGGGTGAAGCGATCCATGTTTAAACAATCCTATTTGGGTTTAGTCTATACCGATCGTTCCACACAAAATCCGGATAATGATTCAACGGGGTTAAACCAATCTCTTTATGGCGCAGATTTGGACTTAAAGACTTCTGAATTTATGGGAGATAAGAACCTATATTTACAAGCATTTTTTGTGACACATACAGCACCGAAAAATTCCACGGATCTCAATCTTTCAGACTTATCAACCCGAGGTCTAAGAATCACTTATCCAAATGATATAATCCGTACCCATGTATCTTACCGGGAATTTGGTGAAATGTATAGTCCTGCAGTGGGATTCAGCCGTCGAAATGGATTTAAACGATTACAGCCTAGTTTCAGTTACCATCCCCGGCCAAAACGATATGAATTTATCCGACAGATAGAATTCGGTATTGGATATGAATATATGGCAGATTTCAATGATAAAATGCTAAAGAAAGAAACAACGATCACGCCCTTTAATGTTCGATTTGAGAGTCAAGATGAAATTGGAATTAAATTGGTAAACCTAGTAGAATATTTGGATAGGCCTTTCACCATTTACAGGGATATTACTATTCCAGTGAAAGAGTATAGAAGTGATGAATGGCAATTCAAAATCGAAACGTCAGAGCGACGCATGGTTTCAACAGAGTTTCAATACCAAACAGGGGACTTTTGGAGTGGGAATAAACAAACATTTAAAACGCAGTTATCCATCAAACCCTTTTCGGGGTTTAATGTTCAAACAGAATATGAAAAAAACCATGTGTCAATAAATGGCACCAGTTTTCGCACAGAATTATATCATGTTGAACTTGGACTTTATCCCACACCCAGAACAGCAATTTTTAGTAATGTTCAATATGATAATGTATCTGAAGCATTGGGGTTATTTGCAAAATTCCAACATACTATTCAACCTGGGAGTGACTTTTATCTCGTATATACACATAACTGGATTAGCGAAGGTGAAAAGATTTTTGATTTTGATTTGGTCACCGCATCACGAATCAGTTCATTGAAACTAAATTATACTTTACGATTCTAGGGTTAGATTTTCGTATTTATGCCTGCGGGAGGATTCGAACCCCCGACCAAGTGATGAAGAGCCACGAGCTTTACCAACTGAGCAGCACGGGCTAAATTTTAATGAAAAATTAGGATAATTATTTAAGAGGAGCCGATTAAAATGCCTTACCTAAAGTAAAACTTTAGGTTTTGCAGAAAATTTATTATAAAATTTCATCACTTCTCTATTGCGTTCAATTTTTTAATGCCTTTATATTAGCACCGCCTCTTTTGGCAGGATTCTTTAAGAATTCAATTTGAAGAGGTTGGCAAGTGAAAAAGTGATAGGGCTCTGGGTTGGCGTTCAGAGCCTTATTTTTCGGAAATAAGCCGCAGGATTTTCAAAATAATTGAAGATTCTGCGGCATTTCCTTTTTTTGGGTGTAGATTCCAAAAAGTTTATTGAAAATTGGGGGCGATCGGTTTCGACGGGATATGCATCGTGGTAGATGGCATGTCGAGGTCCAGTCTCTCGTTAATCAACTGGAAAAACCATAAATGCCGATTACGGCTACATGGCCGCTGCTTAATTAAGCTGGCCCGTCCTGGATTTGGTGCGCCTATGGCCAGATCTAAGGGCGTCAATTTCATAGGCTGGTTTCGATTGTTGTCTGTGATATCGGAATAAGACTTTAACAGACTTTGCCTAAAGTGGCTGTGTCATCAGGGCAGCTTTGGGTAAGCCAAATCTGTATGACTACACATGTAGATGTTTACCGGGATTCTATTTCGGACGGGAGTTCGATTCTCCCCGCCTCCACTTATTATTCTAAAGAAGAAAGTTTGTTTCATGCCTGTTATAGCATTTACGTAGACAGGCGGCAGTCAGCCCCGCTATAATCTATTAATAATTGTTTTAATACCATTAATCACGAACTGGACTGCAATCACCATAAGGATTAATCCCATAATGCGCTGAATGACGCGCATGCCAGTGACACCGATTCGTTTTCCCAGCCCATCTCCGGCTCTCAGAATATAATAAAATACCGTCATGGTTATTAATACAGCAATAAGTAAAGTGCCAATACTATAATTGGATGGCGTCTGTCCGGATAAAAGCATCACGCCGGTAATGGCACCAGGTCCTGTGATTAAAGGGACACCAATCGGGCTAATGGCGATCTCATCTGCATCTTTAATTTCTTCTCTCTCTGATTCGGTTGAGCGAGAGCGTCCCACTTGTGCTTCGAGCATTCTATGTCCGCTACGAAAAAATAATATGCCCCCCATGATTTGAAAGGCCTCGATTGTAATACCATATAAATTAAAAATAATGGATCCTAAAAAAGTGAAGACCACTAAGGTAATCGTCCCTGTGATAATGCCCTTTTTAGCAATCTGAACACGATCAGTTTTGGAGAATCGTTCGGTCATAACGACAAAAATAGGGGTTATACCCAATGGATTAACCAATGTAAACATGGTAGAAAGGCATAAGACCAAAAATTGAATTTCAGTGTTGATAAATCCGTTCATTTACATCCGTTCTGGTGCAGTAAGGCCAAGTAAGGATAATCCATTACTTAGAACGGTTCGGGTCCCTTTAACCAGTGCAAGTCTTGCCAAAGAAAGGGGTAAATCTTCTGTAATTACGCGGCATTCTGAATAAAATTTATGGAACTGATTAGCTGTATCATGCAAATAATTTGCTATGGTTTGGGGTTCAAGCGAATCCAGCGCATTTTCCACATTAGAAGGGAATTGTTCCAACCGCTTTAATAGTTTGATTTCAGAAGTGTGAACAAGGAGAGATACATCATATGCTTCTTTATCTGAACTGATCCCCATGGATTCACCATGCTTAATAATATTGCAGATTCTGGCATGGGCATATTGTAAATAATAAACCGGATTTTTTTCCGATTGATCCGTGGCCAAATCCAAATCAAAATTCAAATGGGAATTCATACTTCGCATGATAAAAAAGTATCGTACCACATCTGCGCCCACTTCTTCTACCAATTCATCCATGGTGACAAAATTGGCTTTACGAGTGGACATCTTTACTTTTTCACCTCCGCGCAAAAGGGTAACAAACTGATAGAGCAAAACGTGTATATGTTCAGTTTTCATTCCTAATGCATCTAAGGCCAGGAGTATATCCGGGTAAGTATCGGCATGATCAGCCCCGAATACATCAATGATGAGGTCAAAATTGCGATTTATTTTATCCCTGTGATAGGCTGTATCCGGTACACGATAGGTGGGTTCGCCTGTCCCTTTAATATACACCCGATCCTGTTCTTTACCCAAGGCGGTGGCACGAAACCAGGTGGCACCATCTTTTTCATATATTAGATCTTTTGCTTTTAATTCCTTGAGGAATCGATCAATTTCGCCATTTTCATAGAATGTTTTTTCATTGGTGAATTGATCAAAATGGATACCCAATTTAAATAAGCTTTTTTCTATATCGGCAAAAATGGCCTTTTCAGCCTGAGTTTTAAACTGTTCATCTGCCGGCTTGAGATCATCACCAAATTCATCCAAAACAGTTTGGGCGATTGATTTAATATAGTTCCCTTCATAACCGTCTTCAGGGAAGAAATAATCTTTACCCAAAATTTCAAAATATCGCGCTTCAACCGATTGGCCTAAAATGCGCATTTGACGACCCGCATCATTAAAATAATATTCACGGGTGACGTCATAGCCATTCCATTCTAAAATATTGGCAACCGTATCACCCAATACAGCATTCCGACCATGCCCAACAGTAAGCGGACCAGTGGGGTTTGCGCTAACAAATTCCACATTGGCAATGAGTCCTTCGCCGGATTTTCCCCTGCCGTACTGTTCATTTTCGAGAATTTCAGACAATACTTGGTGATAATAAGTATTGCCAATTTTAAAATTCAGAAATCCGGGTGGTGTAACGGTAATGGCATCAATATTGACATCAGAAAGATTCAACTCATCTTTAATTGTTTCGGCAATCGCCATTGGATCTAGTATTAAATCCTTTGTTAAAGTCAGGGGCAAATTGGTTGAAAGATCCCCAAATACAGGGTTATTGGGTGGCGAAAGTTTAATCTCTTTTTCGGGGTATCCGAGAGATTGTATGGTCTCAGTTAGTGCTTGGATTAGCTGAGGTAAAATGGTCATCATTGTACTCTGTTTTTGGAGCATCAGCCCAAAGTTTTTCTAAATTATAATAATTTCGTTCAGTGGTTTTAAAGATATGGACAATAATATCAATATAATCTAAAAGGACCCAGTTCAGTTGTTCATAACCCTCTATTCGGGTGGGTTTATGGACCGTATTTTTTCGTATGCCATCTGCAATCGCTTTTACTTGTATATTTGTATCAGCAGAGCAAATTACAAATTGGTCAGTAATACTGGTGAGTTTCTTGACATCAATGCTTAACACATGGTCCGCTTTTTTATCTAATGCAAATTGGGCAATTTCCGCTGCCAGATCACCAGGGGTGTCAGCAGGATGAGAAGTGGGATTCGTCAATGGGGTAGATCAGTTACTTAAATAAGATTGAATCGAAGATATAGATCGAAAATCTTTACCGATTATCAATGTAAGATCCACATCCAGATTTGGGTCAACAGATGTAATGACCTGTCCAGGATTGTCAACGCTAAATCCTAAGGCATCAGCCACATGCTTCATGCCAGAAACATTTTCACTGCGTTGGATTAATATGGTCTTATCATATTCAAAATGATCCGCATTTTCGGATCGCACCACATCCACCCGATTCTGTCTGAGTAAGGTAGAAAATTTAGCTGCCAACCCCGGTTCGCCACACCCGTTTAAAATTTCAATTTCAACATCCATCATGGGATTGGCATCATAAATTTCTGTGGCCAATTTTGGTGTATCCGGCATGGAAGGGAATTTCACTTCTATGGGCACACCCATTTGGGTTTGTCGTCCTGAAAATGAAAATATGAATGCAACCAATAATAAGGACATGACTGCAATCCCCGCATTGATTAAACCTATGCGTTGTACTATTTTGCTTCGTGATTTTTTACGAGGTGTCGAAAAAAGTTTAGATGATTTGCGACGCTTTGACTTGGCCACTATCGGGAATGATATAATCGAGAATATGGCCGTGATTGACCATATTGTGGATAATTATTCATGGAAAATTTCAAGAATAAATTTTCGGTTGGTTGATAATCCAAGCTGGCGCCATAATAAAATTGAGAACCACCCAAACCATTTTGAGCATAGGGATTCATGCCGCCCATGGGGGATGCCAGGCTGAATTGAGTCGATAATCTCAAATTATCTTTAATCATATAATTCATATGATTTGTATAGGCACCCATGGTCAGGGATTGTCCTGCAAAATTTGCCATACTGAGATTAAAACTATGATTCATGCTAATCCGGCTGGGATCAAAGAGAGAGACACCTATTGCGTGGGATAATCCCCGTGTATTCACAGGCAATGATTGATTTGGGAGGGCAGACCGCAATTGCCCCACTGCGATAGCAGAAAGGATGGTGAGCGCCCCAATTCCTTTAATGATGGTCTTCATAAGTATAAGTAAAATACAAATAAAAGGGCGTATTAGTTCCAATGAATTTTTAACTAATTTCGATTTTCAATTATAGCTCCACCCAGGCATTGATCACCGGCATAAAACACAATGGATTGCCCCGGGGTAACAGCAAATTGTTTATGTTCAAATTTCACATGAATCTGATCTGAGGATAAATCAGTAATGGTGCAAGGCTGATCTGCTTGTCGATATCGTATCTTTGCGGCAATACCATCTAAAGATGCCGGTGGAGAACCGCCAATCCAATGGACTTGATTGGCCACTAAATATTTATGGTATAAAGCAGGGTGATTATGACCTTGGGCAACGAATAAAATATTATTGTTTAAATCTTTATCGGCAACGAACCATGGGGCTTCTTTATCGCCATGGCCACCGCCGATACCCAACCCCTTCCGTTGACCCATGGTATAATACATAAGGCCATCATGCTCTCCGCAAGGTGCGCCGTCTACCGTTTGGATATGTCCCGGTTGGGAAGGTATATATTTTTTGAGGAAATCTTTGAAAAATTTTTGTTCGCCGATAAAGCATAGGCCCGTACTGTCTTTTTTCGCATGATTGATTAGTCCCGATGATTCAGCCAGTTTACGAACATGCGTTTTTTCCATCTCGCCAACCGGAAACATACTTTTTGAAAGGGCGTCTTGCCCCAATAGATAAAGAAAATAACTTTGATCTTTATTTGGATCCAATCCCTTTAGCAATTGAAAAGAGCCATCAGTTTCATGGATTTGTGCATAATGACCGGTGGCGATTTTTACGGCACCCAACTCCATTGCATAGTCCAGGAAGGTTTTAAATTTGACTTCGCGGTTGCATAGAACATCAGGGTTTGGTGTGCGCCCCGCTGCATATTCATCTATGAAATATTGAAACACATTATCCCAATAGTTTTGGGCAAAATTAACACTCCTTAAAGGTAAACCCAAGTGATCGCAGACTGCTAGGGCATCTTTATAATCTTCTTCTGCGGTGCAGTTATCATCTTCCCCATCCCAATTTTTCATAAATATACATTCAACATCATAGCCTTCCTGTTGAAGGCGGAGTGCCGTGACAGAACTGTCCACACCCCCACTGATACCGACGATGATAGGGTCAGCCATGGATAATGTTTGAGATAGCCGAGACAAGCGTTTTCACTTCTTGGCTTGAATTACTCCGACCAAAACTGATTCTTAATGTAGAAATGTTTTGTGCTTCAGATATGCCCATGGCTACTAATACTGGTGACGGCTCCACTGAACCTGACCCACAGGCTGATCCACTCGATACTGCAAAACCTTGTCGGTCTAACTTTGCCAATAAAATATCACTGCGCTGTCCTTGAAATGAGGCGCTAATAACCCCAGGTACACGATAATCCGGATGGCCATTATACACTACATCTATGTTGGCTGTTACCATTTCTGATTTAAAAATGGATTCCAATTCGGATAGATGATTCCTTCGTTTTTCTAACCGTGCTGTGGCCAATCGAACGGCTTCGGCTAATCCAGCAATCCCTGGCACATTTTCTGTCCCTGCCCGGAGATTATTTTCTTGACTGCCTCCAAGGATTATTGGGTTTAAAGAAGCACCTTTCCGTTTAAATAAAAACCCTACCCCCTTTGGACCGTAGAGTTTGTGTGCAGAAAAACTGAAATAATCCGCATGAATTGCTTTCGCAGATAATTGTGTTTTACCCAATGCCTGTACCGTATCTGAATGGAATGGAATGCCCTTGGATTGAGCCATCCTCACCAACGATGCCATGGGATTAATAGTCCCTACTTCATTATTCACCATCATAATGCTAATCAAACCTGTATCGGGCTGAATCGCTTTTTTCAATTCTTTTGGATCCACAAGTCCATAACTATCGACAGACAGGGCAGTAAATGTCACACCAAAAGGTTCTAACTTTCGTAATACTTTCAATACAGCAGGATGCTCGACCATTGATGTAATCACATGCCGCTTTTCGCCTTGGGCCATTGACCATAGCACTACATTGTTTGCTTCTGTGCCGCTGCCTGTAAATACAATTTCAGATGATTCTGCGTGAATGGATTCTGCAATGGTCCGTCGGGCAGATTCTAATATGGCTCGAGATTTTCGTCCCGAAGAATGAATGCTAGATGGATTCCCAAAATGGTCCTGGGAAACGGATTGCATCTTGGCGAGTACATCCGGGTGAATAGGCGTGGTAGCACTGTGATCGAAATAGAGCATTTAATATTCTGAATTAGGGGGTGAAATTACGGGAAAGAGGGCTGACCTTAAAGGTCGTTTCGTATTGATGCGTGACGAACTGTATTTTGCAAATTTGTATAGAAAGGCGGCTGCCGTTTTTCTAGAAGATCAATTGTTTCATCTCGGTTATAGTCGTATCGAACCACATCCCAGTTCACTTCTTCTCCCACAGTTAAGAATGCGACAGCACCTCGGGGGTCTTCGTCAAATGGAAGGCCCGTAGCACCTTGACATAAAATAGTCATATTCTCCGCAGACTCATTTCGCGGTGTATGAACATGGCCATGGACAAAAATAAATTGTTTTATATCAGGGTTCCCGTTTAATATATGATTTCGCCATACCAGCGCTTCATCCATGGTGGGGGGTACATCATCCCGTTGATACCAAGCATGGGTGAATTCTACTAATGTGTTGCCAATAATTTCGCGATGGGCAATGTGCATGGCGTTGCAAAAATTCACACCAGCATCACCCAATTCATTGGCCGTCCATTCTTCATTGGCAACAATGGCCTGGCAAATGGGATCATCCGGAGACATCCCCTCTAAATTTGGCCGCTCCTGTGTCCATAATTTTTCAAGCAAATATCGATCGTGGTTCCCACGGATGAAAATACAATCCGGAATGGATTGAAGTAATTCTAAAGTGGTCTTTGGATCAGGGCCAAGGGCAAAACAATCTCCCAGGCAGATGATTTGATCGATATCTGAACGGGCATCTAGGATGGAAAGTCCCTTTCTCAGGGAAGCCACATTAGAATGCACATCGGTTATAATTGCAAAGGTTTTTGAGGCCATGATCATTGAATATACATGGCCTTCTCTGAAGGTGGCAAGCCTTTAACTCTTTCAAAATAAATTCAAACTTTCTTCAATGTATTATTGAAAACGGACTTGGACTCTATTAATAAGGTCAATTAAAATCGACCCGCAAAATGATAAGATTTTGAAATTTTAATATCATCAATCAAAACATTCCAAATTCATGAATCAAAACCAACCTATTATTTACGGCATTGGGAATCCACTAATCGATGTGGTGATTTCTGCTAAGGATGAAGATCTCAAGCAATTAGAAATTGATAAGGGCGTTATGCATCTTGTTGATGTAGATCGCCAAAATGAAATCAGGTCTTATTTCCAAAATTATACCCCTGTTTATCATCCGGGAGGATCGGCACCCAATACCATGGTGGCATGCTCAGGATTGGGTATTCCTGCACTTATTGCCGGTAAAGTTGGTCAGGATGATTTTGGTCAAACGTATATCCAACAAGCTGTAAAATATGGTGTCATTTCTGGATTGGTTCAGGGAGATGGGCCAACCGGATCCAGTATTATTCTTGTAACCCCCGATGGTGAGCGGACCATGAATACCCATTTAGGGATGTGCAGGGAGTTCTCTATAGGGGATGTTGATGTAGAAAAATTATCTCAGGCCAAATTTTTCTATTTTACCGGTTATATGTGGGATACGGATTCACAAAAATCTGCAATTAAGTCTGCCATTGAAATTGCACAAATATATGAGGTGAAAATTGTATTTGATGTGGCCGACCCGTTTGCTGTGGATCGAAATAAAGATGATTTTTTAGGAATGATTGAGCAAGATGTGGATGTGGTGTTTGCCAACCAATCGGAGTTATCAATTTTATTTGGGACAGATGATTATCATGTATCAACAGGTATATTGGCAGGTATTGTGGATATTGCGGGGATAAAATTGGGGGAAAAGGGATCTCTTGTTCTGGATCATGGCGAAAAGACCTTTGTACCGCCCCGCCCATTAACTGCCACCGACTCAACTGGGGCAGGAGATATGTATGCAGCGGGATTTCTGGCATCGTTATCAAAAAGACTTCCACCACCAAAAGCAGGCGAGATTGGTGGATACTTGGCAGAGGAAATTATTCAGGGCCCAGGCGCGCAATTTAAATTGGATCAAATAAGTCAATTAAAATTGTCATTATTTGAATAAATAGGCCAAGACAGGCTCTATACTGTATTCCTTGAATGGGTATATAAAATCCTATAACTTCATAGGTTATTTTTGAAGCAATTTTTTATTGAGGAAAACATGAATCGAGTTATAAAACAACTTTTAGGCACGGGACTCATTGCAATGGTTCTATGGGGGTGTGGTAGTTCAGCAGAATACACCACAGCGAAAATGGCCATCAAAGAAGAAAACTGGGAAAAAGCAGAAGAATATCTAATTAAAGCATTGGAAGTTGAGCCGGAAAATGCTGAAGTAATGGTGCAAATCGGATATCATGTTCACGCTAAGAAACGCCAATGGACTAAAATGAATGCCCTTTTCGACCGCGCAGTAAAGGCAGATCCTGCAGCAAAAATGAATAGCCGACCCATTAGTGAAATCGTCAAAAATTATCGTGCCATGTTTTGGGCAGAGAACTATAATAATGCGGTTCAAAAATATAACGAATTTATGGGTTCCAGGGACAAATCAACACTAGAAGAGGCCGTTGACCTTTTCAATCAAACAGTAGAGATTGATTCTTCAGAGGGGCAAACCTACGCGATTCTTGCTAATAGTTATTATGAATTAGGTGACAGTGAAAGTGCCATTATCAGTGGTAAAAAAGCATCAGAACTCATGCCTAATGAGTTCCAGCCAAATATGACCCTGGGGCAGATTTTATCCTTTTCAGGCAATAAAGAAGAGGCCATAGTCTATATCAAGAAAGCATTGGAGATTGATCCCACTAGTTCCAATGCCATTCGGACACTGGCCACACTGTACTACGATTTGGGTGAAAAAGAAAAATCGGTGACAACATTTGAAGCAGCCATTAAAGCGGAGACAGATAAAAAACTAAAAGCCAACCTATATTTCAATTTGGGTGTACTCAATATGCAGCTGGATAATTTTCAAGCTGCAGAAGATAGTTTTTTGGATGCATACGATTTAAACCCTGATGATACAGAAGCACTAGTGGGTATAGCTCAGACGTTTGAAAATGCTGAAAAATGGCGACGGGCTTCAAAATTCTATAGAGAACTGATCGCGCTTGATCCGGAAAACCCTGAACATTATAAGGGAATGGCAAGAGTATTAATCAAACAGGGTGACCCAGAAGGGGCGACTCGGTATTTTGAAAAAGCAAAAAAACTTGGTGGCTGATTAAATCCCAGATAGATCATTATTATATAAAGCCCCTCTCAACTTGTGAGTGAGTTTTTTATTACCCCGATTTTTGCCTTTTCTTTAAATATTCATTCAGAGCCAAATCCAAAGACTGATCGGTAAATAGCGGCACATAATCAATCCGCTGGTTACGACAACCTGTCCGATATTTTTTCTGAAACAAATCAATCATAGATTGATAGTCAGAACGAATATGCCAGGGATCTGTTGTAATCGTTTCACCTGTCTCCATATCTTTGAATTGGGTACGATCTCCAAAATCAAATTCATATTCTTGACGATCCATTAAATGAAAAACGATGACTTCCTGTTTATTATGTCGAAAATGATTTAATCCCATGAGTACCGCATCCGGGTCATCCATGAGATCAGAAATTAATATGACCAATCCCCGTTTCTTAATTCGGTCTGCCATTTGATCCAACGTAGTGCGGATGTTTGTATCAGGGCCCGTCTGAATATGTTCTAACTTACCCATGATATTATTGGCATGAGATGGGGCGGCTCGTGGTGGAATAAATGTATTTATTTTTTCATCAAAAAGAACAAGTCCAATACCATCTCTCTGATTCAGCATAAGGTGCGTTATCGCAGCAGATAGGTAGCGGGCATAATCTAATTTGGATACAGCTCCACTGCCAAATTGCATGGATTTACTCGTATCTAATAAAATATGGGAACGTAAATTGGTTTCTTCTTCAAACTGCTTCACATAATAGCGGTCTGTTTTGCCATAGAGCTTCCAATCAATATGGCGTGTATCATCTCCTGGACCATAGGCGCGGTGTTCTGCAAATTCAACACTGAATCCGTGGTAAGGGCTTTTATGTTGGCCAATTAAATAACCTTCTACAACGAGGCGAGCACGGAGTGCCATATTATCCAATTTGGCAACCATTTTGGGGTCGAGATATTTGCGTTTGTCAATCATTTAACCGATTAAGCGATTCAGAATATCATCTACTTTCATACCTTCTGCTTCGGCATTAAAATTGGGAAGCATGCGGTGGCGCAGCACAGGAAGTGCCAATGCTTTTACATCATTGATATCTGCTGTGGGACGGCCATCCAAGGCCGCTCGTGTTTTTGCACCCAATATTAGATATTGTGATGCGCGAGGACCTGCACCCCAATCAATCCATTCATTAATAAAATCTTTCGCATTATCGCCGGGACGTGTAGCACTCACAAGATCCACGGCATATTCAACCACATTGTCCGCTACAGGCACACGGCGGACCAATCCCTGATATTCCAAAATCTCTTGTCGAGAAATTACTTTATCTAGTTGAGGTTTTTCAGTGGCAGTCGTGGATTGAACAATAGATACTTCTTCATCTCGATCAGGGTAGTCAATCAAAATGTTAAACATGAAGCGATCCAATTGGGCTTCGGGCAGTGGATAAGTTCCTTCTTGCTCAATGGGATTTTGTGTGGCCAATACGAAGAAAGGTTCTTCCAAATCATAGGTATTACCGGATGCAGTAACTTTATGTTCCTGCATGGCTTCTAAAAGGGCAGCCTGAGTTTTTGGCGGTGTACGGTTAATTTCATCCGCGAGAATGATGTTGCCAAAAACCGGTCCTTTAAAAAATCGAAACACCCGTTTGCCTGTAGATTGGTCCGCTTCAATCAATTCTGTCCCCGTGATATCACTGGGCATGAGATCTGGTGTAAATTGGATTCGGCTAAAATCCAGATCCAGCAATTCCGCCATGGATTTAATCATGAGTGTTTTTGCTAATCCTGGGACACCCACTATTAAGGTATGCCCTTTACAGAGCAATGCGATTAAAATATGATCGAGCACATTTTGTTGGCCAATGATAGATTTGCCGATTTCGTTAAAAAACGTTTTCTTTGTATCGCCGAGTTTTTCTAATAATTGAATATCTGTTTGGTTGGTCATCGGATGCTTTCTCTAAAAATTTGAAGAAATATACAGGGGCGAAAACTTACATGCCACCTTGGGAAGAACCAAAGAGAATGTCTTGTGTCCCCTGCAGGGTAGATAGAAATTCCACCCCATGCCTGAGGCTAAAAAATCTTTCATAGAACTTGACCCAAATGAAGCCAAAACACTTTTGGCTGAAGTGGGTGGAGAGCCATTTCGGTTAGCACAAATCCATAACTGGATTTACAAAAACCATGTTGCCGATTGGGA
>CEVA01018083.1_pt1 | contig 16952 bp, 11 predicted proteins | sample 361521 | NCBI WGS metagenome assembly CEVA01 (sample SAMEA2622823, study PRJEB7988) | marine metagenome | isolation source: saline water (ENVO:00002010), including
CCCGTAATCGTTCAGGTTGTAAGGGAAGGAACCCGCAGCGCGTACGGCTTGCGCTTCGACCAAGTTCAGGTTGATCAATCCCGCTACTGAATTGTCCAGTACCATGTCGAGGAGACGAAGAGCCGCCCAATCCTCGTGTTTCCTTGGAACGGTACGGAAAGCCAGCAACACTTGCTCCTCGCCTTCGTATTTCACTTGCACGAACTCTCGACCATTGAGGGGCTTTTCTTCCCAGCCCAGGGTCTCGATGGGTTGTTTCCCTTTCTTCCATCTCTTGAATTCCTTCTCGATCAATTTCAAGATCACCTCTGGATCAAAGTCGCCCGACAGGCAGATCGCCATGTTGTCGGGAACGTAGTATTTATTGAAAAATGCCTCGATTGCTTGGATGGATGGGTTCTTGAGGTGTTCGACCGATCCCAAGGTGGGTTGTTGCCCGTAGGGATGATTCTTGAAAAGGAGGGCGTTGACCTCGCGGTAGATCAGTCGGTTCTTGTTGTCTATGGAACGGTTCTTTTCCTCGTAGACCGTTTCCAGTTCGGTATGGAAGAGACGAAACACGGGGTTTTGAAAGCGTTCCGCCTCGATTTTCGCCCAGTGCTTCAATCGGTTGGCCGGCAAGTCCACCTTGTAAACCGTTTCCTCGTTGGAGGTGTGGGCGTTGACCCCCTTGGCTCCCATGTCGGCGTAAACGCGATCGAATTCGTTGGGTACGGCAAAGCCGGCGGCCTTTTGCGACACCTCGTTTATGGTGACGTAAATTTCGTCTCTGCGGGTGGAATTGGTTTCCTTGGATCGTTCCTCGTACAGTTGGGTAATGCGGTCGAGGAGAGGTTTTTCCTTCTCGAAGTCAATGGTTCCGAAGTGGGTCGTTCCCTTGAACAGGAGGTGTTCGAGGTAATGAGCGAGGCCAGTGTTGGTGGAAGGGTCGTGCTTGCTGCCAGCTCTCGTGATGATCTCGGCGTAGAACCGAGGTTCTTCATGGTTTGGGCTGAGGTAAACGGTCAGGCCGTTTTTCAATTGATGAACTTCGACGTTCATTGGGTCGTTGGACGTTTTTTCCTCGATTAATTTAGAGCCGCGGACGTCAAGATGACGACAACTGGAGATACCGAGGGCGATCGCCACGAGCAGCGAGCGAGCGATGATTGTGTTCTTGCTCATTTTGTAAGAGGTAGGGTTTTTGTTTGCAGTTGGTCACGGGGCGGAGGATTTTTGCGATTTCGAATCACATTGCACTCCTAAAATCCGATAAATCGATGAAAGTTTATCTTTATGAAAAGTGTGGCACCTGTCGCAAGGCCCTTAAGTGGCTCGACGAAAGGGGCATTGACTACCAACCAGTCCCGATTAGGGAAACCCCGCCGAGTAAGTCCTTGCTCAAGAAAATGCTGAAGGCAAAGGACGGGCAAAGGAAAAAACTCTTCAATACCTCCAGCAAGGATTACCGGGATCCCGAGGTGAAGGATCGCCTGCCCGATTTGTCCGACGACGAGGCGATGGAACTGCTTGCCTCGCGCGGGAACCTTGTAAAGAGACCGTTCGTTCTCGAGGGCGACGTTGCCCTCGTTGGTTTCAAGGAAGAAGAGTGGCAAGCGGCCCTCGACCAATGAATCCATCATGAAGCTAGATGAAAAAGTCATCTTGGTTACAGGCGCGGGCACCGGGGTAGGTGCTGCCACCGCCCGTTTGTTGGCCGCCAAGGGGTGCCGGGTGACGGTGAACTACCGAGCGTCGCAGTCGGAGGCGGAGTCCGTGGTCGAGAGCATCGAGGAAGCAGGAGGCGAGGCATTCTCCTGCCAAGCCGACGTTGCGGAGGACGACGAGGCTCGCGCTCTCGTGAAAGCGACCCGAGACCGATTTGGCCGAATCGACGCCTTGGTCAACAACGCGGGAACCACGGCCTTTATACCTTTCGACGACTTGGACGCCGTGACCGACGATGTTTGGCGACGCTTGTTTCAAGTCAACGTCGTGGGGGCCTTCCACTGCGCTCGGGCGGCGGCCTCGGTCATGCGGGAGACCTGCGGCGAAGATGGGGCTGAAATCGTCAACGTAGGATCCATTGCCGGCCTCAAGGCTACCGGCAGTTGCATTCCCTATGCCGCCAGCAAGGCGGCCTTGCACAATTTGACCGTGGCCTTGGCTCGCACCTTTGCTCCAACCATCCGCGTCAACGCGGTGGCTCCTGGGTTCATCACTGGTCGATGGTTGAAGGAAGGACTCGGCGAGGAGAGCTACGAGGCCACCAAGGCCGCGTTCGAGAAAGCGATGCCCTTGCAAGCGGTGTGCGATCCCGAGGACGTTGCCCAAGCGATTGTTTCCTTGTTGGAAGGTTCCGATCTAGTGACTGGTCAAATTCTGGGATGCGATGGCGGCATGAGCATCGCCGAGCCCACCAGCATTTAATATTCTCACGTAGTTACTTCGAAATCCAAGGTTGCCACCGGTCATGATTTTCTAGAAAACAAGCGGCTTCCCTTACTTTTACGTTTTGATTACCCTTTATGACTTTTTCCCTGAAAGGACGCGTTGCCTTGGTAACTGGCAGCAGTCGCGGCTTGGGTCGCGGCATAGCGCTTGCGTTGGGCAAGGCGGGAGCCAAGGTGGTCATCAATTATTTCAACGATCGCTCCTCGGCCGAGGATGCAAGGAGCGAATTCAAGGAGAACGGCATCCACGCCATGCTGATTCGGGCCGATGCATCGGATCCCGAGCAAGTCGCTGGGATGGTGGAGTCGGCTTCCGACAAACTAGGGACTGTCGACGTGGTGGTTCCCAACGCCACGCCCGACCAACCGCAGAAACCGATCGAGGAGTACGATGCCGATTTTTACCGTCAAATGTACGATTTCTTCGTCCTAGGTCCCTACCACTTGGCGAAAGCCGCCTTGCCCGGCATGAAGAAACAGCGCTGGGGCCGGATCGTGAACGTGACCAGCGAGGTCTTTCATTGCGGCGTACCCAACTTCAGCGCCTACGTCGCGGCCAAGGGCGGTCAAATCGGGTGGAGTCGTAGCATGGCCTCGGAGTTGGCTCCCAGTGGAATCACCGTGAACACCGTGGCCCCCGGTTGGATACCGACCGAGCGTCACGCCAACGATCCCCAGGAAGCCTTGGACGCCTATTTCGAGACCATTCCCATGGGTCGCTGGGGAACTCCCAAGGACGTGGGCGACGCCGTCGCCTTCTTCGCTTCCGACGAAGCCAGCTTCCTCACCGGACAAACCCTTTGCGTGAACGGGGGACGCACCCCGTGGTAATTGCCTTCTTTCCTTTTAAATGACTAACATCAACCAACAAACCATTATGAAAACTCAATTCGCTCACAACCTCTTGAGGACTTTTTCCAGCCTATCCATCGTAGCTCTCCTCGCTTTCGGCACCGGTTGCGGGGGGGATGGCAAATCACTCGATTCAGATGTACCCCCAAATACTCCTAAGCCGGCCGCTTCGGATGGTAATGAAACAACGGAAGGCAATGGCACTGCTCCCACTGCCTGGTGGCTAGAAAATGAGGCTGAAGAGGTCGATGACAAAGACAAATTACGAATTGCATTCGTAACGAATATGATTGCAGACTTCTGGAACATCGCGAAAGCCGGTTGTCGAGATGCCGAAAAAGAACTTGGCGTTAAGGTGGAGGTGAAGATGCCTCCCGAAGCCACCGTCATCAAGCAGAAGCAAATTGTGGAAGACTTGGTTTCCTCTGGAATTCAAGCGATCGCCATTAGTCCGCTTGATGCCGACAACCAAGTGCAGTGGTTGGATGGCATTGCCGCCAAAGTGCCGTTGATCACTCATGATTCCGACGCCCCTGGCTCCAAACGTCTCGTTTATATAGGGATGGATAACTACAAAGCTGGTCGCATGTGCGGGGAATTAGTTAAAAAGGCTTTGCCGGAAGGTGGCGCCGTAATGCTTTTTATCGGCCGTCTAGAACAAGATAATTCCAAGCACCGTCGCCAAGGCGTGATCGATGAATTATTTGGTCGTGACCGACCGGAAACTCTCGATCAGTTGGCCTATGATCCGCATGAAGGAGTCCTTGATACCGGCAAGTACAAAATCCTCGGCACTATGACGGACCAAGGCAAAACCGACGTGGCTAAGCAAAAGGCGGCCGACTCAATCAACGCTTATCCCGAAATGAAGGCCATGGTGGGGCTTTTCGAGTACAATCCCCCCGCCTGTTACCAAGCCCTCAAGCAAGCCGGCAAGTTGGGGGAGATCAAACTCATTGGTTTTGATGAGAACGACGTCACTTTGCAAGGTATCAAGGATGGTTACGTGACCGGTACCATCGTGCAGAATCCCTATGAGTACGGCTACCAGTCGGTTAAGGTTCTGAAGGATATTCTCGAGAGTAAGAAGACCGAAGCCTACATTGACATTCCCCCGCGGAAAATTGTGCGCGAAAACGTTGATGAGTACTGGGATGATCTCAGAGTCAAAAAGGAGGGCTGAAGTCTCCTCGGTTGAGTTTGCCTTCACCTTTTTCCTTCTTACCCTTTCATGAGCGATTCATCCACCGAATCTTCTGTTTTGCAGGTGCGCGGCATAGGTAAGAGTTTTCCCGGGGTGCGTGCCTTGCATGAAGTAGACCTAGTCCTAAACAAGAGCCAAGTCCTTGGCTTGATTGGTGAAAACGGCGCTGGGAAGAGCACTCTCATGAAAATCCTGGCTGGAGTACAACCCCCGGATGAGGGTGAAGTTCTCATCGATGGTGAGATCGCGACGATTGGTTCTACCCGCGATGCGCTTTCCCTTGGAATCGCCTTGATTCATCAGGAACTCAACTTGGCTACGAACTTGAGTGTGGGAGCGAACGTTTTCCTCGGTCGCGAACCTTTGCGCAAGGGATTGATCGACGATGCCCGTATCAACGAGGAATCCAGAAAGTATCTTGAAATGGTAGGTTTGGACGTTGATCCCACGACTTTGTTGGGCGATCTCACGATTGGAAAACAGCAGATGGTTGAAATAGCCAAGGCGTTGTCGATAGACGCTCGTGTCCTAATCATGGACGAACCCACATCTAGTCTTTCACAGGCTGAAACTGAATACCTATTCAGGGTGATCAAGGATTTACGCAAACGTGGTGTCAGTGTTATCTACATCTCTCACCGACTAGGGGAAGTGAAGGAGTTGTCCAATCACGTTACCGTGCTGCGCGATGGAGAGAACGCGGGTGAGTTGACTTGCGAAGAAATTGATCACGACGCCATGGTTCGGCTCATGGTAGGGCGCGACCTGTCGGGTCATTTTGCCAAGGAGCAACGCGAAACCGGTGAGCAAGTGCTTGAAGTTCGTGACCTTTGTACAGCGGTGCATCCCGAGCATGCTTTGAGTTTTTCCCTGAAGGCTGGTGAAATCGTGGGCGTTGCCGGCTTGGTAGGCGCCGGGCGGACGGAAATGTTAGAAACCTTGTTTGGAGCGATGCCCTCAGTCGGTGGAGCGATTTTCGTGGAAGGTAATGAAATTGAACTTGATTCACCAGTAGTGGCAATCCGAGCGGGAATGGCTCTAGCTCCTGAGGATCGCAAGACACAGGGCCTTGTCATAGATATGTCCGTTCGTGAAAACATGAGTTTGGCCTCTCTTGATCGGGACAAAAGAAAATGTGGTTTCCTGAATTTCGCGAAGGAAAATGCAATCACCAAGGCAATGATCAAGAGCATGCGGGTAAAGACCCCAAGTGATGAACAGATAGTTCGTTACCTTTCCGGTGGAAACCAGCAGAAAGTCGTGCTTGGCAAATGGCTTGCCATGAAGCCCAAGTTACTCCTGCTGGATGAACCTACGCGAGGTATCGACGTTGGAGCGAAACGTGAAATTTACGGACTTATGGAGGAATTGGCCAAAACCGGCGTAGCTATCCTTTTCGTTTCCAGCGAAATGGAGGAAGTGCTTGGCATGGCTGATCGCGCCATCGTCATGCATGAAGGTAGCATAACTGGGGAACTGGAAGCCGATGAGTTGAACGAGGAAAATATCATGCAGTTGGCAACTGGTGGAGGCAAGGCGGCCTGAATCTAGCTTAGGAGGAATCGTCAGTTGAACCTTAAGGTCATAGGAATCTCCCTTCTGCTTGTTGGCTTGTGGGTCTACATGGGGCATACGGAACCCGAATCATTTTTGGCGCCCAACAATATTGAAAACCTTTTTCGTCGCACCGGAATGTACGGCATTTTGGGTATTGGTGTTGCCTTTGTAATCATTACCGCGGGTATCGATTTGTCCATTGGTTCCATCGTGTGCTTGAGTGGATGCCTTCTTACGCAATTGCTGACGGTGAATTACGAACCGTTGGATCCTGTCGAAAAAGTTTTCGCCATCGATCCTGATCAGCAAGTGGTCGTGATGGAGGGTGATGTCAATCGCTTCCAGGTGGGAGACAATATCCGTTATTTTGGGGGCAAGAAGGCTCGCAGTTCGGTGGCCAAGGTCATTGTTGTCCAGAAAACAAATCTTCCGGATGCCAACGATCAACTGACTCAAGCCGGAACGCTACTTAAAGTAAGTGGTCTCAAAGGCAAACGAGACCGAGCGGGGTCGTTGGTCAAGCTACACTCACTCAAACGGGTGGATCCTGATTCATCGACGGTTGTTCTCGACGGTCGGCATCCCAACGTCATTGAGCGCGATCAAATTGCTTTTGTGAATCCATCCGGTGGTTTGGCTAGGCTCACAGTCTCTTCTGTGGAAATCGTCGGAGAGGAAACGAAAGTCGTCTTGGTCGGTGACACAGGCTCAGTGTCAAGCGAGTGGATGGCCATGCCTTATGACCGTCAGCAGCTAATGTCCGTTCCTTCCGCCCTGTTGATCGTGATCTTATTTGCCTTGGTCCTGGGTTGGCTCCATGGCCTTCTAGTTACCAAAATCAAACTGCAGCCTTTCGTCGTCACTTTATGTGGACTTTTGTTTTATCGAGGCATTTCTCGATGGTTGGTGGATGACCAAACAGTAGGTTTGGGAAACGAATATGAAACGCTGGGCCTAATGGCCATAGGCAAGCCCTGTTCTTTGTCATTCCTGTTGTTTGCCACAGGAGCAGCCTTGGCAATCTGGTCTCTTTACAAGACAGCCCGAGAATTCGCCGGATTATCCAGATCCCTTTTGTCCACGCGCATTTTAACCATTTGTTTTGGAGTTTTTGCTGCAGTCATTGGCTCTTCTCGCTATTGGGAAGGATATGAATTTGTTGGGGGAACTACCCTGTTTTCCTTGTTTGGCTTTGAATTCACGACTTGGTCCGTTCTTATTCCCGAGGAAGCAAGGGATAAGCCGGTTGAACTAGCTTCCCTTATGCAATGGTGCTTGTTGGGAAGTGTTTGTTTGCACTTTGGCTATGCTAACTACAAAAATTACAAAGCGGTATACAAGCAAACGATCTTTATCTCGCTATCATCTATTCTTATCTACACCTCCGGTGGTGACTTGATCGGGGAATTGCAGGTTTCGATCCCTGATTGGCCCCGTCTATCCGATTCAATTTCCGTGATCCTCAAGATTGCAATTATCGGAGCCTTTGCCTACCTGTTTTTACGAGTCTTGTTTTCTTACCACAAAAGGTTCCTCGAAGTAGTCGGATCTTGGGCAATCTTTTTGGATCGATTCTTTTTGTATTCACTACTCATTGCTGTAATTGGAGCCATTTCCAACGTCTTGATGCCTTTCCCGATTTGCTTGATGTTAGTGATCGCGGCGATTGCTGCTTTGTTCCTCAACAAAACAATTTACGGTCGTTACATGTTGGCTCTGGGAAGCAACGAGGAAGCCGCTCGTTTTTCTGGTATCAATACCCATAAGATCACAATCATCGCCTATGCGATTTGTACCTCTTTAGCAGCCGTTGGTGGTATTATTTTTGCCGTCGATTCCAATTCGGTGGCCCCTTCCAGTTTCGGGAATTTCTTTGAACTTTACGCTATTGCTGCTGCAGTTTTAGGTGGTTGCAGTCTACGGGGAGGTGAAGGGAGTATTCTGGGAGTGATCATAGGTACAGCTTTGATGCAGACATTGTACAACCTGATTGTCTTGAAGGGGATCTCCGATACTCTCGAGTTCGCCATTATTGGTGCCGTTATCCTCGTAGGAGTCATTGCCGACGAGATGATCAAGCGGGCAATGGCTCGCAAGAGAGCTGAAGCTTAAATGATCTCTTAATGATCGGTTGCCCTCAAAGCCCAAGGCACGAAAATGTCTTTGGTTCCAAGAGGAACCTTTCCTTTCTCACACACTCATGAAACCGATCAATCAATTCCTGCTCGAAAATAATTTGAGAATTGCGGACAACCCGTGCGTCAGTCCCGATTTCTGCCTCGACTGGCAAGGCCTTCTAGCCGACTTGGCCGCGGGCGTCGACGTGGTTCATCACGACAAGAGCGGGGTGTCCACTTCTCATGGCGAATGGTCCCTGGTGGAAAATCGCCATGGCGACCACGCATGGCGTCTTGATCCTGCGGATGCCACCGCCTCCGGGCTCGAGGAGTTAATGGAGGACGGCAGTTCCATTGAGGGACAGGTCTACTTCCCCGCCAGTTACGAAAACTTGATCCGAGCCAAGAACCTCTTTCAGGAAGCGGACTCGAACTGTTCCATCTTCCCGGGGGCAGGGGCCGATCTCGGCCGTTCCACTCTCGGAATCGGAGCCCGTTTCACCACCCTGCACTGGGATGGGGTGGATTGGGCCATGAGCCGATTGGGCAAGGGCCTGACCGCGAACCAGAACAGCATACCTCGGGAATTGGTCTACGACGTCGATGAAATGCTCGCTGACCGCCTCGACTCCGTGCCGTTTCCCTTCATCGGGTGCGACGTTCCCGAGGGCCACCAAGGCCAAAGCGTGGAAGGCATGAGCCACGGTTGCGTGTTGGCCAAGCTGAAGAGTGGGTTTCACCGACTGGGCATACCATGGAGTTTCAACGCCGACCACCAACCCATCGGAGGCAAGTTCGACGTGCGCGAGGATCAATTGGTGTCCGGTTGTCTCTTTGCCAGTTACATCACCTTCGATATTTCTCCCGAATTGGCCGAGACCGAGGTGCCTGCGTCCATCGAGGAGAAAGCAGCCTACGTCGCGGCCAACGTTCCCGTCGATCTAGTTGACGCCGCTCGCCGGCGAGTGGAGGAGGCGGGGCTCCAGCCATCGGAGGATGAATTCAACGGGTTGCTCGCCTACGTCTGGCCTGCGATGGAGAAAATGAAGGTTCGCGACGAAAAATACCGGGCGGCTCGCGAGGCCGCCTTTACTACCGACGTTGGCCAAGCCTATCTTCGAGAACTGTCGATCGACGAGTTGCCCGGTCTGACCACTCCCGAAACCACCGCCGTGATGTTGGCGTTGGCTTTCGAGATGGAGATGCCGATCCATTTCGTGGCTCCCGCTTTCGGTTTCCAGAAAAACATTCCGTATCCCGACAACGACGAGTTGCGCGTCATGGTCTCGAAAATTTGGGCGGTCTGCGAAAAATTCGGCGTGGCCATCGGCTTTCACTCCGGTTCCGGCAAATCAGCCGAAAACTATCAAGTAGTGGGAGAGATGACCGGTAGCCGCTTGGAGATCAAGACCAGTGGTCGTTACACTTATGAGATGGGAGTCGCCTTGCACGCTTCGACCAACGATTCCGACCAAGCCCTTTGGAATGATTGGTATGCCTTCACTCTCGATTTGGCCGTTGCCGGTTGTTTTGCGGCCGACGAGACCGAGCGGAAAATGGCCCGTGAATTCGTCGCCGATACCCTGTCCTCCGCAGGAGACAACCCGGAGGTCTTTGAAAACGCCGGCGTTTGTCGAGTTGCCCTGGAGGCTCTGGAACCAAGCCCTGACCACGTTTTTTGGTTCGAATACAATTTCCTCTACGTGTTGGCTGCCGAAGGGCAGGCCGACAAAACCGCTCTCGGCGACCATTCACCAGCAGGTTACCGTCAACGAAGTCGGTTCTACTCGATCAGTGACGAGGGTCGACTCCTATTCGCCTGCAACGTGGCCCGCTACATTTTGTTTCTTGCCGAGAACGTTGGCATTGCGGACGCCACGACTTGCGCCGACGCTCGCTCCGAATTGGGCACTTTTTCTACCTTTGCCGCTTTCCATGAAAGCATAGCCAGCTCTTCGAGCTAGTTCTCGTTGAGGGTTTCCAGCAGGTCCGCGTCCAGGTATTTCTTGACCGTTCTGCGGTCAATACCCAAGCGTCGAGCGGTCTCCTCGTATTTCCCCGTCTTGAAGTAGACTAAGGTGACGTACCGACTTTGCAGTTCCTCCAGGGAGATTTTACCCGTTGCGAGGTCGTTCGCTAGTTCCTGACCTCCTGAGCCAGTTGTTTCGTCGGGATGATATTCCCGGTGAATGAGGACGTTGCGGACGCATTGTTGAAGTTCGCGAAAGTTTCCCGGCCAAGGGTATTCTGGCCCAAGTTCACGCTTGATCCACGAGCATGTCTCGTCGGTCAAGGTGGGAGCCTCGTCGGGACCCGCCACTCGACTTGCGACGAAGTTGACCAAGTGCTCCAGTTCGTTGGGTGAATTTTGTAGAATTTCAGTGAGCGAAGGGGTTCTAATGCGATTTGCGCACAATCGGTAGTAGAAATCCTCGCGAAAGCGGCCCGCTTGCATTTCCTCTGCGAGGTCCCTGTTCGTGGCCGCCATAACCTTACCCTCGAAACGGGTTGGTTTGACGTCTCCCAGACGTTGAAAGCGGCGAGTCTGCAACACACGCAACAGTTTCACTTGAGCTTCCGGCTTGGTCTCGGTGATTTCATCCAGAAAGACAGAGCCACAAGGTCCGCAGGTCTCGAAATAACCTTTCCTGTCCTGCAGAGCCCCGGTGAATGCCCCCTTGGCATGCCCGAACAATTCCGATTCCAACAAGGTCTCCGACAAGGCGGACAAGTTGATGGGATGAAAGGCGGAGAGGAAATCGGCGGTGAACCGGCCTTTTTTTTCGTCGAATGGAATGAATCGCGACAACCCGATGGCTCGAGCCACCAATTCCTTTCCCGTCCCCGAGGGACCGCTGATTAGGGTGGTGACGTCACCCATGCGCCCATAGAGTGAACGCTGGTATCGAAGCATGTCGTGGGTAAAAATGGATTCCCAGACGCGAGCTCTCAGGGTCTCGAGGGCGGGACTGGTTCCGACGATGGCGTCAAAGACGTGAAAGAAGGCCCGCCTAACCTGAAAGAAAACGGCAAAAAGATGAGTGGCCGAGTAATCGGAGGGAACCAGTTTTTCCTTCTCGGGAAAGAACCACTCGAAGCGCTCGGCAAAGGAATGAAAGACGGGCCCATAGTCTCCTTGATCCGCTTCCTTTGCATGGGCTTCCTCTATTTTTGCGATGAAAGGTTCACGCACCTCGTCGAATATCGTGAGAAAAGCCAAGTCCCGGTAAATAGAGAAGTCGCGCGCCGAAAGCTTTTCCGTTGCTCGTCGCTCGAGAATGGAAGACCTGGCCTTTTCAGCTAACTTTGCGGCGACGCCCAACCTTACCAGATTCGGGCTGAAGAGACGTCGATGAAAGTTGCCCGTTTGGGGTGTTGCAGTTGCTTCGTAAGCATCTCCCAAAATCGCCTTTTCCAAATTTCGGCGCTCGGAAGTGAATGGGTTGCAGGCAAGCAACCTGGATAAGTTCTCAACCTTTGGGCGTTCGTCTGGGAAGAAGAGCTGATTCATGACCTTGATTAGTGCAGAAGGTCATGAATGAAAAGGTGAAGTGTACGTTTAATGCAAGTGAAAGTACGTTTAATGTTTGTTTTGTGGGTTTTTGAAGTAGGGGTGGGGAGGGTTGTGTTTAAACTAAATAAAACGCTAAGCCCTTGTGTACATGGCTTTATGAAAAATATATCCCTCTGATGGACTTGTTTTCTTTCTTTGGCGCGAAAACAGCGATTAAGGGAGGCATGAAAACTAAAAAATCACCTTTGAAAGAAAATGAATGGAACGAACGATTGAAGGGAGGGCGTTCGCTCACCCGTATCGCAAAGTCATTTTTACGGTTTCCGCATTTGGGTGAAACCTATCGTCGAGCGGAGATCCAAAGTCGTGAGTCGTCGACGGACGCATCGATTTTCGAGAGCGTACTGGAAACTTTGGGTTCACGCCTGGAAGTGTGCGATGAGGACTTGGATCGCATCCCCGAAGAAGGCCCCTTGTTGGTAGTGTCGAATCATCCCCTCGGTGGTCTGGATGGCTTGGCCTTGATGTCCTTGATTCTGAAGCGGCGGCCGGATTGCAAATTGCTCGCCAATTCCATTCTGGAGCAGTTCGAGGCCTTTCGCCCATCCCTTTTTCCAGTAAACATTCTAGGAGAAGAAAACGCCCCCGGAAAAAATATTGCTGCCTTGAAGGGAGTGTTTGGCTGGTTGAGGAACGGAGGTTGCCTGGCTGCTTTCCCGGCAGGAGAAGTTTCCCATTGGAGATGGAAAACCCTCAGCGTTTCGGATGGGGCATGGAATCCGACTGTAGCGGCCATGGCCATGAAAACCAAGGCGACCGTGGTTCCGGTGTTTTTCGAGGGACGCAACAGCCTGTGGTTCCAAGGAGCCGGATGCCTTCATTCTCGTTTGCGCACCTTGTTGCTTGGTCGGGAGTTATGGAAGCGTCGTGGCACCTCCATAAGGGCTCGCGTGGGCGAAGCCTTGGCCCCCTCTCGCATCCAAAATTTCTCAGACGTCGAGGAGTTGAACGACCACCTTCGGTTGCGGGTCGATGCCTTGCGGGGAACGACCAAGAAGGCTACTCTGAAAATCAAGGAGCCAGTTCGAGAAATTCTCGCCGAGCACCCGTCCCAGGAGAAAATCGAGCAGGAGATTCGAGATTTGCCTAAGGAAGCGGAGTTGACCCGCAAGGGCGATTTCGTGATCTATTGCACTCAAGCCTCGCAAATTCCCCACCTCATGCGTGAGATCGGAATTCTTCGCGAAGTGACTTTCCGTGACGTGGGGGAGGGTACCGGCAAGAGCATAGACTTGGATTCATTCGACGAGTATTATCATCAACTGTTCGCATGGGACTGCAAAGAGAAGAAATTGGTCGGAGGTTATCGACTGGCAGTAGTTGAGGAAGTGCTTCGAACACGAGGCCGCAAAGGGCTTTATCTTCCCAGTTTATTCTCCGTTAGGAAAAGTTTCTACAAGGAGATGGGGCCTGCGGTCGAATTGGGGCGATCTTTCATCCGACCTGAATACCAGCGCAAGTTCGCCCTCTTGGGTTTGCTATGGCGTGGGATAGGCGAATTTATGAACAGACGGCCCGGATGCTGTGTTCTTTACGGCCCAGTCAGCATCTCGTCCGATTACGCTCCGCTTTCCCGCAACCTCATGGTTCGTTTCCTACGGCACAGGGAATGGTCGCCTGACATGGCCAAACGGGCGCGGGCGAAACATCCCTTCAAGGGCTCGGAATTACCGCGTTCCTTGAAGCGCTGGGTGCGTGACGAGGATCGTAGTATCGATGAAGTTTCAGCCATAATATCGAGTGTGGAACCGGATGGGAAGGGAGTGCCCGTGCTGGTGAAGCACTACCTGAAAATGAAAGGTTCCTTCGTTAGTTTTGGCGTGGATCCCGATTTCGGCAACGCCCTCGATGGTCTCATCGTAGTGGATTTGCGTGACGCGAGCGATGCTCATCTTCGCCGTTATCTAGGTGAGGAAGGCATGAAGCAAATGATTCTCGCCCGGTCGGAAAGAAATATCAACAAAGAGAAAAACCAGCAAGAAAGGACAAAATAATGAAGACTAGAAATATCGTGGTAACCGGCTTGATTTCCTTGGTGACTATACTGCTATTCGGTGGATGCCAAACGCGCTCGATTTCCAATGTGGGATATCGATACGGCAACAGTCACGGCTACCAAGGAGAATTGAACGAACTCTCGGTGCTGGGCGTACGGGTCAACGAAGAGGTTTCGAGTGAAGACATTGCCCAAGCTCTTGATGAAAGAGGTCGAAACCCCTTGGAATTGAACAAAGGGGACGTTCTCGCGGTCATTCAATCCGGGGCCCGCTTTCCCGACAAGGAGATGCTAGGTTCGCTTGAACCTCTCGCCAAGATCGTACCTTTGTCGGGCGTTTCTCCTAAGCCCCGTGAAGATCGAAGAGGCAAGGAATCCATCCGCATGGATAAATCCCTACGCATGGCTGCCGCCAAGGGAGGAGCGAACAAGATGTTGGTTTATTGGGGTATCCTGGAATCGGCTTCCGAGCCCGAGCAAGCCGCCAAGCAACTATCCTGGGTGCCCATTGCCGGTCGTCTCATTCCAGATGAGACCCAGCATGTGCAGATTCGCGTGAAGGCCGCCCTCATCGACGTCGCCACGGGTCATTGGACCCTGATTCGGACTGAGCCCTTGCAGGACAAGCGCATGAGTTCGCGACTGACCAGGGCAAGCTCGGACCTCAAGCAGGTCCTTGCCCTCAAGGAGAAAGCCTACGGGCAGTTTGCAAAGGACCTGAAGGAGCGTTTCCAGCTCTGACTCTCGTACTCGCCTTCTAGCCATGCTCAACGCCATCTGCCAAGAATTTTGCGAGGGTGTCTACCACTTGAATGGTAGAACTCACGTGGTCATGGAGATTCAATACTTCACGGTTCTCCAACAACGACTTATGCTGCACGGATACGTGTGCGAGTCAGTGTTGCGCATATTCGAGCGCAAGGGATTTTGTAACGCAACCTTCACGAAGGCAAAATCAGACGATCTTAGTCATTCGGAATCGGTTTTCGGATCGTCCAGGTGACCAAGGTCACGATCCGGGCAAACCAAATTACGGACTCGTTGCTTGAGTTCCTTGATTTGCGGAAAGCCACCGTCACGTTTGCGACACCAAATGAGCGTATCGCCCAGTTCGATTTGAAACAGGCCTGCAACCTCGTGTTCGGGAGCCAGAGCGACCTCCCTGAATTCTTTGCTGAAAGTGCTCAATAGTTCCTGTGACATCCAACACGCTCGCGGTAGCCATTTGCACCGAGGGCAATAGCGTATCAAAATCTTGGCCGAGCCTTTTTCCGTCATTTGTCGATTTTGTTTATTGAATGGTTGCGCGCGCGAATTACGAAGCTTACCTTTTTTTCCATGTTTGGAAAAAAGGCAAATGCCTTCCTCGTAATCGTTCTCCTTTTTGCCGCGATCAAACCGGTCTTGGCCAAAGAGAAGTTTTCGAGCGAAGATCTAGACTTTTTCGAGTCCAAAGTACGGCCTCTTTTGGCGGAGCGCTGTTACAAGTGTCATTCCCACAAGGCCAAGAAACTCAAGGGTGATCTCTACCTCGATAGCCGCAAAGGCCTTTTGCATGGAGGAGACAATGGGCCCGCGGTAAAGCCAGGCGATCTTGCCGGCAGTTTGCTCATTGATGCGATTCGCTATCGTGATCCCGACTTGCAGATGCCGCCCAAAACCAAACTGTCGGAGCGAGAGATAGAGATTCTGGAGAGATGGGTTGAACTGGGAGCTCCTTGGCCGGAAGAGGAAGAACCCAAAGGCTCTGTTGCGGAGAAGAAATTCGATATGGATGGGCGAAAGGCTTCGCATTGGTCTTGGCAGGCCGTCTCCAAACCTTCGCTTCCCGTCGTCAAGGATGCCAAGTGGGGGGAGTTGCCCATCGATCGTTTCATCCTCGAGAAACTGGAAAAGGCTGGTTTGCCCCCCGGCGAGGCGGCGGATCCTAGAACCATTCTGCGACGTCTCACCTTCGACCTTCGCGGCATGCCACCTTCAGCTCAGGAGGTAAAGGCTTTTGTCGAGGATGATTCTCCCGATGCCTATGAAAAAGTCGTCGATCGCTTGTTGGCATCCCCGCAATTTGGCGAGAAATGGGCTCGTCACTGGATGGATCTCTTTCGCTACGCCGAGAGCCGGGGGCACGAGTTTGATTACAACACCCCCAACGCCTTTCGCTATCGCGACTATCTCATCAGATCGCTCAATGATGATCTTCCCTATGACCAGTTCGTGACCGAGCACGTGGCGGGCGACGTGCTTGAAAGTCCACGAGTGAACCCTCAGTCCGGAGCCAATGAATCCGTTCTCGCAACAGGGTTTTGGTTTCTCGGTGAATGGATTCATTCCCCAGTGGACACTCGTCAAGACGAAGCCGATCGCTTCGACAACATGATTGGAGTGTTTTCCAAGAGCTTTCTGGGACTTACTATTGCCTGCGCCCGGTGCCACGATCACAAGTTCGATGCGATCTCCACCAAGGATTTCTATGCCTTGCAAGGCTACTTGCAGAGTTCCGGTTACCGACAGGTTCGTTATGAGAGCATGGTGCAAAACGAAGACGTTTCCCGCAAGTTGGACGAGCTCGAACGTTCATCCGGTTTGGCAAAGAAGGTCTCCTCCTTGTTGGTGGAAGGCACGCGGCATTCCGCCAAGTACATGTTGGCTGCAGGGAAAGTCCTGAGGGGTGAGGTAGGCGAGGCGGACCTGCTCAAGGAAGACAAGCCAACTGCGGATGGCCCCATTGTCTTTGCGGATTTCGAGGATGGGACCTATGGCAAGTGGTTTTCCACCGGCACGGCATTCGGCAAAGGCCCGGTAACCCTTGCAACGAAGGCGGAATACCAAAAGGACGTCCGCCCACAGGGAAAGTATTTCGTCAACTCCCACAACGTTCGCAAAGATCCTGCCAACGCAAACGTTCGATTGGGCGATGACCAGTTGGGTACCTTGACCAGTCCCCGTTTCCGCATCGAGAGAGACTACGTCACCTTTCTCATTGGCGGTGGCTCCTTCAAGAAGGAAACTTGCGTCAATCTATTGATCGATGGCAAGGCTGTCCTTTCGGCCACCGGACGGAGCAACAACACCATGTTCGAGACCGTTTGGGACGTCAGGAAATGGAAGGGCTCGGAAGCCCGCCTGCAGGTTGTCGACAAGCGCCAAGGCTCTTGGGGGAACGTGGGATTGGATCACGTGGTGTTCACCAACCAAGCCAAGGCCTCTCCTGTCGCCGTGA
>CEVA01243592.1_pt1 | contig 16947 bp, 12 predicted proteins | sample 361521 | NCBI WGS metagenome assembly CEVA01 (sample SAMEA2622823, study PRJEB7988) | marine metagenome | isolation source: saline water (ENVO:00002010), including
CTGGAGCGGGAACATCTAACGGTGCTCCGCCCTGCCCCATCGGATGCGATATCTCCTTATGAAATAGAGAAGGTAGTCGGTATGCGGCTGAACACACAATTGCCTGAAGGTGAAGCTCTTCGCTGGGACATGCTGGAGAGGTAATCACAGAACTGTAAGCGAATGCATGTACTCTACTTTACGGACAGGTATTCCCTACATGATCAGTTATTCGTTCGTACAAATCTCAGTAATAATAACCGTGTCTCATATCTGAGCATAGAACATCCTATAAGAGAACTTGCTAATCAATTTCCACGCGGGAGTTTGGAAGTGATTAACTGGCCTAATAAGTCACCAAGGACATACCCATACTCTACTGATGTGCTATCAAGGTTGATGCCTGAATTCATCGATATACTGGGAATCATGAAACCAGATGTTTTACACTCAGGACCTGTCCAAACATCTGGTTTCATGTCCGCATTATCTGGATTTCACCCTTTCTTGCTGATGTCTTGGGGGTACGATTTGTTGCTAGATGGTGATGCTAGTGACGTTTCAAAACGGCTGACCCGTTTCACACTCGATGCTTCTGACATGATAGTTTGCGATTCACATGCTGTTGAAAATAAAGTTAGTCAGATTACAAATTATCCTAAAAGCGGACTGGTAAGGTTTCCTTGGGGTGTTGAATCTGAGGTTTTCAAGCCAGGTGCCAGTTCGGTAGATTTTAAATCAAAACTTGGTTGGCAAGATTGCACAATTGTGATATCTAACCGTTCTATGGAACCCTATTACGGGGTAGAAATTGCTGTGAATTCTTTCTATGAAGCGTATTTAATTAACGATGAGCTCCGCTTATTGTTAATAGGAGATGGATCCCTTGCACCTCAAGTTAGATCTTTGATAAATGAGCTAGGTATCGACTCCGTCGTATACATGCCGGGAAGGGTTAGGCATGATCTACTACCCGAATACTTGCGAGCTGCTGATATATATTTGAGCTGTGCCTACACAGACGGGTCATCGGTGTCTTTGTTAGAAGCGATGTCCACTGGATTGCCATCTATTGTTACTGACATACCATCGAATAGAGAGTGGATTAAGCATGATGTCAACGGTTGGTTGGCACGGCCTGGTGATTCACGCAACTTCTCTGAGCTACTGGTACAAGCCTCCAAGTTAGAAACAGAACATTTGTCAGATATATTGGGTAAGAATATCACCAAAATAAAAAAATATGCCGATTGGAATCAGAATTCGAGGAAGTTACTTAGAGCCTATGAAAAATTATATAAGGACTCAATCGAGAGGTAATTGTATTCACCCAGACTCGAATTGGGCTTTTACTCTGTAGTATGAAAAATCTTAATTTCGCAATATGTCAAGACAATAACATTTGGGATACATTTGTTGGGACATCGCCTCAGGGCAGCATATTCTGTGAATCTAGGTTCTTAAGTATTTCAGATCCCAATTGTGAACGCTGGATACTCTATAAAAATGATAGTCCGATTGCAGCTATACCGGTAAATGTTTCACCAGCTGATTCTAATTCATTCTCATACTATCAAGGCCCTCTTTATGCCCATCAAATGGGGCAGATGTCCCACTATAGGAGATACAAATGGATTCAGGAAATTAACCAGGTCTTCTTCCCGGAGTTGGTAAGTCGATATAGTAAATTTAGCCTAAGTATGCATTACTCCATACAGGATGTACGAAGTTTTGATTGGTTCAATTATCACCAACCCCAGCATGGCAGATTCAAAATTTCTCCTAAGTATACAGCCTTGGTTGATCTGAATTCTCTTTCCAATTTTGATGAACTCATTCCTTTAGTAAAAAAGAAAAGGCGTCAAGATCGACGGATATCTATTGAACGAGGGATAGTTGTAGAAGAGTCTGATGACATAGGGATCATACAAGAACTATATAGAATGACTTACACAAAACAGGGATTAGACGAGCCAAAGGGAATTATTGATGAAATATCTTTAGTTGGAGAATCTTCTTTCCGGCATGGATTTGGTGAGATGATTGTTGCACGTGATGGCAGCGGGATGCCTTTATCAGCCCAACTGACGTTTTATGATAACGCCTCAGCGCATGCGATAGTTGCTGCTAACCATCCTGAATACCAATCGATGGGTGGAGGTACCATAATAGCCTTCGAATTTATCAAAAGGGCATTAAATAAAGGTCTAAAGTGGGCCGATTTTAATGGAGCTAACTCTCCAGACAGAGCTGATTTCAAGCACAGCCTGAATGCATTCCCGCAATTGTATTTCACAGCTGATTTTGAATCTTTAAAAAAGGATCTTAATTAGGATCAAATGTTGCCCAAAATCATGAGTACTACATTCCCTTTGGACATTGAATCAATCAAGAGGTATGGGATTGAAAATTGGTACAGCGAATGTTCAATATGGCCAGTAGGAGAAGTTGAATTCAAATCAATATATGATCATTGTCAAGATTTATTGATATCTGCGATAGAATCGGCAGATGTCGAAATCGGTGATCTTTTGTTAGTTATGTACAAATTGGCAATCGAATACTCTATGTTATTGCAGTCTAATTTAGTTGTGGATAGACTGAAGAAGCGAGGCCACAATCTTTCGTACCAAGATTCTACTTGGTATTACTCAGCAATAGATAGGCAGACAGATATCTCTTACGGATTCATCACGCGGGATAATCTTAGGCTCTGGCCTACAATGCCTTTGTATTCAAAAAGATTAAAAGGCTACCTTGGTTCGATCAAAACCAACTTTAGGTATCAAAAGTTAACCAAAACAAAGAATTCTAAATTGGACAAAAAGAATTTTTGTGTGTCTCCAGTGTATCCAAACTATTTCACTCAAAGATATGCTGCGATCAAAGGTCAAAATGTGCGGGTAATTTATCCATACCCGCAACTGGTTTCTAATACAAATAATGACAATAGGATGATGGGTAAAATAGAAGATGCAACTAACTTCTTGGCCGATGGTCTGGACCACATATCTACAAACAGTGACTCGCGATTGCAGAAACCTCACAAGGATCATGTAAAGGCGATAACCCGTGATAGTCTAAAATCTGCTCTCCATGGCGTAGTCAATATGCAGAAAGTGTTTCGGTCAATAGACGACACGGACATTGTTCTAGCAGGCCTAGGGCATACATATATGAGGATGATTGCGGTGGCGGCCCGTAGGGAGGGCCATGTGGTTGTAGGACAAAGCCATGGTACTAGCGTCAGTATGCAAGATATCAACCATCAAAGAATGGGTAACTTAGGTCTTGTGGATAAGTATATTGTTCCGACAAAAGGCGCGGCTAAACTTGTAATAAATTCACTATCCAAACCACCGTTACCTGCAAGGTCACATACAGTGGAACCAATCTCTCTTGATACGAAGTCATATGTTGAGATATGGAATCAAAACAATTTGCATCCCCCACCTAAATCCATAAAGACCATTATGTTTATAGAGTATCCATTGGCACAGGATAGACTTGAAACTGCGCTTGGGTTTTGGAATTATCAACTTGAAATCCTTTTAAGAATTAGTGAGTTTTGCAAAACTATGGGGCTACGTACTATTGTAAAAGTTCACCCAGAACGAATCCCATTGTCGAAAGGTTTATACGATCTATATTTTGATGATGTTGTCACGCTACCTTTTGAGCAGGTACATCAACAGGCAGACGCCTTTTTCATGCCACATTTGGCCAATTCTCCATTCGGACTATCGTTACTAACGAATAAACCTGTGTTTATATTTGAATATACATTGAATGATGTCTGGGATCAGGTCCGAAATGATTTAAGAAAAAGGTGCGTAGTTTTGCCAACATGGTTTGGGGAAGACGGTCGTATTATGTTTGATCAGGAGATATTTGCTGAGAACTTAACAAAAAAACCAGGCCCTGTAGATAACGATTTCGTAAAGCAATACATGTTCCCATGAGCGATTTTAAGTACGTGCGGAATGGGGTTCATTTGCTTTTTAATAACCAATCCCGGATTGATAACAGAGGGTAAATTCCTATTATTAGTATATACAGATCTATTTTAAAACTCGTCGAAAGCAAATTAATAAGTAGAGATTTTAAACGTCAATATATTACCCCGTATTTTGTCAAAGGCGACAGATCTAGTAGTAATGCGAAAAAATTCTTTGAATCTTGGTATAAAGCTTCATTAGGTCAGGATTTACATGATGGCATAACTATTAGTGGGAAATTTTATTCTCCTATAAATACAAGATTCCACTACAACAGTGTTGAAAACAGTATACTCAAGTATGCTAAAAAATTTGGATTACCTCAAAACCCGGCCGTACTGGATATAGGTTCAGGAACAGGACACTGGATAGATTTTTTTGTAGAAGTGTTTGACGCCTCAAGAGTATGTGGTGTTGAGTTGGTACCGCAACTGATTGAAGCCTTAGATGTCAAGTACAGTTCCAACACTAGGGTGAAAATTTTGGAGCAAGATATAACTGATCCTAATCTGGCATTTGACACCAAATTTGATCTTGTCAATGCTATTGGAGTTATGTTCCATATCACTAACGATAATGATTGGGAATGGGCTTTGAGGAATATATGTGACTCTATCAATCAAGGAGGTGTTGTTATAGTTGGAGGACAGTTCGGACTAATATCACGGGATATAGGTTTTGCCAACAAAGACGAATTTTCATCACTGGAGGAAATGGGTGCACAGAACGAAACCAACCAAGTACTGGTGACGAAACGTATTCGGTCTTTAGGGCGTTGGAGGAAGATGGCTCAAAACCTAGGGCTTGAAGTGCATGCATTGATAAAATCTGATAAGCCAAAATATATGTCAGCTCCAGAAAATAATGTTTTGATTTTAAGGAAACCTTAGTTGAATATTAAAGGTAATCTCTTCGTATCTGGAATATTTCGTTCAGGTACAACTTTGTGTACGCGGGCCATGGATGCTCATCCTCAAATCAATTTGGTTTATCAACCATTCACACCTTTATTCAAAATGTGGAGGAATTTATATTTCAAACAATTCGTTGCAACTGATTTTGATAATGACCTCCCTATGGGAGTCGACTGGTTGCATTCAAACGAGGATCGGGAAAAATTTAATGCTATGGCCATGCGGGTATATTTCAACAAGGAAATGATTGGCTTGTTGAAAACCCAATTGTTAGAAAATATGTCATTGCCTGACCAACACGAGAAGCCTCAATCAATATCAAAATTATTAAATTGTATAGAACCTGGCAATGCTGAGAAATTACTGAGGCAACTTATGGAGTTCGTTCATCTATCTTCTCCAGATTCACGAACTTTGATTGTTGGTGCTAAAGAGATATGGAGTGAGGAATTCTTTGGCCCTATTATGAGATTATCGGATTTCAAAGTTGTTCATCTTCTCAGAGATCCCAGAGCTGTAGTGGCATCAAGAAACAGCGGCAGAATATTGGCTAATGCAACTAATAGACGTAAGTATCCGATATTGTTTATATTAAAATCATGGAGAAGATCAGTACAGTATCGTAATCGTTTCTTGGGGGATTCTTCATACACTTCTATTTTGTATGAAGACATAGTTCTGAAATCGGAGGAAAATTTTCGAGAATTGTGTAAATGGCTGCAAATAGAATTTGATGAATCAATGTGTAATCCAAGTTTGTATAGAGATGGAATGGGTTTTCCTTGGAACTCCAATTCAACGTTTAAAAGTGCGCGGGAGTTCAATTCAACCTCAATATCACAGTGGGAAAAAGTGCTATCTGATCAGGAAATTGGGGTTATAGAGTTTATTTGTGGTGCAGAGATGGATGAATTGGGATATGAAAGGACTGTGGAAGAACCTAGCGTAGAACAATTTCTAGAATACGAGGAGGACAGGAAACAAATTACTGATTGGTTAAATCACGACCCGTACATTTTGGATCCATGTCAAAAAACATTGCAAATTGACAGAGTTCTAGGTAGTTGAGTCAGTATGAGAGTCAATTAATTGTTGGAGGTGATCTATGCAGAATTCCTTAGGGGCTGAAATGTATGGGTTGTTATCCAGGTTATTCCCTATTTGCCGGAGTATAACTGGTAACGGAGTTAGGGAGACTCTTTCAATTATTGGGAAGCATATCCCAATTGTTACACATGAGGTTCCTACTGGGACTAAAGTTTTTGATTGGACTGTTCCAAAGGAGTGGAATATTATCGATGGATTTGTTGCTGACGAATCTGGTCACAAGATCATAGATTTCAAATCCAACAACTTGCATGTAGTAGGTTATTCTTCTCCGGTCGATAAGGTAGTCGGCTTGAAAGAACTGCTTGAACATCTGTACACAATACCAGAACAAGTCGATGCGATACCGTATGTCACCTCCTATTACCAAGAAAATTGGGGATTTTGCATGCGCCATAGAGATATTTCTGCTCTAACAGATCAGCAGTATCATGTTTTTATAGACAGTGAATTAATAGAAGGTTCCCTAACTTACGGAGAGATGGTAATCAAGGGTAATTCCACCAAGGAAGTATTTTTTTCCACATATGTTTGCCATCCATCAATGGCAAATAATGAACTGTCCGGTCCAGTAGTGCTGACTCAGCTAGCGAAATGGCTGGAGACCGAGCCCAGATACTATACTTATAGACTTGTGTTTATTCCTGAAACAATAGGTTCTATTACATATTTGAGTAAGCATTTGGAATGGCTCAAGGATAATGTGGTAGCTGCCTTTAATATGACCTGTATGGGTGATGATGATACCTTCTCGTTAATGCCATCGAGAAATGGCAAAACCATCACTGATCGAGTAGCTTCAAATGTGTTAAGAGATCATTATCCGGGTTTCATAAAATACTCTTTCCTAGACAGAGCTAGTGACGAACGGCAGTATTGTAGTCCAGGAGTAGATCTTCCGATGGTTTCTATCATGCGAACAAAATATGGTGAATACCCAGAATACCATACGTCCATGGATAATCTTGATTTTGTGACCGAAGGTGGTTTGCTAGGTAGTTATGAAGTTCATAGAAAATGTATTGAAGCTTTGGAGAACAATAAAATCTATGAGGTTTTGTCTTTAGGGGAGCCACAATTATCGAAGAGAGGATTGTATCCAGATATAAGCATAAAAAATGGGGCAAATCATGTAAAAGTGCTGCTAGATGTTTTGGCTTATTGTGATGGAACCAACGATTTGATAGATCTTAGCGATACTATTGGGATTTCATTGGAAGAGTTGTATCCAATCATTGCTAAACTAGCTTTAGCTGGACTAGTAAAAGCTAATGACAGATAGGCTGTTAAGTTGATAGTAAACAAAGCTCATGGTTAAAAGTAAATTCTTCTATGTTGTGGTTGGATACGGATCTGTAGGAAGATACCACTGCAATTTAATTTCCAGTAGGTACTCAAAGCTTGCTATAGTCGATTTTAATCATAATGCGAGGGAAAGAGCACGTATAGATCATCCTACCTCTTTGGTGACATCAAGCTTAAAGGAACTTGAATCTTTTGGCTGGAACTGGAGCTATTCTGTGGCTATCATCGCTAGTTGGGGGCCTGCACATGAAATCGGGTTCAATGAGCTTGTAGAATATGGAGTCAGGCGAATACTTTGTGAGAAACCCTTGGCAAATTCGGTCATAGCCGGAGCTAGAATGGTGGAATTAGCTGAGTCTAAGGATGTCACTTTGGCGGTCCATCACCATTCTCGATATTCGGGTTTTCAAGAGAGCATGAGATCTATGTCTGCTAAGCATGAATTAGGTGAACCTTACTCGATGTTGGTTCACGGAGGAGCACAGGGAATTGTTACTAATGGTATACACTGGCTTGCCAGGGCATTTGACATGTTTGATGCTCGGCCAGACACAGTTGTTAGCAGTGTGAGGGGAGAACCTATCAACCCTAGGTCGGATCAATTGATGTTCTATGGTGGGACAGCTACTTGGAGTTTTGAAGGTGGACGCGATCTGTCTATATCGTTGTCTAACCGTTCAAGTGTATCGCTATCGGCAGTTATTTATTATAGAGACGCGGTAGTGCACACGAATCCAGATTCCGATGTCAAGATTTTTCGACGCGATATGAAAGCAGCGGAAGAATATGCAGCAGTAACTAGGACGGGGCCCGCTAGCGAAGAAATTTTTTCTGGCAAATTACCTTCTGCGACTCCAATAACTACACGCACAACTGCTATCTTGGAAGAGATCGAATCTGAAACAATAGGGAGATCAAGTCCGGGATATGCACTAGCATTATTAGGAGCTGTAATAGGTGCTGTCGCTTCTGGCGAAATGGGCGAGGCTGTTTCGCTACCTGTTAAAACAAATAGTCTAGTGGGTTTGAAGGAGTGGCCGATATCTTAGCTGAACCGAGACTACTAATCATTGGTTGTGGAAGGATATCAGATTTCCATGCGGATGCTTTCAAATACGTAGGGTTCGATTTAGTAGGTGTTGTAGCCAGCCCTACTTCAACGCGTATCGAGAACTATGCATCCCGCCACAAAATAAGTAATGTGTTTTATGGGGTCGATGATTTAATCAATTCTGATCTGGAGTATGATGCGGTGGTAATAGCTACTCCTACTCGATCGACAATATCAATTTTGCACAAAATGCTCGGTACGGATGTGCCTATTTTAGTGGAGAAGCCTGTAGCTATTCACGCTTCAGAGTTAATACCATATCTTAACCGGGATTTGCCAGTCATCGTTGGTTATAACAGACGCTTTTATAAAACGGTAAATCATGCGCGGGATTTGGTCGACATAACCCCTTCAGTGATAGCTACGTTGAGTATACCTGAAGCGATAAGCGCTCCGGAAATCAGAGATCACGATAGCGCATATTTAGAGTTGATGTTTCAAAACAGTGTTCATGCACTAGACCTAGCGCAACATGTGCTTGGTGAACTTGTTATTCAAAAAATTGACCGACTAATGAATCAAGGTGGTGCTATCGTAGGAATGGTTGCTGTTTTGAGGAGTTCAAAAGGTTGCCTTGTTCAGATGATTGGAAATTGGGGTGCTCCTGCTAATTTCTCCTTAACTCTTGATTGGACTGGAAAACGCTTTGAATTGAAGCCGTTTGAGAGTGCATTAGTATATGAAGGAATGGAAGTAATTGAGCCTACTTCTGTTGACCCAATCAGAAGATATATACCCAAAGTTGTTAACTCAGTGGAACTTGATCACCATGACAGATCGTACAAACCAGGATTTGTGGACCAGGCTCGTGCGCTCGCAAACATGGTTAATGGTGAATCATCAGGCCCGGCTGCAACGTTAGAAAACGCTTATTCAGTATTGAAATTAGCTGAAGAACTAGTTGGAGAATTAAGAGTTAGCACGGTGTCATTGGCTGGTAACTAATTATGAAAGATCTGATCACCGATCCAACAGGCATCAAACCTCAAGTCTTTTTAAATTTCACTTGTGACACCAATGCTGATCCCTACAGAACCGGTTCTTCCAATCTGTTATTTGAATACAAGGAATATAGTCCAGCGCCTAAGATATATAACACACAAATATACCAACTCATCATCCTAGGTAATCCAATAATCAACGACAGAATTGATCATGATGGGATATTTAAGATGGTTCAAAATGGTATAGAACATGTCGATTGGAGCGTTTTGAATGGAGAATTTCTGCTTGTAATTGAGAATAAACTAGAACGCAACATAAAAATAATCAATGATAGATTTGCATCGATACCTTTGTTTTACTCAGCTAGTGATTTTTTAATTGCCTCTGTCTTCTATTCGGATATATGGCAGAAATTGAAGGTGCAAAATAAGTTAAAAATCACCTCGCGTAATTTTTTTGAATTTCTGTGGCTAAATCGTATTTTAGGCACTAAAACATACGATGAACACTCTCGATATCTTCTGCCCGCTTCAGTTCTTACCTACGATGCAGGTACAGCATCTATTAGCAGATATTGGGAACCAAGCTTTGAAAAGACTACAGAATCTATAGAGGAATGTGCTGTTGAAATGGGAAGATTGCTTAGGCAATCGGTGAGTCGCAAAACTAAGGACAATGGAGAACGGATTGGACTTTTTTTAAGTGGAGGCATGGATTCCCGTACGGTACTTAGTTCTTTTAACCATCCCCCGGTATGTTTCACATTAGCTGTTGCATATAACAATGAGGTTCGAGTAGCAAAAGAAGTGGCTGATTTTGTTGGTGCCAAACACAATTTCTTGAAGATTGATTCGGATCCTTATTCCGACAGACTGGATGAAATGGTTCGCATTGGCAATGGGATGTCTTCTTTTGAAAACGCTTTATTTATTGGTTATCGTGGAAAAGTCTCAGAGGAAGCAGATGTATTATTTCATGGGCATGGAATCGACTATATGTTTCAAGGTATGTATGTGCCAAGATTGCCAGTTACCCTGTTCCAGAGGACCTTGTTTTTTGAAAAATTACGAACGATTTCATCGGACTTCGTAACAGATTTTCTGAATAACGTTCCGTATCGAATCAAGAATATTGATTTGTTTGCATTCGTTAAGAGATCTCATAGGAAAGAATTGGAAGAATCTCTAAGATGCTCTGTCCAAGAGGTAGTTGCAGCGGGGAAAAAATATTGCAATGATCCTTACGATTTTTGGGAGTATATGTTAGTCCACGCCATGTCAAGACACTATTCGAATCCAAATATTTCTAGTTTGGCGACGTGTGGCGAACAGCGGACGGTTACATTTGACAACGACATATTCAATTTTTACCTGTCTCTTCCTGTTAAATACAGGTTGCAAGGTAAAATAGCCCGTCAAAATTTGATGAATATGTCATCAGGCTTAGCTAAGATTAAGACAGGCAATACCAACCTTCCTGCTACATTATCTCCTGCACAAAAACAGGCTTACTGGCTAAGGGATTGGTTTTTGAGGAAGTCACTTATTAGGAAGCAAACACGTTTTCACGCTCCTCCGGAAGAAAGAACATGGCCAGATAGAGGGATGATGTATAAATTACATGATCGCCTTAAGTATGTTGCCTTAGAGATGTCTCGTTCAGAAGCTTTGGATTCTCTTGGGTTTTTGGACATGGATATCGTGCGGAACTCTGTTGATTCATGGGTAGACAAACCTAGTAAATTCACAGGGGCTCTAATTTCAAATTTGGTAACTATAGATAGATTCATGAAACAATAAATTTTTCAATATGTGTGGGATTTTCGGATTTATTTTAAAACGGCCTCTGGTTGATTCGGATATAGAATTGGGCCGCAAAGGTATGGAATGCCTGCTACATCGTGGTCCAGATTATTCAGATTACTGGTTTGATCAAGATGAAGGTGTTTTCCTAGGACATACACGATTGTCTATATTGGACTTGGACAAACGTAGCCATCAACCAATGATTAGAAATGGTACGGTACTCGTTTACAATGGAGAAATATACAATTATTTGGAGGTTTCTCATCATATAAATGCCAAAGGTAAACAGTTGAAAACAACTGGTGATACAGAAGTGGTATTAGAATCATGGCGGAAATGGGGTAGGAAATGTGTAGATTACTTTGACGGCATGTTTTGTTTCGCGATTTATGAGAGCAAAAAAATTCAAATAGCTACTGATCCTTTTGGAGAAAAGCCAATTTATTGGGCAGAGGTTGCTGATGGAGTATATTTTTCTTCTGAACCAGGACCACTTTCAGATCTTTTAAATCTGAAGACAAAGCTCGATGATGATGGTATAGCAGCGTTTTTAAGCTTGGGATTCTTGCCCTCTCCTAAAACCAGTTACCAGGGCATGTACAGGATGGAACCAGGTACATGGATTGAAATTGCTCAAGACGGTCAGGTGAAAAAGTGTAAATATTGGTCGCCCAAAGAACCGGAAGTCATCAAAGGAGATAGTCAACCATTAAGCGAGAAACAATTAGATATTATTTTAGAAGCGTTCACAAAGTCTCTGAAAGTTCGCTTACGATCTGATGTCCCTATAGGATTATTCCTCTCATCAGGATTAGATTCTACATTGATTGCTGCGATCGCTGCCAAGGAACTTGACACTATAATTTCAGCTTACACAGTTAAGTTTGCAGATAATACTGTTGCTGATGAATCAGGCGATGCGTTTAATGTCGCGAACTATCTGGGGTTGCCTCATCACATTATAGATAGTGGTATAGAAGGATCAGTGGTTGACCCGAATCTAATCTTCAATTTGTTTGGTGAGCCTAACGATAACCTCACTGTTGCCGCAGTTTACCAAATGTCGACTGTAGCTAAACCATTTTTGAGTGTAGCTTTGTCTGGTATTGGAGGAGATGAAATTTTTTATGGATACAAAAAATATCATGTGCTTTATCGTTGGAAAAATTGGACGAAATTAGATGCAGGGATAAGGAACTTATTGTCATTTTTGTTTTTGCAGGGTCCTTTCAGCAGATGGGACGATTTGGGTAAATTACTATCTTCTAGTGATGCCTGCAGATTTATAGCTATGAAAAATCTGGCTTGTTGTAAGTGGTTGTGGAATATTCCCAATATACAAGATTGGGCCGAAATGCAATTCTCCGGATTCGGCTCACCGCTTGAATTTTTGGCACGGCACTTTGATCTTACTCAGACCATGCCATCTACTTACATACCTGGTATGGAGCGAGGTAGTATGAGAGCTAGTTTGGAGATTCGCACTCCATTTTTGAACAAAGAACTATTTGATGTAGTGTCTTCTATGGACCAGAGAGCTCTTATGGAATACGGGAACAAATCAGTAATTAGAAGAATATTGTCTCGTTATCTACCAGAGGAATTATTCAAGTTTTCTAAGAAAGGATTTAACTACCCGACCGCTAATTTCCTAAGCTATTTTTCTACTCAGCCGAGTATTGCGGGTATTTCGGACAAATCTATCGAAGAAGTTTGGAATAAAAGGCATTTGATAGGTTGGCAGAAATTATCAGCCCGGCTCATAATCTTGGAACATTTTTTGGATGGGAATAACACTATATCTAAAAATTGAATTCATCCCCTCAGATGCCTGTTACAGTTTAATGTCTGGTTGATTTTGTATTCTTCGGCATAAATATATTTGCAGGTTTAAGGAAGGTTTCCTCTGAGACAGAAAGATCAATCAATGCCAAACATTAATATGCGTAGTCATAGCCACAAACCCAGTGATAGAATCTCTCTTCGGGCTCTTATAGTGAGTAGCAAATACCTGCCAGAGTATTCAGGGTCGGGCAATAGAGCTCACAATACTTATAAGCGTTTAGAGAAGAAATTCGGAATTGAATTTGAAGTTTTGTGTGCCTCTATTGAATTCAAGAAGTCTGAAAAATACCAGTATGACGGAGTTGCAGTAAAGAGAATTGCAAGCAACTCGGTTGTATCCTTGTTCCTGAACAATGGGACAAGGCTCAGCCAACTATTTCTGCCATTGCTAATGAGGCTAGACTATACCTTGAACGCCTTGTTAACCTTCATATTTCTGTGGCGTTCTCGCAAAAGATTTGATTACCTGCATGTGTTTGGTAACGTACCGGTGACGTCAGTGGCAATTTCTTACGCTAAGATTTTCAAAATACCGATACTTATTGAATTCACATCGGACAGATCGAGCCCACATTCATATGAGCCACTTGTAATAAAAAAAATGTGGGGAGCGCATTTGCCTGTAAAATCAACGATCGTTTGCATATCCCCGAAGCTTGCTTCAATGTGTGATAGATATGGGTATAGTAAGCAAGTGTGGTGTAGACCTAATCCATTTGATGAATCTGTATTTTTTCCAGAACCAGAACAGAAATATAATTACAGGAGTAAACTCACTAAATACACAAAAGATGATCTAGTGATTTCTTCTGTAGCCAAATTTACACCCCGCAAAAATCAGATATTTCTTTTGGATGTATTAAAGCTTCTCCCTGATCATTACAAATTGGTTTTAGCAGGACCTCTGGTTAACAAAGGTCCACTTGCAGATCTAGACCAACGATATTTCCATGACATTGAGTCTTTGGTTATTGAATATAATCTGTCGCACAGGGTTGAAATAATCCCTGAATTTATCGATCGTCCTGAAGCCTATATCAAATTGAGTGACGTGTTCGTGTTCCCTTCTGTTTCCGAAGGATTAGGTACTCCCGTTTTAGAAGCTATTGCTTGTGGAATACCAGTTGTCGCTAGCGATATAAAAGGAGTGACCGATGCTTGGATTAAGGAAGAGGAGAATGGATATTTGTCTTCTAATGTACCGAAGGAATTTAGCCTTAAAGTTATTGAAGCTGCAAAAATCACACAAGATTCACTCAAGGATTCGTCTGTCCAGATAAATAAAAGTGCATCAACAGAAGTTATCGATATAGAGTACAGAAATCATATAGCCAGGCTTGTAGAGCTAGAACAGGCTGTTTAAAACTGAATGAATTCGTAAACCAAAATATGAGAGAAAGAAATAAATGAGCACACAGCTGGAAGACAGTGGATATGGGAAGTGATAGTCGATTTGATAAATCACCCTTGAGCGTTCCTTCGGTTAATGATCAGACCGATCAGAGTGGGATTAGCAATGTAAAGTTTTTCCTGAAGTTCTTGTACACGTTTGTTGGGTTGAAGTTGTTTGTGTGGGTTGGTCTGGTTTTGTTTGCTGCAGTACTGGATGGTTTGGCGGTTGGGATGTTTCTACCAATACTACAAGGAGAAAACCCTGACAGTGCCCCTTCAAGAATACTTGTGAATGCATTCAATTTCTTGGGTCTTGATTACACTCTGAAGACCATACTGATTGCTATGGTGATCGTTTACTTATTTCGAAGTGTATTTATGGTGGGTCAAAATATATACATTTTCAGTATTATCACTAGATTACTTGTTGAAATAAAAAGTGGTTTAGTTCGCAAAATTTTCCATGCAAAGTACGGGTACTTTGTACAGAAAGAATCCGGATATTTCATCAACGCAGCAACCATAGAATATAATAGGATTTCCATCGCATGTGAGAAATCAATGAACTTGGTTGTGCAAGCAGGATTTGCGGTGGTTTACTTCTTGTTGCCATTAGCCGTTAACTGGACTGTTACTGTTGTTGTATTGGTTTTAGGCTTGCCTTTAATGATAGCTGTTCGAAAAGCTAACAAATTGACAACTCAATACTCGATTGCGAACACATCACTCAATACCAGACTACAATCGTATTTGATACAAGCATTTAGGAACTATAAATATCTTAAAGCTACCTTCTCTACCAAAAACATACTTGTCAAGACCGACCAAACGACTAAACAGCAAGGTGTTGTGTATTACAAACAGCATGTTCTCAATGCAATAGTTTCAAATACCACAGAACTAATCTCGATGTTTTTGGTTGTAGGCGTGCTGTTTTATTACGTTGAGATTCGTTCAGTACAATTGTTAGAAGTGTTGTTTCTTTTGTTCCTTTTGAGACGAGCAGTTGGCCACGCTTTGGCTCTATATCAAGAATACAGAAAATTCCTGAGGTCTTCGGGGAGCATAAAAGTGTTTTTGGGTTTGGAAAGAGATTTGCAAGTAGAACGAGAGGATGTTAACACTGGTGGAGCTACACCTGATTTTCAACAATCACTTGTGTTCGATTCTGTCCATTTCCAGTACCAAGGTAGCTCTGAGGTATTGAAGAACGTAAATATTTTAATACCTCCACGTAAAACGGTGGCGATAGTAGGTGCATCGGGAGCAGGGAAGTCAACATTGGCTACTTTATTGACTGGCATCATCAAGCCAACATCAGGTCTAATGAGACTTGGAGATGTCAGTTACGGAGAGTTGAATCAAATTGAATTGCGTAAAAGGATCGGCTATGTGACTCAAGAGAGTGTCATATTCAACACTACAGTGAGAAACAATTTCACGTTGTGGGATAAAGATATTACTGACGATGCTGTCAAGTCGGTAGCTGACAAAGCCTATATTTATCATTTTATAGAAAAATTACCCAATAAATTCGAAACTCAACTTGGGGACGCAGGTATGAACATTTCTGGTGGACAGCGCCAGCGAATTAGCATTGCACGGGAACTTCTCAAGGATGTTGAATTGTTGATATTTGATGAGGCTACCAGTGCGCTGGACTCAAATTCTGAAAGAGAAATTCAACGGAATATTGATGATCTTCATGGAAGTAAGACTATAGTAATTATTGCTCATAGGATTTCAACTATAAGAAATAGTGATCTAGTGTATGTTTTGAAAGATGGAGAAGTTATTGAGCAGGGATCCTACCAAGATTTGATAGATATAGGACAGGAGTTCAAGTCCATGGTGGATCAACAAGCATTGGGTGACAAACATTTATCATTTTCAAGCGAAAACTGATTAGTTTGATGGAATCAGTACGACCTAAACTAAAGATTGCAAGTGCTATTTTCGGGTCCCTGAGTAAGGTGGGTGGTTACCAGGTTTTTACTTTGAACCTCCTTGCAGGACTGTCAAATCGTGGCCATGATGTCACTCTGTTTGTTCCTGGTGAAGACAAGTCTATGAACAAAAAATTCTATGACAATTTGCCATTCAAAGTTAAGGGGTTTCCTAGACCAACAGGTAAGCTTGCCAAATACATACCATTTGTGTTGAAGATTTATGTGCGATTCCAGAATTTGATCAATCGTTTCCAAGTATGGCAAATAATTGGTTCCTTCCCAGCGGCATATATTGTTTCTACACTAGCAGGTACAGTTCCGTTGGTTCTAAGGGCCCATGGTGATGATATCCAAAAACACGAAGGACTTAGATATGGTCTCAGATTAGATAGAAGAAAAGAACTGTTAATAACTGAAGCCGTGAATAAGATGGATAAAGTTATAGCACTCAACGCTACAATTTCAGATGCATATATTGAACTCGAAGTACAGGAGTCTAGAATCGCTGAAGTTCCGAATGGTGTTGATATCAAAAGATTTAGCAATTCCTATGCTACTAGTAACACAAGGCATGAGTGGAACATACCTCAGGAAAAA
>CEVA01243479.1_pt1 | contig 16940 bp, 17 predicted proteins | sample 361521 | NCBI WGS metagenome assembly CEVA01 (sample SAMEA2622823, study PRJEB7988) | marine metagenome | isolation source: saline water (ENVO:00002010), including
CTTTCTTCTGCGAGCTTTTCAGAGCCTCTGTGCATGTATCCCATCACGGGTTCGGCATCTTCAATAATTTCGCCATCCATGATAAGGCGCAGCCGAAACACGCCGTGGGTACTTGGGTGGTGCGGTCCCAAGTTGAGCAATATTGGTTCAGTGTTAAGTGGCACAGAGACGCTCCTAGAGGAAATCTTTCCGAAGTGGGTGACCATCAAAACCGTCCCATGTGAGGATGCGTTTCATGTTTGGATGATCCACAAAAGTGATTCCATTCAAGTCGTATATTTCACGTTCCTGAAAATCTGCCGCCTTCCAAACACCTGATATTGATGGGAGTGACAGATCATCGCGTCCATAAAGTTGAATTTTTAATACCAACGTTTGATTTAATGAGAGTGAAAGTAAGTGATAGACCACTTGAAAATGATCAATCATATCTACTGCGCTGATCGCTTCAAGAAAATCAAATGCATAGCGGCTGTCTGATTTAAGAAATTCACAAATGGATACTATTGCATCTGCTGATACAAAAATCAGGTTCTCTTCAACAGATAAGATGGATTGTGGGACTGCTTCTGAGATATGTTGCGCAGCATCATTCCCTTGGAGCGCTGTGGTCATTGCGCGCTCCGATCTTCACGGGTTTGTTCTCCACCTTGGCGAATTGGCTCTCGCGAGCGTGGCTCCTGGCTGATCGAGGCATTTTTTATCTTTTCTTGCAGTTGCATAAGGCCGTACACCAATGCATCGGGTCTTGGAGGGCAACCCGGCACATACACATCCACCGGGACAATTCTATTGACGCCGGGGACGACACTGTAACTGTAATAATAGGGGCCACCGCTTGTTGCACAAACACCCATTGAAACTACCCATTTGGGTTCGGGCATTTGTTCGTAGATCCTGCGAATTGTGGGTGCCATTTTCCATGTTACTGTTCCCGCGACAATCATCAAATCCGCTTGTCGTGGAGTTGGTCGGAAAACTTCCATCCCAAATCGGGCGACGTCAAATCGTGACATAGCGCTTGCGATCATTTCAAATGCACAGCAGGCCAGCCCAAATGTTAATGGCCACACAGATGATTTCCGTCCCCAATTGACCAGTGCATCTACTGATGTAACGAGAACGTTACGTTGAAGATCCTCTGGGACGACAATCGCATCGTCCTGATATGGAGCGGTTGCCGAACTCCGTAGGGTCTCGATCGTAACTCCCTCGTCGTGGTCGATGGGCCGGGTTTGGTTGTAAAGAGGGATTTCTTTTTCATATTGAAACGTCTCTTCCGGTTTCATTCCCACTCTAATCCTCCTCGTCTCCATTCATAAATGAATCCAGCAATTTGGATTCCAAGAAACACAAACATTGCAATTAAAGCTTCATATCCAAGATGCTTTAGCCGGATTGCCCACGGGAAAAGAAAAATTGCTTCTACCGCGAAGAGCAAGTATAAAAGCGCAAAGAAATAATAACGAATATTGAAGCGGCCCCACGCCTGTCCAATTGGATCTGAACCGGATTCGTAGGATTCGCGCTTTGCTGATCCGTCTTCTTCGGTGCCAACAGGTCGAATACGTATGAACGAGAACAAGTATGAACCAAGGAGCAGTGCAGCTGGTAGCCCAACTGCCACAAGGATAAACACAGCAACTGAAGAATACTTTTCAATCTCGGCCACCGTGCTACCTGCCTTCTTATTAAGGTCGTTGCATGGAGAACTCAAGGATTCATAGCTGAATCTTCGGTCCTTTGAGACTACTCTAAAGAGCTATAATCAGACTGTCAACGGTACGACCGCAGCCGATTTTGCCCGCTCAGTGGAATTTTGAGGCCAATCAGCGAAATATAACAAATGAAAGGGATACGTCTGAAGCTCATTTCAGCTGTTTCATCGGTCATTTAGGTCGTTAGGGTGTATTGATATAGATCCGTTTAAGATTTATGCACAGCCTGATATAATCGTAGATCGTACTGGATCAAATATTCTACTTAGTGAGAACCAACAATATGGCTATGCTGATTGACTTACATAACCATACTGATCCAAGTTCGGACGATAGCACACTCAAGGTAGAAGAACTTGTGCGCTTGGCAGCCGAGCGGGGATTAGATGGGGTTGTTGTTTCAGACCACGATTATTTCTGGAACACAAAGAAATTGACGCCACTGGATGAAGGTGACCTTGTTCGCTTAGGAGATGATAATGGGATTCTTGTGGTCCCTGGTGTGGAAATCAACACAGATGATGGACACCTAATTTGCTTCGGTTTGAAGGAATATATTTTTGGGATGCACCACACGTCACGCGTGAAGAAATATATTGATGAAGCAGATGGCGCTATGCTTTTGGCTCATCCGTATCGGAGACAAGTTCTTCTAGATGATTCTGAGGAACAAGGATGGGTCCGTTCATTAGAACGCATTCGAGATAAGCCTATTTGGAATTTGCCTGATGCTGTTGAGGTTATGAATGGTCGTGGTTTTCCCGATCAGAATTCGTTTGCTCAGGCGTTGGCAAAAGATCTTGGACTCCGGGGTCTTGCGAACAGTGATGCACATGCACCGAATGATGTGGCGGTTTGTGCGACACTTTTCTTTGACACAATCAAGGATCAGCGTGATTTGATTAATGCGATGAAAGCTGGGAATTTTAGGCCGGTTGATGTGGGTAAGCAGGTTCCGCCTGAAATAAAGAAAGCGATTAACAGCAATAAGTTCACACTCGCTCATGACAAGCGCTATATTCCGTTAACGTGGTCTGACTTCATCATCGAATAAGGTCATGACAAACCCGGTGTTAGAGGTAGACGATCTTTACACCCATTTTTTTACCCGTGAGCGAGGTGTAGTTAAAGCCATTAATGGCGTCTCGTTTTCCTTGAATGCAGGTGAGATTGTCGCGCTGGTTGGCGAAAGTGGTAGTGGCAAGACTGTAACTGCATTGTCAATATTGAATATCGTTCCCTTTCCCGGGCGTATTTTTCAAGGTTCCATCAAGTATCGCGGAGAAGACCTCGTTGGGGTCGATGAAGAAAAGTTGCGATACATTCGCGGTGAAGAAATTGCAATGATTTTTCAAGACCCTCTTGCCGCGTTGAACCCTGTCATGAATGTGGGAGATCAGATTCTAGAGGTCATTGGTGCTCATCGTGGACATCTTTCCAACGAAGAAAAGTGGGAGATGGCCAGTGAAGCCATAAAGAAGGTTGGACTGTCTGATCCGGAACGCATTTTGACGAGTTTTCCATTCCAACTTAGTGGTGGTATGGCTCAGCGCATCATGCTAGCAATTGGTTTGATGATGGAACCAGCAGTTCTCATTGCGGATGAACCAACGTCCGCTTTGGATGTGACATTGCAGGCTGAGATCATGGAGCATTTACGTTCATTAAAAGAGTTGCATGATACTGCTGTCCTGCTCATTACACATGATATGGGTCTCGTGGCACAGATGGCTGATCACGTGCTTGTTATGTATGCCGGATCGGTTGTGGAGAGCGGCGATGTCGACACAATCTTCCGTCGCCCTGCACATCCATATACGTGGGCTTTGCTTCAATCTGTACCACGACTTGATAGCGACGAAGGACCGTTGCGGCCGTTACCTGGATCTCCTCCAGATTTGACAGATTTGCCAGATGAATGCCCGTTCATTTCGCGTTGCCATCGTCCGTCAATGACGTGTCGGACATCTCCACGCCCTGCTTTAAAACAGGTGGGCGCAGATCAGGTCGCGGCATGTTACCATCCGTTGGAACCTCTTGATCAGTAAGTGTGATCACTTCGCAGATTGTTACGTTTAGCGTGATCTCGAGATCAATAATTCAATAGCAGCTTCGGCAGATAAGCGCCCTGTTTTAATTGCGAGGTCATATGCCACGAGGTTTTCGTGTATCGCCATAAGGTCTTCTTTCGTATACCGCCGTGTCTGCTGGGTTACCTTGTTAATGACGAACTCTGAATTTGTGCCTAACAGGCGCTTCATTTGGTCTTTGGGTTCTCGGCGATCGACCAAATCCCGTGCCTGTACAAGCATTCGAACGCCCCGGTAAATCATTGCCAAAATACGTTCGATACCAACTCCATCATTTTGTAATTGTTGTAATTGCATTCGTGCTGCGGGATATTTCCCCTCAATGAAATTGTCAACGAAGGCAAAGATGTTTGCTTCTTTAACCGAACTGACGAGCAAATTAATATCTTCTTCAGTAATTAATCGTCCAATCGAAAATAGAATCAACTTTTCGATTTCATTTTCAAGTGACCTTAAGTCACTTCCCAACGAATCAGCGAGATGACGAACGGCGCGTGGATCGATGTCGGCATTGTAAGTTTTTGCGCGAGCACGAATCCACGCTTCTGTTTTCTCACGTGTCAGAGGACGAAACTCTTGTACTTTTGCCATCGGTTGCAGGGCTTTGAAGAGCGGATTGTTTTTTGCGAGGGACGACTCTTTAAGTACGAGTTCTGTTGATTCTGGCATTTGTGGGAGGTATTCGATTAACGGTTTCCATGTGTCAGCTGTTGATGGAGTGTCTTTTTGAGGCGATTGTTTACGCTGACCACGTGGAGTCTGCCACTTCCCCATTAGGTTCGTCACGATCACAAGTCGTGCGGATGTCATGAATGGGACGGTATCGCACGCGGTGATGATATTCATTGGCCTGAGGTCCTCATCGGCAATCGATGTCGTGTTTAATGACGCCATATCTTCTGGCCCCAGAGTGGACCTGAGATTTAATACTGCCTGCTCCAAGGAGTAGTCGTCTTCGCCGTGAAAAATGTGCAACATGAGAGTTTTATCCTGCTATTGATGCCACCAACAGTTTACGTTCACTCCACAAAACTATAATATCGGCATTCTGAGGAAGTCGTATAGTCTAAAAGAGGAATTCATGGGCAGTTTTTTACTTCGCATCATTCTTTATATGGTACGTGTTTCGGCGTTGCGTATGTTCATGCGCTCTGGTGGTTCTTCGATTATTCCGAGATGGCTTCGTTTCTTGGCAATGCCAGCTGCGTTGATTTACTTTTTAATGCCACGCGATATCCTGCCAGATTTTGGCCTGCCACTTCCTGTTGGCTTCATGGACGATCTATTGATTGGTGGCGTGATCATGTTTATATTTGTGACTCGCTTGTTACCTCGCATGGGTTCATCTCAATCAAGCAGTGGGCGTAAATCTAATCGCAAAACAATCGATGGTGAGTATGAAGTTATTGATGAGGATGATAAAAATAGTTCAGAAGAACAAGAGTAATACGATAGTTGTCGCGCATCGAGCGACAATTAAGTGGGTATAGGAGGAGACAGATGGCGCAGATAGCAGCAGAATTTCAAGATAAGAGGCGTATTATCTTTACGTCACGGGATCGCTCATTTGTGAACGTACGCGAGACGCGTGGTGATGGTCCAATCGGATTTTCTTCTGGTGAGCTTTTATTAATGGCGCTCGGGAATTGCAGTTTGGGGACATTATTGAAGCATGAACTTTTTGAGGACATATCTCCGAGTAAGGTTACGGCGACACTTGAATCGACCAGTGAAACGAATCCCAGCAGGATGTCTGCCGTCAATATCGATATCGAACTCGAGGTGGGTGAAGAATCTCTTCAGGGTCGTGAGGATACATTAGAACGGATTGCCGATAACTGCCCAATTGGCAATACGTTGCGGTTTACCCCCGAGATCGCCGTCACGGTAAAATTAAACTCGCGAAAAACAACACCTGTTTCTTAGTTGGAAGTTGAAGTCTGTAAGGAATTATTTACACTTGGTTTTATACAATCCTGGTTTCGCGTGGCTTAGAAGCAAAGGAAATAAATGACACCGCGTAATTTTGATGGTCAAGAGATTGCCACAAAATGGCAAACACGTTGGGAAAACGATCAACTCTACAAGGTTGGTGGAGATTCTGATCGTGAGAAATGGTACGAGTTGACCATGTTCCCGTATACATCTGGAGATCTGCACATTGGGCATTGGTATGCGATGGCACCTGCTGATGCACATGCGCGATACCGTCGTATGCAAGGTTACGATGTACTTCATCCGATGGGTTTTGATGCGTTTGGTTTACCTGCAGAAAATGCTGCTATTAAAGAGGGTATTCATCCACATACGCGGACGATGGAGAATGTCGAACGAATGCGGACGCAATTGCGATCAATGGGCACGATTTATGACTGGGATCGAGAAGTTATTACTTGTCTTCCGGATTACTATCGCTGGAACCAATATTTTTTCCTAAAGTTTTTTGAAAAAGGACTGGCGTATCGCGATCGCGCACCTGTTAATTGGTGCGATGCATGCCAGACAACGTTGGCACGTGAGCAAGTGACCAATGCAGGCACCTGTGAGAGATGTGACACTCTTGTTTATCAGAAAGATCTCGAGCAATGGTTTTTTCGGATCACAGATTATGTAGATGAATTATTAGATTATTCCCAAATTGATTGGCCAGAGAAGATTCTGGCCATGCAAACAAATTGGATTGGACGGAGCCAGGGGGCTGAACTTGTTTTCGGACTTGATATTGCTGGCATTGACGAGAAAGAACTGCGTGTGTTTACGACACGCCCCGATACATCCTATGGCATTACGTTTATGGTTCTCGCACCGGAGCATCCGCTTGTATCATCACTCACGACTGCGGAGAACAAGGTGCGTGTCGAGGAGTATGTGGCGCAATCCAGACGCTCCACGGAGATTGAGCGGTTGTCAGCAGATAGAGAAAAAACTGGTGTTCCTCTTGGCACGTACTGTATCAATAATTTGAATGGAGAAAAAATTCCGCTGTATATTGCGGATTATGTGCTGATGGGTTATGGGACAGGCATTGTTATGGGCGTTCCTGCGCACGATGATCGAGATTTTACATTTGCTCAAGATCAAGGGATTCCGATTCGTGTTGTTGTTTCCCCGCCGGATTGGGATGGTGTGCCATTAGAAGAAGCATGGACCGGCTCTGGAACCATGGTGAACTCCGGAGAATTCGATGGCATGAGGAATGATGCGGGGAAAGAGAAAATTGTCGAACACCTTGCAAAAAATGATTGGGGAAGTTCAACGATCAACTACAGAATTCGTGATTGGTTGATTTCGCGTCAGCGATATTGGGGCACACCAATTCCAATTGTGTACTGTCCGAAGGATGGGATCGTTCCTGTTCCAGAGGATCAACTGCCCGTTGTACTACCCGAAGACGCGGAGTTTCGCCCGACTGGCGAATCCCCTCTCAAATACCATCAAGGATTTTTGCATACGACGTGCCCCACGTGTGGTGGGCCAGCGGAACGTGAGACCGATACAATGGATACATTTGTCGATTCATCCTGGTATTTCTTGCGGTACGCGAGTCCTGATAATCAATCTGACCAGCCTTTCGATTCTGGAGAGATCGAGAGTTGGTGTCCGATCGATTTGTATACGGGTGGTGCCGAGCATGCGGTGATGCACCTTCTTTATGCACGATTTTTTACAAAAGCTCTACGTGACGCTGGATTGGTGTCGTTTGATGAGCCCTTTACGCGCCTTTTCAACCAAGGTGTGATTCTTGGACCTGATCATTTACGAATGAGCAAGAGCCGTGGCAATGTCGTCAATCCTGATGATCATGTTTTGACACAAGGCGCAGATGCCGTCCGCGCTTTTCTCATGTTTGTCGGTCCATGGGATCAAGGCGGTTCGTGGAGCGATCAAGGCATTCAGGGCATTTCACGCTGGCTTGACCGGGTCTGGGATTTGGTCGTGGATCGTGATCTCACAGATTTGGAATCTGGTGATGAGTCTGACGTGGAAGCGTTGGAGCGGGTGACACACAAGACGATTAAGCGCGTGTCCGAAGATATGGAGCGTATGCGATTCAATACGATGATTGCCGGCCTGATGGAGTTTACGAATGAGATGGCACGCTTGTGGGACAAGGGTGGCATCTCAGCGTCTGCCTGGCGTGATACTGTCGATACGTTGATTTTGTTGTTGGCACCCATCGTTCCGCATCTTGCCGAGGAGCTATGGGATAATACAGGACGTATGTATAGCGTTCATAATCAGACGTGGCCAAGCTGGAATGAAGAGATGATTCAAGATGCCGATACGACGCTGATCATTCAAGTTGATGGAAAAGTGCGAGATCGGATCGCTGTTTCTACATCCATCAGCGAGGACGAAGTGCGGGAATTGGCATTTGCGAGTGATCGTGTGTCAACGCATATCAAGGATCGGGATGTCGCGAATATCCGCTATGTTGCAGATCGATTCCTTTTGAATGTCGTAACGAAGGGGAAGGCATAGGAGATTAGAAAGCATCGTGTTTGAATCTCGCGTTGGGTCGGACAATCAAATTCCTAAGGTCCGCGTTGATGCCTGTTGATAACGCTGCACAAGAGGAACTTGTTTATATCACACTGCATGAACCATTTGAAGAACAGATTGATGAAGTATGGCTGCGTGAATTAGCGCTGCATCTATTACGTGAACTCAATGATCCAGGCGTTTTAGAGATCGTTGTGACTGATGATCAAACCATTGCGCAGTTAAATGAGTTATATCATGGACAGCAAGGCACGACCGATGTTTTGTCGTTTTCGGCACGTGAAAACATTGAAGACTCTTTTGTTTGGCCACCAGAGATGCAGATACCCTTGGGGGAGATTGTTGTGTCTCTTCCGCAAGCGGAACGGCAAAAACGGGAGAATGATCGTACAACTGAGGAAGAAGTGGCCTTTCTTCTTGTCCATGGCGTTTTACATTTACTCGGTCATGATCATATTGTTCAGGCGGAACGATCAACAATGCAAAATCAAGAGCAAGACCTTATGGAACGGATTATGACTTCAGCTTGATTGACTGGCTTTAACTTGCTTGTCCTAGGTTGTATTCGCTGCCCTACTGATATCTTTGGTCTCAGCGAGCCTTGCTCAGGTAGAAACAGCTTTCTTTAAAGCGTTCTCAAACGTCACTGTTATCTGATCATTTGTCTGTCTGAGGATCGATGTATTGACTGCGATTGTGAGACCACTTGGAGGAACATGATTTGGATTGAGGAAAACTCCTGCCTCATTCAATTGGCGATGGAACATGTCGTAATTGATGTTGTCTGATAAACGGAGAGAAAAAATGTTCGAGCCCTTCTCCAAAGCGTGAATATCAATGCCATTCAGTGGATTCAATTGAGTGAATAAATCGGTTGCTTTTTGGAAGGCTTTAGCATAATTCTCTGGGAAGTCTTGTAATGCTTCCAAAGTGAGAGCGCCATATAAGTATGCACCTGCAAGAGCTCCACCAAACATCCGTCGGGTTCCAACCATTGATTCCATAAGATCGGATGAACCCGCAACGATCGCACCCGCTGGAGCGTTGAGATATTTGTATAAGGATACATAGACGGTGTCAAAGAGTGCAGTGTAGTTTTTTATCGGAATACCGGTTGCCGCTGACATCATGAATATTCGAGCGCCATCTAAGTGACTCGCTATACCTTGGCTTTTTGCATATTCGGTAATCTTCTTCATGTCTTCGAATTCGATTACCTCTCCTTGTTTTCGCCGGACTGGGCTTTCAATGACCATAGCCCCAATCGGAGTTGGGACTCTGCCCTCTTGACTCTGTTTAACGGCGCTTTTGAATTCGTTCAATGAAAATCCTGCTTTATTCTTTCCAAGTGGTATGAGTTTGATGCCACTGAGTTTTTCCAAGCCGTCTCCCGTATCGTTGTAGATGTGGCTTTGTTCTGGGAGAACGACCCGTTGTTGAGTTGTGCAGAGGTGGCGGAGGACAAGATGATTAGCAAGAGTGCCTGTGGGCATGAACATTGCGGCTTCTTTTCCCAATAATGAAGCCATTTCATGTTCGAGTGTATCTATAATTCCGCCTAGAGAGTAGGTATCCTGATTGATCCCTTTGGCGTTCTCGTATTCGGCGAGGCGAGCGATGAGGTCTTTTGGCGCTATTCTGTCGCTATCTCCCCACAAATAAACGTTCGATGGAGATTTCTCATCTGTATGTTTGACAGCCATGTATGCGCTTTGCCCTTCTTGTCGTCCAATTTGGTACTACGAATTGATCATGTATGCGGGCACTCTATCATAAATACTTTTTGGTTGATTAGATCGTTTTCGTGCACGACTGGTTTCTGAGAAAGTAACGAAATATTTGTGCATTGTTTTTGTGATTCTTTGAGCAGTTTGGAGTAAACTATTAACGTTATGGTTTCTCAAGTTCTATATCGTAAATGGCGGCCGAAAAAGCTCACTGAAGTTATGGGACAAGAGCCGATTACCCAGACTTTGCTTACAGCTTTGGAGCAGGACCGTGTTGCCCATGCGTATTTATTTACGGGTCCCCGTGGGACAGGGAAGACAAGTACGGCACGGATTTTGGCGAAAGCGATTAATTGCCTGGGAACCGATGGTCGTGGTGAACCAGATAACTCGTGTGCTGTTTGTGAAGAAATTGATCAGGGATCATTTTTGGATTTGGTGGAAATTGACGGCGCTTCCAATCGAGGTATCGACGATATCAAGGGGCTGCGTGAAAAGGCTGGATTTGCACCCGCACAAGCGCGGAGGAAAACATACATCATTGATGAAGTACATCAACTGACAAAACCAGCATTTAATGCCTTGTTGAAGACACTTGAAGAGCCGCCAGGCAATGTTGTTTTTATCCTTGCAACGACCGAGCCACAAGATATTCCATTGACGATCATGTCACGCTGTCAGCGGTTCGATTTTCGTCGTATTAATCTTGAGGCGATGACAAAACAGTTGACACAAATTGGTGACGCTGAAGGATTTCAGTTGAGTGCAGAAACATTACATGTTGTAGCGCGTGCCGCATCAGGGAGCTTGCGTGACGCAGAGAATCTATTGGAACAACTTGTCTTGGCCGTCGGTTCGTCTGCAACAGTGCAAGAAACACAGGAATTTTTTGGACTTGCGGGATCTGGACGCGGCCAGACGGTGATCCAAGGCCTGTTACACAACGATATGGTCGCGGCGATACAAAGCTTGAATCAACTAGATCAAGAAGGCGTCGATTTGGGGCAGTTGCAAAAAGAGATCGTTGAAGAATTGCGTATTTGTTTATTGATCAAAGCAGGTGTTCCCCAAGTCGTTGATCTTCAGGAACATGAGATAGCGCAGCGGAATGAAATGTTGGTAGGAACGGATATCGCGTCTCTTCGTATCTTGTTGGAGAAATTCGCGTCGCTTTCCGTTCCGTCTGGTAGTCCACCACTACCACTGGAAATGGCTATTGTAGCGGCCTGTCTTGAACGCCAAAAAGTGGAGGTGGTAAGCACAGTAGCTGACGCAGTTTCTGTTCCAAGTAAGAGACAGGAAAATCCAACTCCTAAAGGTTTTCCTAATGTGTCTGCTGCCGAAGACATGGCAGAAAAACCTAGTATTTCAAAGCCAGTCAAAGGCGAAAATGATTTGGCTAGCGACAACGAGCGACCTGTTGAACAACGTGATGTTGCCCCCGCGGATGAGCCGGTAGCGGCAACACCGGCACGACAATCGAGTGATGCCAGTGAGGACACGGATGTTTCTGATGTGGACACTGCACCAATTAATCCTGGTGATATAGAAGAGTTGCGCGCACGCTGGAATGAAGTCATCAATTCATTGAAGGGTTTTGGTTCCAATAAAAATCTTGATGCGATCTTGCGGAGCTCATCGATGCCGATGGAAATTAAAGGTGATGCGTTGGTGATCGGTTTCTATTACAAGTATCATAAAGAAAAAGTAGAGGATCCAAAGTATCGATACTTAGTCGAGCGGCGGATTACCGAATTCATGGGCACGCACTATACAGTGGAATGCGTTCTTGTCGACAAGCCCAGCTCGAGCGGACATGCTGTGCGAGCAGCTGTGGAACGCGGGGCACGCGTTGAACAAGCGCCTGACAACGCGATTGTAGAGAATGGAGAACCTAACGATGAATAAGAATATGATGCGTCAGATGCAGCAAATGCAAAGCCGCATGGCGAAGCTTCAAGAGGAACTTGGAGAATTGACGGTCCAGGGCACCGCGGGTGGAAGCGTTGTCAAGATAACGATTGATGGTCATCAAAACGTTCGTGACATTGAGATTTCGCCAGAAATTGTTGATCCGGAGCAAGTTGAAATGCTTCAAGATATCGTTTTGAGTGCGATTAACGATGCCGTCGAGAAATCAAAGAAACTTGCAGAAGATAAAATGGCATCGATAACGGGTGGTCTAAACCTACCGGGCCTATAGGCGGCAAGATTCGGTGAGTCGGGACCGATCATTTTGAAATGGTGAGAATCATCAATTGTTGTTTACCTGAATTATTGAGGCAGAAAGCAACTTTATGAGAAACCAAAAAATATACGAATCATGTTTGCACAATGACAAGTAATTTCATGCCTGCAGGCGGATCAGTTGCGCGGTTAATTGATGCTTTTAGTAGACTCCCTGGTATTGGTCCTAAGACCGCACAACGCTTAACCTATCACCTAATTCGAGCGTCGAGTGAAGAGTCCGAGTTGTTGGCCAAATCTTTGCTGGAAATGCGGGACCGTCTTCAGTTTTGTTCTCTCTGCCATAACATTTCGGAATCCACGATCTGTCCTATTTGTGCGAATACCAATCGCGATCAAGGGTTGTTGTGTGTGGTTGAAGAGCCACTCGATTTATTTGTAATTGAACGTGCGTCAGTTTATCAAGGTCTTTATCACGTATTACATGGAGTCATTTCACCTATGAATGGTGTTGGTCCTGAGGATCTCAAGATTCAAGAGTTGATAGATCGTGTGAAGGACGGAAAAATTTCAGAAGTTTTGGTTGCAACAAATTTGTCTCTTGAAGGTGACGCGACTGCAATGTACCTGCATGATGCGATCGATCCACTTGGGGTTCGCACGACACGCTTGGCAGGAGGCTTGCCTTCTGGAGGTGACTTAGAGTATGCCGATGAAGTTACTCTCTCACGTGCTTTGGAAGGGCGTCGTGAGTTGTGAGATGAAAGAGATTTTGTCCTAAAAGCGTTTGAAGCAGTGAGCTTTTATTATGCCAGGATCACTTCCAAAATCGACGTTATATCAAGCAGAGGTTGTAGTACTGCGATATATGTCGTTGGGAGAAGCAGATCGATTACTTGTCCTCTATTCGAAGGATTTTGGAAAAATCCGCGCTTCAGCTCGAGGGACTCGTAAGACAACAAGTAGAATTGCGGGTCATTTGGAGCCTCTTACACATTCATCGCTTTTGCTTGCGCGAGGGTCCAGCCTGGACATTGTAAGTCAAGCACAAACCCTCAAGAGCTTCAATCAAATACGAGATGATTTAGGGCGAATCGCAAACGGCCTTTACATTGCTGAAATAGTAGATCTATTTACAGAAGACGAAGAACCGAATGCAATACTGTTCCAATTGTTATTGGATACGCTAGACATGTTGTCTAGGGTGGACGTTGAACTTCTGCACCTCATTATCCATCGCTTCGAGATACAAATGTTGGGATTAATGGGGTATCGACCACAGTTGGATACATGCGCAGTGAATGGTGAGTCATTACCGCAAAATGTTCCATTATCTTTTAGTGTTGTTTGGGGGGGGGTGCTGTGCGAAAGCTGTGCTAGTCGTGATGGAACTGCACGCAAAATTTCTTCGCGAGGAGTGATGATTCTGAAAATATTGCAGCGAGGAAAGATGGAAGTGGTTGAAGAGATAGATATGACGAAAGAAGCGCGCACTGCACTTTCTGGTTTGTTGCGATGGTATATTCAAACTATTCTTGAGCGCGAAGTACAATCTGGAGCGTTTTTGGATTCACTGCAATAACGGCTCACATGGTGTGCCATAGATTCAAAGATGTTTGTTAGGGGTTTTCTTTTGCAATAGCAGTTTCTGTCGCGAAGGGTTTCCACAAACCTTGCCCCGTATTCCTAGCATGGTTTTGTAGAAGATCTAGCCCTGCAGCATATTTTAGATTTGGTGTGTTGGGGGTTGCATATGCTAAGCCTAGGGATACCATCGAAGCATTGATTAGCGTTCCATTTTCGGTCCAAGCATAACGTAGAAGAGTCCCGTCAGGATCTAAGTTGGCTTTGTCCCGCTCGAGGTAGATTGTTTCTTGGTCAACAAGCTCCTGATTCGCAATCCATGCTTGTAAGCTATAAGATTCTGGTTGTGCCCCATATTTATCAATCTTCGGGGCCTGAATCCCAATGTATTTTACAAGGTAGGTTTTGTTATCGATTTTGACTTCGATCGTGTCGCCATTGATTACGTTAGAGACATATCCTGCAACTAAATCAGACTTATCTGGTGCATTAAAAGTTGGATTCTTGCTTGAGGTTTCTGTGTCTGAAAAACGACAGGAGAGAAGCAGGCAAATCAATAGAATGCTAATGGTAAAAAGGATTACCTGTTTTTGAAGAAGGAATCTATTAATGGATAACATGTTGATTGAATGTTCAGCGGGCAACCGAAAATCGTGGCCTGATTTTGTGGCGACCCCGACCGGATTTGAACCGGCGATCTTTGCCGTGACAGGGCAATATGTTAAACCGCTACACCACGGGGCCGCGTTTAATGAACATGCGTGTAAGTTCGTACAAATATGCTACGTGTGTGGTTGTATCTAAGTCAAGGGATTTACACGAAAACTTTCTTGATTCTTGGCACTACCACCACTGACTGATGGAACAAAATGAACGTCGGAATCTTGATGCACAACTTCGAGAAGATCTCTGTCGACAACTTCTTGGTCTATGATGACAGCGATTTCTGCATGAATTTCATCCCCATCGATCAGTCTTTTTTTGAAACCAGGGTATCTGGAATCTAACCCATCAATCACTTGTCCGATATTTTGCCCAGAGATTTGGATCTGGTCGATCCCATCTGTTAAATGGCGTAAAAGGGTTGGTATATATACAGTGGCCATGAAGTCTCCATTTTGCAGTAATGTGTCTTGTTCTTGCTGAAGATCTCGTAGTTAAAAATTGAGTAATAGATCTTAGTGATCTTTTTGGGTCAGGCCTGCAATTATATTTCCTGGTGACATCGGGAGTGCTTGGTAGCGGACGCCGGTAGCTCGATACACTGCGTTCGCGACAGATGCCATTACGGGGACAATTGGGACTTCACCAACACCGCGAGCACCATAGGGATGACCTGGATTTCGTTTTTCAACAAGAACAGCTTCGATCATGGGCAAATCGAGTGAGGTGGGCATCCTATAGTCAAGAAAACCGGGATTCTGCATCACACCTTCGTCATTAAACACATATTCTTCGTTCAGAGCCCAACCAATACCTTGGGCGACACCACCTTGAATTTGCCCTTCAACATAACTTGGATGAATCGCTCGGCCTACATCTTGCGCTGCGGTGACTCGAAGGACCTGAACCTTTCCGGTCTCAGGATCGACCTCAACATCGACGATATCAGCTCCGAAAGCGGTTCCGACACCACGCGGTGTGATAGTTGCTTGCCCAATTACAGGGCCACCAACACGTTGGAGTCTCCCTGCAAGTTCTTTGAACGTTAATTTTTTATCGTTGTCGGATACGCTGCGAAAGGTTCCATCTTCATGCACAACTTGGTCAGGCGTAGTTTCAAAGACAGTTGCCGCACGTTCGATCAATTCTTTCAATACGCCCTGGGCTGCCTCATACGCTGCCCAACCAGATGCGAATGCAGTCCGACTACCAGCAGTGATGCTGGTCATTCCAACTGATTCAGTATCAGCTACGACAGGATGAATGTCTTCTGCCGGGATGCCAAGGACCTCTGCGGCGTGCATTGCAATTGCTGTCCGTGTCCCACCGATATCGACGGATCCTTCAACAAGGTTTACAGTTCCATCTCCATTAACGATTAATGAACAGCTTGAAGTCATCCCTGCATTTCCCCAATAACCGATCGCAACGCCGCGGCCTTGATTCGGTCCGTTGAGAGGTGATTTGTAGTGAGGGTGATTCTTAATCGCTTCCAGAGTTTCCTTCGCACCGATGACTCGATGTTTTGTTCCGTCAACTCGACTGTCATCTTCCTCGGCGACATTTAGTAGCCGAAAATCTATGGGGTCCATTCCTATGCTCTCGGCAACTTCATCAATTATGCTTTCCCCGGCATATGCTGCCTGTGGTGTGCCCGGAGCACGATACGCTGCAGTTTTTGGTTTGTTCACAATGACGTCAAAGCCTTCGATAAACGCGTTTTCTATGACATATGGCGAAAACATATTTTGGCATCCCGATGCAACTGAAGAACCGGGATATGCTCCGGCCTCATAGGATAATGACACATCGACAGCAGTTATCTTGCCTGTTTTCATGGCTCCTATTTTCACTCGCATATGAGTGCCAGATCCAGGTCCGGTGCCTTCAAAAACTTCTGCACGGGTCATTGAATATTTGACTGGTACCCCAGCCTTTTTCGACAATAAAGAGATCACGGGATAAATCGTTGATCCAATCTTTCCTCCGAACCCACCACCAATTTCGAGTGGTATCACTTTGATCGAAGAAACAGGTATTTGCAGAATGTTTGATGTCTGGTCTCGAACATTGAAATGGCCCTGAGAGCTACACCAAATGGTAAGGCTCTCATCTTCTTTCCATAGTGCTGTCGCGGTTTGCGGTTCAATATAGCCCTGATGCACCATTTGGGTTCTGAATTCACGTTCTACAACGGTGTCTGATTCCTCAAAGGCTTGCTGGGTATCTCCGATATTGAACCGGAAGTATCGAGCTACATTCGGTGGTGGGGCTTGATCACCCTCCATTGGTCTTTGTGGGAGATCGTCGTGTACGAGGGGAGCGCCTTCTGCCATTGCAGATTCTGTGTCCAAAACCGCTGGCAAAATTTCCCATGTAACCTTAATGGCTGATAGTGCTTCTTCAGCAATATATAGCTCAGTTGCTGCAACAGCTGCTACAGCATGTCCTTTATAGAGCGCTTTCGT
>CEVA01203503.1_pt1 | contig 16901 bp, 21 predicted proteins | sample 361521 | NCBI WGS metagenome assembly CEVA01 (sample SAMEA2622823, study PRJEB7988) | marine metagenome | isolation source: saline water (ENVO:00002010), including
CGCCTGACGGCCGATCGAGTGCGGGCGTTCGCCGTCGCTGATTCCGTGCGAACCGCACTCGGATGGGATTCGTCCGGTTCCCGGACGGTGACCTGGTATGACGATCTGCTGGGGCGCGACGATCACACTTTCCTGGTCCGCAAGCTCGGCCCAGAAGCTGCCGATTCAGTGATCCATGTGATTGCCCACCCGCGACGGTGGACGACACGATGGTTCATCCCACTAGAGAAGACGGAGTGGAATGTAGGTGTGTCGCCCGATGGGCGTGTGGCCTATGCGGAGCGTCTACTTCCGGACAACACTGCCGGCGCGTCGATGTCGAAGACCGAAGCGCAGAGTCTGGCCGGCGATTTTCTGAGAAGACATTTCGATGTAGACGTTTCGGATAACTCTCAGTACAAGCTTCTGGAATCGATCGAGGAGAAGCATGAACGACGGCTCGACCACACCATTGTGTGGGAGAGGACGGACCTGAAGGTCGAAGAGGGAGAATTCTGGGTGCGGGTGGGGGTTCAGGGGGACGAGGTGGGGTCCTTCGACTTCGGGTTTACGGCCCCCGAGTCGTTCGTGAGGGCTTTGAACGAGCGCTCGCTGCTGGACGGTGTGTCCCGTGCGGTGAGTACGGTGTGCATTCTGGTCACGGTCGTTCTGGCGGGTGTACTTTTCTTACAACTGTATCGTGCAAGGACCCTCGACTGGCGAGCGGGTTACGCGTTTGGGGTTCTGATGGGCGTCTCTGCCTTGATGGCGAGGTTGAACGATCTTCCCACGATCTACGCCCACTACGATACGGAGCAGGGCCTCATGACGTTCCTCACGTCTCAGAGCATTGGGTTGATGGTCCTGATCGCAGTCCTATCCCTCATTGCGATTCTGGCGATGGGTTTGGCGAATGCTCTGTCGCGGGAGGAGCTGCCCGGGGAAGTTCTGCCCGGACGTTGGGTTGGCGGTCTATTCACGGGCGAGATTCGAGGCCGGCTCCTGCTCGACTGCCTGCTCATCGCTGTTGCGCTCCGGCTCTTGTGGTCTGGCTTCGGAGCGCTCCGAGGCTATATCGATCAGACCTGGTTTCCGGAATTGCTGAACGCGGAACCCCATTCGCCCGTCGCGATCGAATCCTTCCTTCCCATCCTGGATCAGGTCGCCAATCTGAGTTACCTGGTTCTTGTTCTACTGGGGATTTACGTCGCGATCTTGGTCTTGAAGCGGACATTGAAAGTGTGGACACGCGTCTGTGTCGCGGTCGTGCTGTATCTGCTGGTCGTCTCCCTTGGCGAGGCGGAGACGTTCTGGCACGGCACCGTGAGGATGACTCTGGGCGCCCTACAGGCTCTGGCGATGATCGCCGCGGCCCGGGTCCTCGCTGGTGCGAACGTGCTCGCGTATTTCTTCGCGATGGTGCTGGGTACCCTTGTGCTCTCGGGAAGTCGACTGATGGACACGGACGTGTCCACCTACCAGGTGAGTGGAGGCATCCTGCTGCTGCTCGCGATCTGTCCGTTCGTCTATGGGCTGTACACGCTGAACCGACCTCACGAGTCATAGCGGGGCCGACCACACCGAGACGGAGCGGCCGCCCGTTTTATGTACTGCGGTTCAGTAGTCCCAGCGAGCCAATTCCATCCAGGCGGTGAGCTCTTTCTGTCGATCGGTAAGTCGGGCCCGGATGTCTGGAGGAAAATAGAAGTGATGGCAGTTTCTGGGTTCCCGGTACATCACGTTGTAGTGCTCGTGAACATAGTTGTAGTAGAGATTGGTCCTAGTGCCGTCGGTCGTTTTGGGGAGGCCATCGTGGAGGGTGGCTTCGGAAAACAGCACGAGATCCCCGGCCTTGCCAGTGATGGGCGTGGCGTTGGGCATCTCGTAAGCGGGATGGGTTTTGAGATCGATATCGATGTTACTCTTGTGGGACCCCGGGACGGCGACGACACAGCCATCGTCTGGACCGTTGTCGGTCAGAAACCAGACGGTGTTGAACATTCGAGTGCGGATGTCTCCGTTGCGGTAGGCGTAGTCGGTCGTCGGAACGCCCCGATGCCAGCTGCTGAACGCGGCGCCGCGCGCCTTGCTGATCGACCAGGTGTTGATGAGCTGTGGGGCCCCGACGAACTCGTTGAGGTAAGGCATGAGGGTGTCGTGGTCGATCAATTGGTCAAAGGCGTCGTGCAGACGGGGGAGTCCGTTCAACCGGGTCTGATGGTCCCGGTTGGTTTCCTTGGTGGGTCGTCCGCCTCCGGTTTTCTGAAGCCACAAATCCTCGTAGTCCTGTCCCTCGAGTTTGCGGAGGACGTTGAGGAGCTCGTCGCATTCCGCTCGTGAGAGAACGCCCCGGAGAATGATGAACCCGGCAAGGTCGAACTGGAATCGTTCTTCGATCGAGACCATTGAAAGAGAGTCTTTCAGTTTCGAGTTGGGCGGAACGCGATCGCGCTGCGTGTCGTCGCGGCAGGGGTATCCTTCAATGAAGCCACGAGCATCAGGGATGTCGAGCGCCTTTCTGCGGCCTGTCCGCTACAGCCGTTCGATCCGGTCCGAAACGAATGTGTTTCCTGACAAACGGAATGTGCTGGACGCTGTGGACGAGCCGGGTCACGAAGGCGAAAAGCAAGATGGCTACGACGACCCACACGGGGCCGGATCTGAGCCCTACGAAGCCCACGTCGGGATCGAAGACGTGGGCGCGAGGGACCCTGAATAGTAAGGAGAGCCGTGCACAGGACGGCGTTGAGGGTGACGGTCCCTTCGGTGACGAGTCGGCGGGGGGTGAAGGCGACGATGGCGTGGTCGAAATTCATAACGACGACCCACCAGAGGAAGACGAGATACAACAACTGGACCTTGCCGAACACGGCCGCTGGAAGGATAGGGAGGGGTTCCGTCCGGTGGGCGTAAAGCACGAGGAGGAGGGTTGCACCGATGGCGAGAAAGAAAAGTTCGAGCCAGCCGATCCATCCCCGTGAAGCCCGCAACCACCCCGTGACCGGGAGGCCGTAGGGGCGATCGGTCAGGGCTTCGACGTGTTCGACCCATCGGAGACCCGTCTTTCGATGGTTCAGGTACGTGATGCCGACGAGCACGAACAGGATGGCGAACGGACCCGTCCAGGAGGGCGCCGGATGGGGACTGACGGTGGGTGCAACGTGGGCCAGCACGCCGATTCCGACAGCCAGGCCGACACCGTGAAACAGTCCTTGAAGCTGTTCGAGCACGCTGTGCCAATTCGCTTCGCGTCCGGTCTTGATGAGGAGAACTTTGACCATCTGGGCGGCCGCATATCCGATTCCCCCGATCAGACCCGTAGTGAGTCTGACCTGCGCGACGAGGTGAAGATCGTTCCCCCAGAAGTAGAGCAGCAGGCCCGCACCCATCCCCACACAGCCGGACCACTTATCACCACGTGGGGGCGTCATTCTCAGCTTCAGCAGGTTGACGAGGACGAGGAAACCCACGAACCACCCGACGGATGCGTGCAGGATCAGTGACGTGGAGGCATCGAAGTGGCTTTGAACCAGCGCTACGCACAGCGCGGCGAGCGTGGCTCCCAGCGCCGCCAGCCAGTCGGTGTCGTACTATTAGAGGGGGCTTTCGTGGCGGTCGCCTCCTTCACTACGGAAGAATAAATCGACGAGAAGGGCCTGCAGGGACTAGGCGGCAATGACAGCGACGAGTGCGACGATCAGTTCGTTGAGGCTTGATGGGGACGATACCGCTCACAACGCGGCCCCGATGCCGCCGATCGCTGCCCAGAGGAATCCGATGACGAACAGGTTAGTGTAGCCGTAGAGGACGGAAGGCAGGTGACCGGAGTGTGTGAATCCGATGACGTGCGTGTAGGACATACTCCCGCCGAACGACCATCCCAGGGCTCCGAACATCGCGAAGTAGTGTGCCCGCTCCCACCAGTCGGGACGACCGGCGAGAAGAACGGCGCCCAGTGTGGCAAGGACGCCCGGAATCGCTGCTCCGTATTCGTGACCGAAATTCCCCCGAATACCCCATCCGATGGACAGGGAGAGGGGCACGAGGAGCCATTCCCAACCGAAGCCGTAGATCACAGTCTCCCTATTTGTCTCTGAGGGCGATGACGGGGTCGAGGCACATCGACAGGATGCCAGCGCCGGCATAGGGGACGATCCCCTGGTCGATCCGGTACGCGAATTTGGAGAGCCAGTCTTCCATCACGAGGTAAGCGACGGGCCAGGCCAGGAGATTGGCGATGGCGACGAGGCGAACGAACTCGTCAGTGAGCAGGAGTACGATGTTCTGCTCGGTCGCACCGATCGCTTTCCGAATGCCGATTTCCTTCGATCGCCGCTCGGTGGTGAACGCTGCGAGACCGAGCAGTCCAAGACAGGCGACGAAGACGGCGAGAGAGAACGCGATGGTACAGATGGTCTGGAAACGCACGTCGCGTCGGTGCTCCAACTCGAGTCGATCGTCGAGGAAGGCGTAGACCATCGGCCGATGGGGGATCAGCTCGCGCCAGGTCTGTCGCAGGAAGGTCATCAGTTCGTCGAGTTGGTCCGGAACAAACCGCAGGGTGACGACACGATACCGTCGCGGCTCGTAGACGAACACATACGGACCGATAGACTCATAGAGATCACGTGTGTGGTGATCGGCGACAACACCGATGATGTGACCCTCTTTACCTTCCCATTGGAATGGTGCGCCCACGGGATCTTCAAGCCCCCAGCGCGAAACCGCAGTTTCGTTCAGGATGAAGGCTTCGTCGAAGTCGAGCTGTCGAGCAGGGGAGAAATTCCGTCCGGCGACGAAGTCGACTCCGATGTAGGGGAACCAATTCTCGTCGATGGCGAAATTGCGAACCTCGAATTCGATCCCAGGTGTGAGCTCGAAGGTGGTGCGTCGCGCCGTCCAGCCTTCCCCGGGGAGGCTCGCGGAAGCCGAACTGTCGATCACGGCGGGATGGTTGGAGAATCGTTCCTTCACCATCTGAAAATTGGGTCTCAGCCGACTTTCGTTGTCGAAGATCCGTACGGCGAGAATGTTCTCCCGGTTGAACCCGAGGTTTTTCGCTCGAACGTAGCCCAGCTGTCGAGTTGCCACGAAGGTCCCAAGCACGAGAACGACCGCGAGTGCGAACTGGACCACGACGAGGGGTTTTCTGAACGCGCCCCCTGCCACGGAAGTGGAACCACGGAGAGAACGTGCGGTGTCGAACGCGGACAGATACAGTGCAGGATAGGCACAGGCGAGAACGCCGACAGAGATCGCGATGCCGATGAGGCTGAGGAGGACGCGGATGTGGGTGAGGTCGAGGGCAACGGGATAGTTGAGGAAGCTTTGCCATGCTGGCAGTGCCAGATAGCTCAGTCCGATGGCGAGCGGGAGGGAAATGGCGACGGTCAGCAGAGACTCGATAAGGAACTGAACGATCAGCGCGGTGCGGAGCGCGCCGATGGATTTCCGAACCTCGACCTCCCTTGCCCGTCCGATGGATCGAGCCGTGGCCAGGTTCATGAAGTGAGACATCCAACGGCGAGGACCGCGGCCGCGATGAGGATGAGTGTCCGCAGGTATTCCGGATTGCCCTGACCCATGCCCGAGGCCAGGCCGTCGATACTGTTGGGGAAGTCCTCCTTCACGTGGAGACGCATCCGGAGGAATCCCTGCAGGCGGAATCTTTCTTCGGCCTAGTCCGCGTCCGGGAGGATCGTCGCTGCGAAACGAGGTAGCTTGGTCTCGAGTGCGCTGGCGTCGGTGCCCTCGCGTAGCCGGATAAAAGTGACGGTCTGTCTTCGACGGCGGGATTGGCGGAAATCGTCCCAGCTCGCGCGATTCCGGATGTTCGTGGGGATGGAGCCGGTGATGAAGTTGAACCGGATCATCGAATTTGCCGGAAGGGGCTCGAGGATGCCCGTGACGGTGTAATCTCCGTCCTGACCGTGCATCACCTTCCCGAGCGGATCCTCATCGCCGAAGAACTCTCTGGCGATGTCAGGATTGAGGACCACGTTGTTCGGCTCCGTCAATGCGGTCTGCTGGTTTCCCCGCCCAAGCTTCATTCCGAAAAAGTCGAAGAAATTCGTGTCGGCGAATCAGATGTCCGTGCGGCGGCTGTGCTCCCCGAATCGGATCCAGCGCGCTCCGATTCGCACACGACTCATTTCCTCGACTTCGGGAAAGGTCCCCACGAGTGCTGGGCCGACCGCTCCGCTCAATCTCTCGAACGGTTTACGCATCTGTCCAAGGCTCGTCGAAGCAGGTCCCTCACGCAAGACCCGGTAGATGCGATGGGCGTTCGGGCGGAAGGTGTTCCACGACCTCTCGAAGTCGACGTAGAGATAGATGAGGATCGCGCACGCCATTCCGATCGACAAGCCGAGGATGTTGATGAGGGCGTAGCCTCGTTGCCGGAGAAGGTTACGGGAGGCGAGGGTGAAGTAGCCTGAGAGCATTGGATTCAGTCTTGTTCGCGTTTTGTTCTTTCGAACAGGAAGCCTTGAGGGACGGCTGTGACGTCTCCCTGGCCCGCTGCTTCGGACGGAAGACCGCCAGTTGTGCCGCGATGCTCAGAGTTGGACTCAACTAGAAAGAGCCAGTTGGGGAAGGATTCGGGTAATTTCAATTCACATTTCGAGAAGTTGCTGCCAGAGGTCGGGATCGACGGGAATGCCGTTGGTCAGGCTGTCGCGGCGGATGGCGAGCATGCCTTCGCCAGGGAAGCGGACATTGTCGCCGGCGTCGAGGGGGGCCGCGCCGAGGAAATCGGTGACGATCGCGTCAATCTTCTGGTCGGCCTCTTCGCCGAGTTGAGAGACGTCGATGGCGATGTAGACCTGACTGACGGCAGTCTCGTGAGGCCGGGTACCGATTTCGTGGGTCGCGTCGCCGTCGGAGATGACCGAAGCGAGGATGTCGAGGACGAGAGCGAGGCCGGAGCCTTTCCAATAGCCGATGGGAAGCGCACGTCGGGATTCCAGGATGGCGCCCGGGTCAGTCGTGAGTGCGCCGTCGTCGTCGTAACCTCCAGGGAGGAGTAGCGACTGACCCCGATGCTGCATCACTTCCAGCTTGCCGTTGGAGTACTGGCTCATCGCCATATCGAGAAGAACCGGACCGTCCTTGCGTGGGATGCAGACGACCATCGGGTTGTTTCCGATCCGCTTCTGGGCGGAGCCCCAGGGGGGCATCAGCACCGTGGTATTCGTCCAGCAGATGCCGATGTAGCCGGCGTCGGCGGCTTGCAGTCCGAAAGCACCGGGACGCATCCAGTGGTTCGTGTTACGGAGACCGACACCGCCCAGCGCATTTTCTCGCGCGAGCTCGATGGCTCGTCCCATGGCGAATTCGGCATTGAGAAGGCCGATTCCCCGATGGCCGTCCCATTGCTCGAGGGCGCCGAAGGCTCGGACAAGTGTGGGTTCGACGTTGGGATCCACTTTGCCGGATTGGACGCCGGCGACGAAACCGGGAAACCGGTTCAGTCCGTGGGAATAAACCCCGTCACGTGTGTTCTCGGCGAACAGGGCCGCAGTGCGGTCGGCTTTGGGCTCGGTAAGACCCGCATTGAGCAGGATGCGCTTGAATTCGGCTTCCAGTCGGTCGAAAGGTACGCGTTCCATCGGTTCCTCGATCTTCTGTCGCGGGATTGGGGCATCTGTTGGTCAGGGTGAGTGTGGATGGTATATTCGACGTGCAGCGAGATCAAGTACGGCGACGCCCTGCCCTTTGGGGCTCGAGATCAATCGTATGAGGTGCAAATGAGGGACTGGCAGGAAGGTTTAATCGATCCCGAATCGCTGGCCGCCGATCCGGTCGATGAGTTCCTGAAGTGGTACGAAATGGCGAAAGCTTCGGACGATATGCTGCCCGAAGCGATGTCTCTGGCGACGGTCACGGCAGACGGCCGGCCGACGGTCAGGGTGGTTTTGATGCGAGGCTGCGACGAACGGGGCGTGAGCTTCTTTACGAACTATGACAGCCCAAAGTGTGTCGATATGGAGGCCAATCCAAACGTCGCTCTCGCGTTTCACTGGAAGCCGATCTATCGTCAGGTGCGGATCGAGGGCCGGGTGACGCGGGTCTCCACGGAGGAGTCGAAGACCTATTGGGAGTCGCGCGCCCGTGGGAGCCGGCTCGCGGCGTGGGTGTCTGAGCAAAGTGCGGAAGTCGATGTCTGGGAAACGCTGGCCGAGAAAGTCGAGCAGTTGGAGAAGGAGTGCCCGAACGACGACATTCCCCTCCCGCCATTCTGGGGCGGTTACATCGTAGAGCCCTCGCGATTCGAGTTCTGGCTGAGTCGAGAGAGCCGGCTGCACGATCGGTTCCTTTATCAAAAGCAGGATGGGGGTGGGTGGAGAGTCGCTAGGTTACAGCCGTAGGAACCAGCTCGTAGAAGGCGCGGTGGTGTTCGTGTAATCGTCGTGTGCGCTGAAGGCGCACCATCCTTCAGCCCTGGGTAACAAACCAAAGGCATCCATGACGAAGCTCAGTGTCAACGTGAATAAAGTGGCGTTGCTGCGAAACAGTCGGACGATCGGGATTCCGAGCGTCGCGCAGGCGGCACAGGTGTGCGTGGAGGCGGGATGCCACGGGATTACGGTGCATCCTCGCCCGGACGAACGACATATCACCTACCGGGACGCGTACGAGCTTGCGGATGTGGCGACCGGGGTGGAATACAACATCGAGGGGAACCCGTTTCCCGAATGGTTGGAGATCGTCAGAAAAGTGAAGCCCGACCAGGCTACGCTCGTGCCCGACGATCCCGAAGCGTTCACCTCGGATCACGGGTGGGACCTGAAGGACCATGGGACCGTCGAGCGATTGAAACCCATCGTGTCAGAGCTGAAAGATCTGGGGATTCGCGTGAGCCTGTTCATGGATCCGGAACCCGATCAGCTTCAGCTGGTGAACGAGGTCGGCGCGGATCGAATCGAGCTCTACACAGAACCCTATGCTGCCGCCTTTCGGGGCAAGGACGTGGGGCCGGTCTTCCGTCAGTTTGCCGATGGAGCGAAGCTGGCTCAGGAACTGTGGCTGGGCGTGAATGCGGGTCACGATCTTAATCTCGAAAATCTGGGAGAGTTCGTGACGATTCCGGGGATTCTGGAAGTGTCGATCGGCCACGCCCTGGTCGGGGACGCGATCTTCATGGGGCTGGAGGCGACAGTGAAGGCGTATCTGAAGGTGCTGGGGTACGACGTGTAACGCTACGCGGACCTGATTGCTTGAAAGCAGAGAGCCCTGACGACGATTCGTCAGGGCTTTTTCATTCGATCGACGTGGGACAGAAAGGCGAGGGAAACGGGAGGCAGGTTGAGCTGATCCGCATGTTCGATCACCACCCATTCCGCGGCCAATTCCCATTCGTCGGGATGAATCTGGCCGACTTCCCGTGTGCCCTCGGCCGTGAAGACGCACTGGATGGAGTCCGGATATGGATAGGGATAGTCATCGGGTCTGGGCGTGAGGTGGCGATAGTGCACAAATCCAATCGGATGCAGGTCGCCGACTTCCCATCCCGTTTCTTCGACCAGCTCCCGCCGCAGCGCAGCGTCGTGCGATTCTTCAGCCTCGATACGTCCACCCGGCACGAGATGGCGACCGTTCGGAGTCGTAACAACGAGGACTTCACGATCGCGCGTGACGACCGCGCGTACCGAGGACACGATCTCAGCCGTCGGCTCTACCGCGGTGACGTAGGTCCGGAGGTGGACGCGGATTCTGTTCGGCCAGTCCGCGGTCTCTTTGCAGACCGGATCGAGCTCGGGGAAGAGCAGATCGAGCGGTGCACCCATATCAGGTAGGACCTTCGTTGCGCCACCATCGCACCTCGTTGCTTCCTCGCTCGGCGCCTGCGATGATGTCGAGCCGACCGTTGCCGGTGAGGTCGGCGACGATGACCTGATTGGCCTTCGGCCATTGGTCCTTCAGGATCTGCATTGACCAGTCGCCGCGAGGATCGCCGTCGTGCTTGAAAACGGCCAGGCGACCGTCGTCGCCCCAGGCGGTCGCGACGATTTCCAACTGGCCGTCGTTGTCGAGATCGGCGGACAGGGCTTCAAATGCATTGGGGAAAGAGTCGCAAACGACGTGCTTCGTCCAGTCCCCGGTCGGGTCGCCCTGGTGCTCGTACCATACGATCTGGTGATCGACGGGACCCCGCTCCTTGACGAGCCGCATTCCGAGCGCCATCACGAGGTCGATGCCGCCGTCTCCGTCCATGTCGGCGGGATGACCGTGGATGGGCTGGGGCGGCGTGTCGATGACGTGCTTGATCCAGGATTCGCTGACAGGATCGCCGGGGTTCTCGTACCACGCGACCTCGTCGTGGAGAAGCGCCGATACCATCAAGTCCACACGCCCGTTTCCGTTCACGTCGACCGCGCAGACGGTTCGGGTTTCGGCGATGTCTCTTTCAATCGTGTGTTGAACCCATTCGCCGTCGCGATTTTCGAACCAGGTGAATTGGTTTCCCTTCCTCCAGCTCGAGGCTGCGACGTCGAGACGTCCGTTGCCCGTAAAGTCGGCGGCAACGACGTCGTAGGATCCGGGCAGACCATCGCGGGTGATGTGGTGGTGCGACCAATTCCGGCGATCTCGCGGGTCTCCATCGTAAACGAACCACAACACGCCGCCGTTGATGTTGTCGACACTGAGGATCTCAGGCTTCCAGTCGCCGTTGAGATCGGCGATGGTGTGGCGTTCGAGCCATTCGCCCGTGCGTTCGTGGATGACGTGATGGGTGAAGTTTCCGTCGCCGTCGTTCTCGAACCAATACAGGCCGACATCGGTGTCTGTGGAAATGAGGTCGAGACTACCCGTGCCGGTCAAATCGGCCGTGGAGAGGCCGAAGGAGTAAGTGTAGCCGTCGTGAATCAAGTGTTCGGTGAAGCGAATGTCGCTCATCGTGGGTCGCCGTTGGAAGACGGGATTGTCGTCGGGAGTGTATGACTATCGGTAACGCGTGGCTGGCGAAATGTCAACGGGAGCACGAGGGTAAACGGGTCCGGACTGATGACCACTGGAATAGCCGGGCTCGACTGGAAGCTGTGTTAAATCTCCGTACGTTCGGGGATTTGACGGACTGTCGATGGCGTGGAGAACCATCGAATCGATGTGGTTCGATATGCTACTCGCGTCGCAGCTCCGGGGCGGCATCGATTCGAGCCGTCGCGATGGTGTGCCACGCGACCGTTGCGGTGGCGAGGAGCAGGATGGCCAGGGTGGGTGCGACTATCATTCAGGCCTCTATTACTCGGAGCTTCTGTTCCATTCGTGACTGCATCGGACGACAGATGAGGTACGCGAACAACAGAGCGTAGAAGATGCTCAGCGAGAGCAATCCTGCGATCGGCCCGATGTGATCCGCCACGTCGGCCCAGTTGGCAGATAGCGAGAATCCGAGGAGAAAACTGGCCCAACCTCCCACTTGAACCGCAGTCTTCGCTTCTGACCATCTGTGGGCTGCTTCTCTGATTTCGCTGGTTTCCAGGCTGCCCGAATAAATCGATCGAATAAGGAGCGGAATGCTTACACCGTTTAACAGAAGCGAGCTTAGCGTGAAACCAGCCAGGAACACCACGGTAGGCTTGTCCAGTATCCCGCGGAGATCCCCTTTGGTGACAAAAACACCAAGGACCACCACCCCGGTTGCGAGGAGCAACCCCAGTAAGCGCATCATTTTTCTCTCCTTTCTTTCAGGAAGCGAGGTGCTTCGTGATAAACCTTCAGCCTGTCTGGCAACTTCGAATGAACCGTTGGAACCGGAGAGACGATTTCCCCAGCCTGCTCTGAACGGATTCGTAGAGTGGTTTCAATCGCTTCACCCCTCGCCAGAGGATATTCAGTCTCAATCCGCTCCGGCCAGCCTGGCAACGTGCTCTGAACGACGAGGATGATGACGGCTGCTGCGACTACGATCGGTCGCCAGTAATCTCGAACACGACCACGACGTCCTTCTTCCAGGATGGTCTCGATCGAGGCAAGACGGGGTGCATCCTGTCCGAGCGCATCATATCGGTCGAGGGTGGTCTCCGTTTCAGACAGGACTCGCTGGCAAGTTTCACACGTCGCCAGGTGTGCCTGCCATCGCTTCCGCTCCACATCCGACAGGTCTCCGTCCAGCCAGAGCAAGACGCCTTCGGCTTCAAACGATTCGCATAAATTAGTTCTGTTCATTCCAGGTCTCTCCCGTCTTCTCGCAAGAACTGTAGCTCCTGCCGGAGCTTTGTGGTGGCGTAGCGTATATGGCTGAGTACGTTGTTGAGTGGCTCACCGGTGATGTCGGCAATCTTTCGGAACTTGAGATCGCTGTGTTGTCGGAGCAGAAAGACTCGGCGCTGAGGTTCGGAGAGCCGGGCGAGAGCAAGACCGAATTCGCGGCGGATGTCTTCCTGTCCCCAGGGAAGCGCCGGGACGCTGGCCGGGATCGATGGCGTGTTCCACTGCGGTTTCTGAGAGATCCTCCGGACGACGCTCGCGCTGGCGCCATTCATCGAGGGCCAGGTTGTGGGCCAGGCGAAATAACCAGCTGCTGAATCGCCCTCGCTCTTCGTAGCGCTGAATCTTCTCGATCACCTGGGTAAACGTATCCTGCACGAGGTCCTCCGCGGCTTCGCGGTCCCCCACATAGCGCAGCAGAAACGTGAAGACCTGACGGTGATACCGATAGACGAGGGCTTCGAATGCCCTCGCATCACCGTTTCGATACCGCTCGACCAGTTTTGAATCCGCCGCGTCCATTCCACCTCTAAGAAGGATAACGGTCGTCGGGGTCGGTTTATTGTGGCTTGATGCGAGAAATTCTACGACAGGGTGGGACTACGAAGAGCGGGTGGTCGTGAAGATCTCGGTAAATTCGTCCCAGTGATCGAATTCAACGTCGGCGGAAGGGGTCTTGTCTTCGAATCCACGAGAATTGTAGAGGAAGGCTGCCATCCCGACGGCCTTGGCTCCCGCCACATCGACGGGGGCCACGTCGCCCACGAACCAGCAGTCGGTCGGGTCGAGACCGAGTCGATCGGCCGGGATGCGCATCAAGAGAGGGTGGGGTTTCTGGAGTCCGTAATCCGTGCTGGAGACGATGAAGTCGAAGTAGGTATCGAGCTCGTTCTGTTGGAGGTGCCAGTCGAGGGCGCGATAGCCGAAGGGCGAGTTGCTGATGATGGCCATCGGCAGTCCCGCCCCGCGAATGGTCTGGAGGGCATTTTCGATGCCCGGTTTGTGCGAGAACGTGTGGGCGGCCTTGCAGAACTCGAGATCGACGTCCTCGGGAGGGATGTCGAAATGCATGCCCAGACGGTGATAGATCAGAAGGCTGCGGATCACGCCGGGCGGCTGAACCTCTCACACGTGTTCGGGCAGGGCCTCGACGGATTCCGACTCCATCTGGAGGATGTCGTCGAGGGTGGCCCCTGTAGGGTTGTGGGCGATCTCGAGCAGGCGCGTATGGCCTGCACTTTCTCCGTATCGGTCGTTGTTCAGGACGGTGTGACCGAGGTCGAAGAAGACAGCTTTGGGGAAGGAGATGGCCATCGTCAGTCTCCCACCGGGACAGACACTGTGAAGCGTTTGATGTCCATTTCGGGAGAGCCTCCGTTCTTGGAGTGGAAGTGACCGGCAAGCAAGTCAGCGAAGTGGATCCGCTAGCTCGTCGGGCGCAACGAATACGGTTCCGTGTCTGGCGCCCTCCGGAAGGTGGAGGTCGTTGGTACGGTCCGTCCAGTTTTCGAGATCGTTCGAAACGAGCAATCCGTATTGCCCGTCCGTGTACCGATCGAAGTAGACGTGCCAGAGGTCACCGATCCGGATGGCGCTGGGACCCTCGGACCAATAGTCGCCGGTGATTGGCTGGGATGCGGTCGAGTAAGGGCCGACGGCTCGATCCGCGAAGGCGATTTTGATGTTCTTCTGGGGCGTGAAAGGTTTGTTGGTCTCGTCTTTGAGGAACATCACGTACCGATCGGCGTCGCCGACGATGCAGGCGTCGATGACGTTGAAACCGGGATCGTAAAGGAGACACGTGTCACTGAGGGCCTCGAAGTCCGGTGTGGCTGTACAATACATTCGATGGTTCCGGCCTTCACCGGCCCGCCCGTGGTTGCTCTGGCCGTCGGTGTCAGGGAAACGACCTGGAATCGTGGTGGCCCAATAGATCAGATAGACGCCTTCGTTGGAATCGTAGGTGATCTCCGGAGCCCAGCAGTTTTGGGCGTCCGGTTCGTGCTCCATCACGGGAAGGAATCTCTGCTCTGACCAACTCCTGAGGTCTTCGGAGTACGCATAACCGATGCCCTTTTCGCCCCAGCTGACGGTCCAGACCATATGGAAGAGGCCGTCGGGGCCGGGCCGGATGCACGGATCCCGCATCAATTTGTCTTCTCCAACGGTGGGTGAGAGGATTCCACGGTCCCCGTTCAGAACAGCCCAGTCCAGTCCCTCGTGGCTGCAGGCGAGGTGGAGACCGTCCTCACCGTTCTTCTTGAAGTAGGAGAAGTAGTACATCTACTCGAGATCCTGGACGAGCCGGTCGGCCAGCGCTTCGCCGGCGATCCGGTTGCCACGTGCGTTCCAATGGGTGTCCTGAAGATGATACGTTCGTCCCTGTTTCTGATGCTTCGAGAGGAGGGGCAGCGTGTCAAGGTAGGCGATACCCTGTTGTTCGCAGAAGCGTGCGATCCGGGTCTGGGGGTAAAATCGATCGAAGCGGCCGGGGTGATCGACATCCCGAAGCAGTTCGTTCCAGAGATCGTCCTCGATCTGAAACTGATCGGGGATGACGAGAACGAGCAGGCGAGAAGTGGTTAGGGTGTTGGCGCGGGCGAGAGCTTCGAAAAAGTCGCGATAACGCGACTCTATTTCCACGCTTGTCGTGTCACAGACGGGCAAGCGCTGGCTCTCCCATCGAAGGAACGTTTCCCGGTCGAGGTGGGGAGGTTCCTTCGTCCAATCCTCGAGGTATTCGGGATGCGTTTCGGATACCGCGGCCTGGGGCGTATCCTCGACGGCGACCGCACCACCCAGGCCCTTCATGCCGAGGTAGTCTGCGAGATCGACAAGGGATTTACCTTCCGCCCGCAGGTTGGAGTAGACCGAGTAGGCCCGAGAGATGTAGGTCGAGAACAACCAGTCCTGAATCAGATATCGATCCCGTCTGGATGGGCGGCGGATGCCGTCCATGTCATTGCCGACGAAGACGCACAGGACAACTTTCGACGGATTGTAGGCAAGGGCTTCCTGCTCCAGGAGATGGAGGTATTCCCGCATTCCGGTTGCCGGAATGCCAAAATTGTGGACTCCGATCCGGTCGAAACGATCGCTGAGGGAGGCCTTCAGTCGATTCTCTGCGACGGTCGCGAAGTTGTACTCATAGGGCACGATGCCCACGCCGAAGGAGTCGGCGAGGAGCGCGATGACGAGATCGTCAGCGTCAGCGGCAAAGAATTCGTGGTCGTGGTAGCCCAGGCTGGAATAGCGAAATCCGAAGCCGGTCGAGTGAGGTTTGACGCGCCACACGTCGATCATGGACGCGGCCGACGTGGGATCGAAGAAGATGCGAGAGGGATAAACCCGGCTGATCGCGAGCAGGCCGACTTCAAGCAGCAGGGTTCCGATGACGACGTTGGCGACGAGGATGTCGAGCAGGCGACGCCAGGGGAAGGTCACGATGCCGGCGGAAAGGACGTAGCCAACGGAGGCCGTTCCCGCCAGAGCGGTAAAGAAAAAGACACGCGCTACCGGACGGCCGAGCCATCCGGCGCTGACGAGCATCGATCCGGCGAGGAGTGAGACGAGAAGCGCGTAACCTCCGGCACGGGCGAAACGGGTGAGGTTGAACGTGGGAAGGCGATTGCCGCGAACCTGAACGGTGAGGTAGAGGGCGGAACCAGCCTGCAAGACGACGGACAGGATGAGTGTGAGACCGTCGCTCTGGGGCAGGAGGGTGCCGGACGAGAAGGTCATCCACAGGTCGAAGCAAGCGACGGCGTGAATCAGGGACAGCAGTCCGATGGACGCGTGGCGAGCGGTCATGGGGTCGTCGTGACGTAAGGCGGACCGCCGCGCAGATTCACGAGATATCGACCCAACGCTTGTAGAAGAAGTCGCTGCTCTCGTCGTCGTTGAGGTTGGCCATGATTTCGAAGAGCCACAGGTCGAGCGGTTCCTCGTGACGGTCCCAGCGGGGGAAGGGGTTGTCGTCGCGGCCAGTGATCTTCGCGCCGATCTGGTGCAGCATGGCGAGACCGAGTTCCGGGATGTCGAGTCGACGAATGCCGCCTTCGTCCATCACCTTTTCGAAGAGATACGACATCATCACGCCGCCGGGGATGAAGGGGAGCGCGCGCGTGCGCATCGTGGGGAAGAAGACGTCGATCCAGGGCTTGCGCTGGCTGTAGGCCTCGGCCGTGGCTTGCTGAATGATGTCCTTGGGCAGGAAAAGGCTCGTGGAATACGATCCCCATCGTCCGTAGGTTGACGAATCGGGATTTCGGCTGCCGCGATCTAGGCTGCCGCGCCAGTCGCAGAACGCGGCGCATTCGATTCCGACCCCCGCTGCTTCGAGCGCGCTCGCGAAACCTACGGCGAGCTCGCCCATGATGAGTTTGGTGGTTTCGATGTTACGCTCGGGTAGCGGTGAGAGCTGCCACTGGTAAAGGCCGTCCGAGTCGACGTCCTTTACGAAGACGGGGGGCATGTCGGGAAGGGTCCCGGAGCTTGCGGCTGCGCTCCCGTTGACGTAGATGACCTGGTCTGCGCCCCTGGCCTTGAGCAGATCGAGCATCTTTTCGAAGCCTTCTCCCTCTACGGCGACGCCGTCGTTGAGCCAGGTGAATTTGTCCGCGTGATCGGCTGCTGCCGATTCCATGGCCACGCCGGATTCGAATTCCATCGATCGTTTCATGTCCCGGCCGACGACGGTGAGGCTCCCG
>CEVA01002884.1_pt1 | contig 16899 bp, 16 predicted proteins | sample 361521 | NCBI WGS metagenome assembly CEVA01 (sample SAMEA2622823, study PRJEB7988) | marine metagenome | isolation source: saline water (ENVO:00002010), including
CGACGAATCCTGCTGGAGGATTAGGTTTTGCAGCATAAGCCCCGATAAGGGCGAAAAGGGAAAGGAAAGTCAGGATTTTCATGGGTTGGTTGAGGATTTGAACAAGTGGGAACTGGAAAGAGCGAAAACGACCAAGCTTCGCTCGACAAGCTCAAACCGCATGGCAAATGAACTTTTAAGCGGCAAGAATGAAGTCGACACCCTCACGATGTCCTCGATTCGCAAGGTAAGCGGCAATCTTTTCACGGCCGCCTCGAGCTCCTACCATGGCCACGATGAACTCCTCTCCGGGAGGAGGGATTTCCTCTATCGGGCGCACCGTCAAGCCCTTCCTAGGTTCCCCTATCTTCCGTGGGTCGACGTCGTAGTAGCCCGCAACCTGAACCCCCTCTCGTTCCAGAAAAGCGACCCTGGCTCTGGTCGTTCTTCCCGCTCCCCAGATCTTGACCTGCGGATGAAAAGGATTGTTTCCCGCCAGCCAACGTTTCAGATAGACAAGCTTCATCTCGTAAAAGGCATCCACTGAATAACGCTCATCTCGGCGGGACAATCGTTGGTCGTGATCTCGCCAGCGCAGAAGAACTTGGGGAAGCTTTTGCATGCGGACGCCTGATTCCATCCAGCGAAGCCACAATTCGTAATCCTCGGGGAAAGGGCCCTCGCGATATCCTCCAAGTTTCTCCACCAATTCCTTTCGAAAAACGACGGAAGGGTGGGCAAAAGGTGATTCAACGAAGCGACTTCTGGCTAAGTCCTCTGGAAGAAGAAGGCCATTCGTCCATTCCACGTAGGCGGCGTAACCGGGACGGGACTCTTCATCCGGCGTCCAGTGTTCGATGCGTGAAGCCACCAGCCCAATCTCGGGATGGGCATCGAGAAATTCAATTTGACGCTCGAGGCGATTGGGATGCGAAAAGTCGTCCGCGTCCATGCGGGCGAGGTAGGGAGCCCTGGCTTTCGCCAAGCCCAAGTTGAGGGCGGCAACGATACCATCTCCTCCCGTGGAAAGGCATCGCACACGCGTGTCCCTCTGCCCGAAATCCCGTACAATCACAGGCCCCGCGTCGATCGAGCCATCGTCGATGGCAAGTAGTTCGAGATCAACGTCGCTTTGCTTGAGTATGCTTTCGACTGCATCGGCCAAGAAAGTCGCGGCATCTCGAAACGGAAGCACTATGGAAATCCGCGGAGACGCCTTGCTCATATCGAATGCCTGCGCGAAGGGAATCGATCTCTAGGAACGGATCTGCCGGAATGCCTCGTAGACGGCAACGGCGGCGGCGCTGGAAAGATTGAGAGAACGCAACCCATCGGCAAACTGGGGAATCTTCACCCGACGTCCCCTTCCCCATTCGTGGATTTCAGAGGGCAACCCCGCTCCTTCGTTCCCAAAAAGCAACCCGTCCCCATCCTCGAACGAAGCGTCCCACATCTCACGCTCGGCATGAGTGGAGAACAGATGAATGCGTTGCGGACAATCACTGGAAGACAGGAAGCCCTGCCAATCATCGTGTTCCCGCAAGTCGAGGGAACGCCAATAATCCATGCCGGCTCGTCGCAGATGCTTGTCGTCAATCTCGAAGCCATAAGGCTTGATGAGATGGAGACGACACCCCACGTAGGCGCAAAGCCGTCCGACGTTGCCGGTGTTCTGGGGGATTTGGGGCTGAAACAAGATGAGGTGAATCACCGTCTCTGAAAGTTTTTAAGCGCTTGGTCAGCTTCGCGTTGCGCGGAACGCTTCTTGAGATCCTCACGTTTGTCCTGTAACTTCTTGCCAGTTCCCACGCCAATTTCCACTTTCACCAAGGCTCTCTTGAAATAGATGCGGAGAGGGACGATCGTCTTGCCACCGGCCTCCACCTCGGCCTTGAGACGATTCAACTCGCGACGACTGAGGAGCAATTTTCTAGGACGACTCGGTTCGTGATTTTCTTCACCGCCGAACTCGTACTCGCTGACGTGAGCATTGAAAAGAAAGAGTTCGCTTTTCACGAACTTGGCAAAAGCTTGACCGATCTGCGCTTTTCCGTTGCGGATCGACTTGACCTCGGTGCCTTTAAGAACAAGCCCAGCCTCGTACTTGTCGGTTATGAAGTACTTGTGTCTAGCTTTCGGGTTGCGGACCTGCAGCATCCGATCCGAGTCTTTGGCTTTCTTGGACACGACATCGGAGGTTCAGCTGAAGGGTTTGCAGGGAATGGAGCCAAGGGACGGTCAGTCCTCGTCGACCTCGCCGAGCTCGTAACTGATCTTCCCCTCGATGATTTCACGCAAGGCGATATCTTCGGGATCCAGTCTCTCTAAAGACTCCACCAATGGTTTGTTTCCGAACTTCAACTGCTTCGCTCTTCGCGACACGACGTTGATCAAGATGTTCGGGTCCGGGATGATCTCCTGGGCTTGTTTGAGATAATCGTCTCTCACTATGAAACTCCTTCCGCTTGGTTCGAAGGTTGAAAAAAGGGTGCAGAATGTTGCCTTGAATCGTCGCACAAGCAATCCTTTTTTAAGAAAAACTCCTTGCCTTCAAAGGCTTGCCGCTTTTCGAGATTAGCTTTACCGCCATGAATTCCAAGATTTTGATAGGATGGACCACGTTACCCAGCGAAAAAGAGGCTCTCGACTTGGCTCGTGGCATGGTCGAGGACCGATTGGCCGCCTGCGCCCAAGTCGATGGCCCGGTACAATCCACTTTTCGCTGGAAAGGGATCGTCGACAACGCCGAAGAATGGCGTCTGGTCGCGAAGTTTCACAAGGACAAGGGAAAGGCGCTGGAACAATGGTTGTCCGAAAACCATCCTTACGATGAACCTCAATGGATTGCAGTGGAAGCCGATCTAGTAAGCGCTTCCTATGCAAATTGGGTATCGGAAGAGGCAGGTGAGGACAACGACTGAAGTTCCCGCTTTTTGCTTGCCCGAATCACCAGTATAAGGTTTTTTAGACGATTCTCATGAGTCAGCACAAAAGCTTTTCGCCCCCCGGTGGCAACCAAAAGAAGAGAAACGTTCTTAAACGTTTCGAACGCATTGATTTGCTCAAGAAGCGGACTCAATGGAAAGACGGAGATCGCGTGACCGGTCTCGTCAAGACCAAGCCCGACGAATAAACTTTGCTTACATTTGCCGACCAGGCAAATGACGCCACGGGGTTGATTTACCTATGAACGCGATTCGTCGCGTTCCATGCGTTCGGAGAAGGTTCAAGCAGGAACGCCTGCGGGTTCCGAACCCGGTTCGAGTCCCTCGCCTTGCTCCTCGTCCTCGGAAGTTTCGTCGGCAACTTCATCGTCCGAGGCCTCCTCCTCATCCGGCTCGGCAGGAGGATCGGGTTGGCTCACGGGAGATTGAATTTCGCCGGTATCGAGGATCTCATGGACATGCTTCCCATCGATTGTCTCATACTCGAGCAGGGCGTCGGCCACCTTTTCCAGGGCCGCTTTGTTTTCATTCAGAATACCCATCGCCCGATCGTATTGCTCATCGATGATAAGCTTGATTTGTTCGTCTACCTTGCGGGCAGTCTCTTCACTGAAATTTTGAGCCCGAGCCAATTCTCGACCAAGGAACACTTGGTCTTGACGATCGCCGAACGAAATCATTCCCAAGGGACTCATGCCCCAGTCGCATACCATATTGCGAGACAAGTGAGTGGCCATCTTGATGTCTCCCGCCGCTCCACTGGTAATGTCTTCAATGAACATTTCCTCGGCTGCTCGGCCACCCATGGCGCAGCAAATCTGGTTCAACAAGCGACGCTTGCTGTGGTTCAGCATGTCTTTTTTGGGGGTGAACATCGTGCTTCCCAAGCTTTGGCCGCGAGGAATAATGGTGACCTTGTGGATAGGAAGAAAACCATCATCCACCACCGCTTGAACCACGGCATGTCCGGCTTCATGGAAAGCGATCACCTTGCGATCCTCATCGTCCATGGCGCGTTTCCGCTCCTGACCATAGGAAATTTTTTCGCGGGCATAGTCCAAATCGATGCGATCGACCTGCTTTTTACGACGACGGGCAGCAATCAAGGCGCCTTCATTGAGTAGGTTGGCCAAATCGGCCCCGGAAAAACCGGCGGTGTTGCGAGCCAGCACGTTGAGGTCTACGTCGCTGGCTAGCTTAATATTCTTGGCATGCACCTTGAGAATGGCGTCCCTGCCTTCCAAGTCCGGCAAGTCGATCATGACCTGTCTGTCGAATCGACCCGGACGAAGCAGGGCGTTGTCCAACACGTCGGGACGATTGGTGGCGGCAATGATGATGACACCCTCGTGGCCATCGAAACCATCCATTTCGACCAAGAGTGAATTAAGGGTTTGCTCGCGCTCGTCGTTGCCACCGCCAAGCCCGGCTCCGCGCTGACGGCCTACCGCATCGATCTCATCGATGAACAGGAGGCATGGGGCATTCTTTCGCCCTTGCTCGAACATGTCTCGGACGCGAGCCGCACCCACGCCGACGAACATTTCAACGAAATCGGAACCGCTAATGCTGAAGAAAGGCACGTCGGCCTCGCCCGCCACCGCCTTGGCCAACAAGGTCTTGCCGGTACCGGGAGGTCCCACCATCAAAACCCCCTTGGGTATTCTTCCGCCAATCCGCTGGAAACGCTTGGGGTCCTTTAGGAAATCCACGATCTCGGAAACGTCTTCCTTTGCCTCGTCGCATCCCGCCACGTCGGCAAAGGTTACTCTCTCCTTGTCGCGAGCAAGCATTTTGGCTCGACTCTTGCCAAAGCTCATGGCCCCTCGGCCGGCCATGCGCAACTGGCGCACGAAAAGGAAATAAAGAAGCCCGATTATTATAATGAAAGGAACCAAGGAGGCGACGATCTCCATCCAGACGGAACTGGAGGGGCGTTCCTCGATGTTCTTGTTTTTCCGCAGCTCTCGATACTCGTCCTCGGTGATACGTCCTTTGGCCGTGAAGGATTCACCTGGCTGATCGCCTGCGCCTACAAGCTTGCCTTGGACAACGTACCATTCATCGCCTCCGTTGCTGTCGAATTTGATGACCGCTTGGTCTATCTGGTCATCCTTGGAATAATCCAGAACCTGCTTGATGGAAATCTCATCGGAATCGCCCGAGGGACTTTGCATGTACCAAAGTCCGGCCATTGCAAGTATAAGCGCCAACCAAATGAGCATTACTTTTGGCTGGAAACGTTCGGGAGGCTTATCCTCGCCTTTGGGGTCAGGATTTTCCACTATTCACATGATGTCTGGGATTGGAAGTAAGTCAAACGCAATACCTTGTGGGAATCATCGGTAACTCGGCACTCTTCTGCGGGTGGGAGGCCTGGACACCACGCGATTCGTGATTCGCGGGATAGAACGATGGGCAATCGACGTCTCCTTGAAGCCGGCACCTTGCGATCGGTAAACAAATCCTGCAATTTCCTACTTCCCGGAGAGCCCAACGGAGTATAGCGGTCGCCAGGCGTCCAAGTGCGAACCTGTAGGAAACCGCCAATCGAATCGGCGTCCAGAAACGTCTCGCTAGCCTCATCCACGGAAGACCGGTCAATGGCCAAGCGAGCTTCGGCCCCGTCCAATGAACCCGAAACGCGCAGGACGGCGGCGTCGGGCAGGACCAAGGAGCCTGCGGAAGGCAAGGAACAAGGGCCCCAATTCAGTCCTGGCTCGCTTTCACCGACAATACTCACCTTGGCCTCGCTGACCGTGACCCATCGATCCCGGGCAAGGCTGACCTTGGTCTCGCGATTCGTCCCCACGGCGGTCAACAAATCATCGAAGGCGCGGGCGGACAAGGCGTCGGCGGCTTCGGCATGCATGAGCCATTTCCGAAGAGTCCGCCTTAGGATGGCAGGCGGCAAGGCAGGTAACGTTCGAGCATTCAAGGAACCATCCGGAAGCGTGACTTTGCCCAAGATCTTGTCCGACATTAAATCCAAGGCATCATGATCCTCCTGAAGCAAGGCGCGACTACGGGCAAAACCAACCAGAGCCTCGGTGGGCGAAGCCTTCATGATTGCCGGAAGCGCTTCATGACGGACACGATTGCGAAAAGGAATGGATTCCTGGTTGGATGAATCCTCGCGCCAAGTAATCCCGGATTCGACCAAGGCTTCGCGTATCTTGATCTTGGAAAGGGATAGAAGAGGACGAATCCGCCAAATACCTCGCACTCGGCGCGTGGGCCTGGGAGCAGCCAAGCCTTCGCTTCCGCTTCCGCGTGTAAGTCTCATGACCATGGTTTCCGCGACGTCGTCCAAGTGGTGGCCGAAGAGGATCACCCTGGAACCCAATCCCTCACATACCTTGCTGAGGAAAGAGTGCCTTTCTTCCCGCAATTCCGCTTCGGAAGGACATGCCGAAGTGGGCTGACCTCGTCCAAGCTCGAAACGAAGCCCGAGGCCTTGGGCCATATCCTCGACGAAGGATTGGTCCTCCTCCGACTCCGCGCCCCTGAGCCCATGGTTGAAGTGGGCCAAGACCAAGGATGGGGGAGGATCCTTGAACCAACCTTGGCAGGCCAATGCCAAGCAGGTCGAATCAGCGCCACCCGAACAAGCCAGAACCCATGGTTGGTCTCGGTTTTCCTGCAGGAAGGACAAGACCGAGGATTCGACCAGCTCGGCGGTCAGGATGGTTTGCAGTCGGTTGGCCGCGGTAAGCCAATCGTTGGTGGGGCCGTTCATCAAGAAGAGAAAATCACTGGTTGCCGACGGGGTCAAGCGACCCGAGGGGAATTTGCAACTAGCCCAGGAGGTAGTCCTTGTCGAACCAAGGCCGAAGGCAATCGGGTACCTTTACCCGGCCTTCGGAATCGAGGTTGTTTTCCAACAAGGCGGCCAATACCCGCGGGATGGCCAAGGCAGAACCGTTCAAGGTATGTACGCTACGAGGCTTTCCGCTCTCATCTCGGTAGCGAATGCCGGCGCGACGGGCCTGGAAATCAGTGAAATTGCTGCAACTGGACACTTCAAGCCAACGCTTTTGCCCACCGGCCCAAACCTCCAAGTCGTATTGCTTGGCGTGAGGAAACCCAATGTCGCCCACGCACATGAGGAGGACGCGATAGGGCAAGCCCAGCTTGCGCAAGAGGTTTTCAGCATCCCCTTTCAAGGATTCCAGTTCGTCGAAGCTGGTGTCCGGCAAAGTCCATTTGACCAACTCCACCTTGTCGAACTGGTGCAAGCGATTGAGCCCCCTGACGTCCTTGCCCCAACTTCCCGCCTCTCTTCGAAAGCAGGGTGTGTGACAAACTCTCTTCAAGGGAAGTTCCGCGACCTCCACGATCTCGTCGCGGAAAAAGTTCGTCACCGGCACCTCGGCGGTGGGAATGAGATAGAGATCGTCGCCGCCCGCATGATACATCATGCCTTCCTTGTCGGGCAGTTGACCGGTTGCCCGGGCGCTGTCCTCGTTAACCAGCAAAGGAGCCGAGGTTTCCTCGTATCCGGCATCCTCGGCTTCCTTGAGGAAAAACTGTATGAGGGCCCGAACGAAACGAGAAAGGTCTCCCACGAAAAAAGGGAACCCGGCGCCGGTGACCTTAGACCCCCGCTCGAAATCCGCCAGCTTGGAAAACCAAGAGACGTCCCAGTGAGGAACGGCGTCGGGCGACACCTCTTCTGGAGAACCCCAGGAATCCGCCACTTGGTTGGCGTCCTCGTCGTCGCCATCGGGCACCGAGGGATGGGGAAGATTCGGGAGAGTCAGGTAAACCTCTCTCCAGCGCTCCTCGACCTCCTTCGTTTTGCCTTCCAACTCCTTGACCTCGGCGGCGATCGCCTTCATCTCGCCCACCTTGGCGAGGAACTCGGGCGACCCTTTCTCCATCGTAGCCATTTCCTTGTTGGCCTCGTTTTGACCCGCCCGGGCTTTTTCCGAACGAGAGATGCATTCCCGACGCTCCTCGTCCAAGGCGAGGAAGGCATCGAGGTCGCATGCGAACTTCTTTCGCCCAATTGCTTCACGGATTGAATCCGGGTTATCGCGCAACAAATTTAGATCGATCATCAATCGACACAGGAAAACCGAAACTGGCTCCGGAACAATCCTAAACGAACGAAGATCTTGGCCTTCGGGATTGCCGCGGAGTGAAATAAGCGTTTCCTGCGGATCATGACGGCGCATGACGACAAAGAATGGCTAACCGTGAAATTCATGCATCGCGGCAGCTATTCCTCGGAAAGTGATTCAGCTTGGATCAGGCAATTTCCGAAACAAGAACCGACTTGGGGCACTTGCCGCTTCACCTTCGACCCGGAAGCTCGCAACTACGACTGGCTCGTGGTCTACCACGACCTCCCCCCCACTCGCGGGGAAACGCCTGAAGCAACCGTCGAAGAACTGGCTTGTCCACGGGAAAACACCATGCACGTCACCTACGAGCCTTCCAGTATCACGACCTATGGCCACGCTTATCTTCTCCAATACAAACACCTGCTCACCAGTCAGGAACCGAACTGCATAAGGCATCCGGGCATGATCCATTCGCAGCCAGGATTCCCATGGTTTTACGGCAGGTCCACTGGTGGCGGCGAGCACGTCGGTTACGACGAACTGGTGGCCATGTCCGTGCCGCGAAAGGAAAAACTATTTTCCACGGTATGCTCCACGAAACGACAAAAGCACACCGCCCACCGTTTGCGCCATGCGTTCACCGAGCGGTTGAAAAAAGAATTTCCGAAACTGGAAACCTTCGGGCTCGGGGTACGTCCCATCGAGGACAAGGCGGAAGCGCTGACCGACTACAAGTACCACTTCGCCATGGAAAATCATTTCGCCCCTCATCACTGGACCGAAAAACTGGCCGATCCTTTCCTTGGCTTCGCCCTGCCCTTTTACGCGGGATGCCCCAATGCAAAGGACTACTTCCCCGAGGACAGTTTCGTCCCCATCGATCCCCGCGACCTCGAGAGATCCCTCGAAACCATCAGGAGGGTGATCGAAAACGACGAATACGAAAAACGCCTGCCCGCCATCCGCGAAGCACGACGAATGGTCCTCGAAAAATACAACCTGTTCGCCGTCCTCTCGCGAGAAATCGAGCGTCTCCATCAAACGAAGCGAGAACCTGGAAACTTCAGGATACTTTGCCGTAAGGCGCTTTGGAAGAAGAAGCCATTGGCTCGCCTGCATTGCTTGGCGGAAAAAACTTTGCGAATGGCCAAAGGATATTTTCGACGCTAGGCCCGGCAACCATTCATCCGATGACTTGGAGTCGCCGCAAAGACTCCATCACCATATCCACCGTAAGTTCCTCCATGCAGATATGTTCGTTGGGACATTCCTTGAGATAGCAACTACGGCATTCGACGTCGGCTTGCAAGGTCTCTACGCGAGAACAGATGGGCTTGACGCGTACGGGATCGGTAGGTCCGCAAATGCAGACCATCGGCTTGTCGGCCGCGGCCAACAAGTGAGCGGGTCCGGTGTCATTGGCCACCACAACCTCCGCACGCTTGCCCAAGGGTATCAAGTCGAGCGCCTCGGTAAGTCCACAAAAGTTGATGGTGGCCTGTTTCGAGAGTTCGTGAACCTTGGCGCACTCCTCCACCTCGTCCGGACCACCCACGATCACGGAACGCAAACCGAGCTCGCTTTGCAGGCGCCCAGCCAAGGCCGCATACCTTTCCGCTCCCCAGCGTTTCAAGTATCCCCCAGCCTGAGAACCCGGACAAAGCAATGCCAGCCTCGCTCCTTCGAGATTCTCCGCTGCCAGCAAGTCGTCCATTTTGTTTTCGCGTTCCTTTGATATCCCGATTACGGGACATGGGGTGGTCGACTCGATCCCAACCTGCGCAAGCATGCGTCTCAACCCATCCACTCCCCGCGGCGGACGCTTTTGCTTGGGGGGAGCGACCTTGTAGGGGAACCTCTTGTGATGTCCCACGAAAACCGGAACCCTAAAGGAGGAAAGCCTCCAAAGAGCGAACAAGAAACGGGAACGATCGTTGCTCTGGAAATCAAACACCAAGTCGTAGTTTCCCGACTTCACCTCGCCCAACCACTTCCGGATTCCTCGCCAACCTCGATCCTCGCCCTTCAAGTCAACCAGGACAAGCCGACCAAAACGATCATCCTCGGCAAACAAACCCGCATACGCGGGCAAGGCGTTCAAGTCGATGGTGGCCTCGGGAAAGGCGTGGCGAAGGTCCTCCATGACCGCGGTCGCCATGGCCACGTCGCCCATGGCGCTCCATTTCACGACGAGAATGCGCTTCACCGAACCAAAGGCTTGTTTTCGCTTCGCTTGGGGCTCTTCGGACGGATTCATGAAGGTAAGAAAAATTTAACTGCTCCGCAGCAAAAGAAAGGACTTTTCAGATTAAAGACGTTTTCTCGTTGTTCAGAAATAGAATTGAGCATTCCCTCGCTTCCTAGCATCTGTGTTGCATGGTCGATAAAAAAGAGCCACTCCGAATTCTTCAAGTTCTTCCCGAATTGAACGAGGGCGGGGTGGAACGCGGCGTGGTCGAGATGAACCGAGAATTCATCCGAAGAGGCCTTGAAAGCGTAGTCGTCAGCAAGGGAGGGAGACTCGTCGATCGAATCGAGAAGGACGGAGGAACGCACCTCGCCTTGGACGTTTGCTCGAAAAACCCAATGACCGCTCCTTGGAGAATCCTGAAACTTCGCAGAGCCTTGAAGGAAATCAATCCCTCCGTTCTGCATGCCCGGAGCAGGATACCCGCTTGGCTGTGTCGTTTCGCCAATCGTCCCTTGGGCATACCCTTCGTAACCACGGTGCACGGAATAAACAGCGTGAGTCGCTACAGCTCGATCATGACCTCGGGTGATCAAGTCATCTGCGTGGGCGAACCCGTCAGGCGGCACGTGACCAAGCATTACTCGCCGGACCCGGAAAAGGTCACGGTGATACCGCGAGGCGTGGACTTGGACGTTTTCGACCCGACGGCAGTCGATTCGTCGCAAGTGGAAGCTCTTCGCTGCGAGCTGGGCTTGCAAGACAAGATAGTGGTGGGTTCGGTGGGCCGGGTCAGCCGAGTGAAAGACTTCGAGACGGTCATCGCCGGAATCGGTTCGCTGGCCTCGGAGTTCAAGGATCTTCATGGCTTGATCATCGGGGGAACGAGGGGCGACAAGCGAAATTACGCGGACAGCCTCCGACGCCTCGCGGAAAACACTTGCCCGGGGAGAATCGTTTGGGCCGGAAGCCAATCGGATATGCCGGTAGCCTATTCATGCTGCGACGTGATCGTGAACGCATCCCCCCTGATGGGAAACGTCGCCCGCACGGTGCTCGAGGCGCTGGCCATGAACAAGCCTGTGCTTTCGACTAGGCTCGAAGGCTTGGAACAACTTGTGCGCAACGGTCAAAACGGCTATGTTTTCGAGGTCGGCGACCCAGATGACTTGGCGTCGAAAACCAAGCGGTTGCTGGAAGGTCCGGACCTTAAGCCAAGGGACACTATACCCAGCGAGTTCACGCTCGAGAGCATGGTGGAATCGACCCTCGCCATTTACCGGAGGTTGACCCAGTGAAGGTTTGTCACTTCGCGGCTACCCCTGGCTTGGGACGAGGAGAAGCCTTCGTCGAGATAGCCAACGCCATGGCTGCCAAGGCACCCACCAGCTTGCTCGTTCCGGCTCATTCCCTTTTTCTGGAACGGGTCGTCCCCGAGGTCGACACGGTCACCTACAAGCACCAAGGATCGAGGCGTAATCTATTCATGCTGTGTGAGTTGTATCGATTCTTCCGCAAGCGAAAACCCGATCTCGTCCATACCCATTTCGGCAAGGCCACGTCGATCTTCTCAAGCTTGAACCGATTCTTGGGTATTCCTCACTTGGCAACCAAGCACAATCCTCGCAAAGGAAGAGCTTTCGAGAAACTGAGCCACGTAACGACCGTCTCGAGCGATGCGGCTCGATCCATCCAAAACCCGCAAGTGTCCGTGGCCGTAATAAGGAACGGCATGAATCCGGAAGGCTCGGAACCACCGGCGGATTACGTCCCTCCTCGCCCTTTTCCAATCCTGGCAGTGGGACGACTGGATCCAATCAAGGGGTTCGATCGGCTCATCGAGGAAGTCGCGAAACTGTCTTTCGAATACCACCTCACCTTCGCCGGTGATGGAGAAGAGCGCGACCGGTTGAAGGAGTTGGCCCAACGACTACTTCCGCCCGACAGCTATTCCTTCCTAGGGTTTCGCACCGACGTGCCCGACTTGATGAACGAGGCGGCCCTGGTGGTATCCTCCTCTCACAGCGAAGGTTGTCCCATGTCCATGATCGAAGCGTTTTTCCATGGCAATGCTCTCCTATCGACACCAGTGGGCGAGGCAGCCTCCCTGCTACCACCCGAATTTCTCTGCCCTGGATCCAAGCTAGCCGAAGGAATCACCACGATCCACGATGATTACCAAGCCATGCGTGACCGGTTCCGCGCCTTTGCAGCGAAAACCGCTCCGCTGTTCACCGCGACGACGGTAGTCGACCAATACCTCGCAGCCTACGAGCGAGTCTTGGCGGAAGAACCTTTCGATCCCCTCGATTGAAACCATCGGTCAACCACCCATTCGGCGCAGCGAGTCGCCTCGTCAAAACCAGGAGGAGCCGACCGAAGCGGGTCCCCCCCATCCCATTTCGCAAAGGAAGTAAGCCATTCCTTCTTGGTCAAATCAAGAATGCCGAGAGCGACTCGACTCGGCCTCGCCTTCACAGGCAGTTGCAACAATCCCGTGAGGCAACCCGAGGTCAAAGCTTCATGGACCATGGAGACACTGTCCTCGGTGACCCAAGCCACTCCACTGCGAGCCAGCTGATCGTCCACCCATCCCGAGCTGGTTTCCTCGACCGGGAAAATGGTCAAATTGGGCAATTCAGCGCTCTTCAGGCGCTCGAGAAACGCCCTCGGGGTTCTTCTCGAGGTCGTCAGCTTCCAGTCAACGATCTCTTCCTCACTTCCCAGAATCACTTTGCGCACCTGCTCGGCAACCTCCTCGTCCGACCAATCGAAGTGAGGAGAAGGTCCGCCGATGAGGAAGAGCCCGGACTGTGAATCCTTGTCGGACGATGGCCTGACCGTGGTCAGGGCCCCGCGGGTACGCAATACCCTCTCGGTATCGGGAGGGTGGTCGTGACGCGGAACGAGGGCGAGATCGAACCAACTCAAGGGCAGGGAAGGCTTCATGCAAACCAAGAGACGCCCGCCACGCGCCTTCCGGGCCGCCAACATGGCAAGATGCAGACGATGGCCCGACCCGACCAAAAGATCGGGATTGGGCAGGTCCTTCCCATCGGGAAATTGACCAAACAACCAGTGTCGGAAGCGGCGAAAGCCTCCTTTGGCGGGGATGGCGACAGGGTGAACGTTGAGTGAAATCCGTTCGGCCATCGCATGAAGCAAACCATCGGTTTGCTTTTCATGCCCGGGCTTGCCGTCGGTAAATTTCCAAACCTCCAAGGGGATATCCGATCCATCGACCTCCGACTTGCTCACGCATACTCTGCTAAAGGTTAGAGGGTAACCTCGGCAATCACATTCAGTCGAAATAGCCGAATACCCAATCAACCTCACGCCCTCGTCAACGAAACAGGTGGCGATGTTCAGTAGATTGAAAAGGAGTCACCTGTAACCTTGAGCATTTACTTGAATCTTGTTATTCGCAGGGCTGTTTATTCCGCATGAACTTGATCGAAACGGGAACCGGACGGGAAAATCCTTGGCGACAAGGAAGCTTTCAGCCTTGGCTGCGGCGAATCCCAAAAAGAACTCCAGGCAACATTGAACTCGCAACGGAACAAAGCGACTGAGGAAACCGCAAGGGCCAAGGTCTTTCCCATCAACTTGGTGGCATTCGCGCTTTGGGCGATGCCTCGTTGGGCGCTGTCGCTGTTCTGCCGTTTCCTGGGAGCTTTGATCCCACTGGTGGCTCCCAAACGACAAGCCCTGATGATGGACAACCTGCGTAAAAGTTTCCCCGATGAAACCGAAAAGTCGCTTCTTCTGACCGCCGCCAAGTCTCGCGCCAGGACCGTGGAACTCGGCCTATTCTCCTTTGCCTTGCCTCTCTTGTCCGAACGCTACCTGCGAAAATCCTTTCCCCTGTCCGACAAGCTCAAGAAAGCAATGGGGCGAGACCAAGAAGGAGGCGTTTTGTTCCTCGCGCCCCACCTCTGCCTAGTCGAGTCCTTTTGCTGCCTGCCCATGCTGCTTCCCGAATGCAAGGAAATGAGCACTGTTTTCCGCCCTCTTCGCAACCGCCGACTCGGAGAATGGTTGCGGCGCGGCCGCGAACGATTCGGCTTGCGCACCCTCGACCGATCGCGAGGGCTCTTGCAAGGCGCCCGTTTCCTTCAGAAGGAAAAAATACTTAGCATTCTGTTCGACCAAAACGCGGGACACGCCGGAACCAGAATGAAGTTCCTCGGGAGGGAATGTTCCTGCACCACGCTTCCCGACCTCTTGCACGAAAGGTTTCACTCCAACGTAGTGATCGGTTACGTTCGCCGAACCGGTTTTTGGCGCGCCGAACTGGATTGCGAGGTGATTGAAGTGAATATCGACCAAGAGTCGGTCGTGGAAAAGGCCAATGCCTGGCTCGAGAAAAAACTGCATGAGGACGAGGATTTACGCGCCAGTTGGCTCTGGTTGCACAACCGCTGGAAGGCAGGTTCCGGAAAACCGCGAAAACAAGAGGACTCGTCCGCCTAGGCTTGCAGGTAAACCCATTGAGAGTAAAGTACGTCTCCAGTTGCAACGAGGTCCTTCCCTCGCGCAACCCATCGAAGCACTCGTGAAACGCATCCTTACATTCATGCCTTTGCTGCTCCCCGTGTGGCTACCGTTCACGGGAGCCTTGCTTTGCGGGATCGTGTACGGGATTTCCAGCGGGTTCGGGTTGCCCTTCGTAATCGATCAAATCTTTCCCATCATCTTCGATCCGTCGACAAACCTCGATGATTGGCAGCTCACGCTATACGTCGCCGCCCTGCCTACCGCTTTCCTCGTTCGAGGAGTGAGTGGTTACTTCAATTCCTACCTCATCAATTTCTGCGGCGTGCGGGTCTTGGAACAACTTCGCCTCAAGGTCTTTCGCAAGTTGCAGCGACTACCCCTGTCCTTCTTTCGCAAAAACCAAAGCGGCGACCTGCTGAGTCGAGTCATGGGAGACGCGGAACAACTGCAAAACGCTCTTCTCCAAATATCCAATGACCTCATCAAGCAACCGGTCACCTTTCTGGGAGCCATCGCGGTACTCATACACTTGGCCTTGGCGAACGAAGGTCTCGGCTTCGTGTTGCTATGCCTCGCCGTGATACCCATCTGCGTATTCCCCATAAGGTACGTCGGAAGCAAGGTGATGAAGAGGGCCATGCGCATGCAGGAACAGGCAGGAGGGCTGACTGCAGTCCTCAACGAAAACCTCGGGGCCTCCCCGGAAATCCGCGCCTACAACCTGGAAGACCGGGAAATCGAAAGGTTCAGCCAGGCCTCCAGCAAGTTCTTCAATGCCCGCATGAAGGTGATAAAGTACGTCAACTTGCTCACTCCAGCGATTGAGATAATCACCGCGATCGGCGTGGCCATCGCCATTTTCCAGGCCTCTCGCGAAGGGTTTCAGCTCGAACTCGTGGTCCCGGTCATCATGGCTCTGTACATGTCCTATGAACCAGTCAAGAAACTGGGCAACATACACAGTCGCATCAAGCAAGCGGTAGCCTCTTTGGATCGACTCGATTACGTCCTGAAGGAACCCGTAGGCATAGAGGATCCAAAGAAGCCCGCGAAACTGGGCAAGATAAAAGGCAAACTTCGCTTTGAAGACGTATCCTTCCAATACGGGGAGGAGGAAGATCCCTTTGTTCTTCATGGCGTCGACCTCGAACTGAAAGCCGGCGAGGTCGTGGCGATCGTAGGCCCCAGTGGTTCGGGAAAAACCACCTTGGCGGGACTCATCCCACGGTTCCACGATCCAACCAAGGGACGCGTAACCCTCGATGGGATCGATCTCAAAAAGGTTGGCCTGACCGAACTCAGGGACGCCGTAGCGTTGGTTCCCCAACACCCGTTCCTCTTCGACGGCAACGTACGCGACAACGTATTGATCGGAGAAACCGAGAGTTCCGATGCCTCCGTCGAGGAAGTCTGCAAAATGGCTCATGCCAACGATTTCGTGAAAAACTTCGAGCAAGGCTACGACGAACCACTCGGCGAAGAGGGCAGTCGGCTTTCCGGAGGCCAAATCCAACGCCTCGCTCTTGCCCGCGCCTTTCTAAAGAACGCTCCCATCCTCGTCCTCGACGAGGCCACCTCCGCCTTGGACTCGGAAAACGAGGAAAAAATCCAGGAAGCCATGCGGAAGCTCATCAAAGGGAAAACCACCCTGCTCATCGCTCACCGGTTCAGTTCCCTCAAGCTCGCCAACCGCATCGTCGTACTCGACAAAGGCCGCGTGGTGGCCGACGGCAAACACGATGACCTTTATCAGTCATGCCGACTTTATCGCACTCTTCATGACGCCCAGGACGCTCAAGCCTAGGTATTCTTTTTTATTTGGCTCGAACACCTTCTAAGCTATTGATCGCAGGCTGTGGAAAACTCTTCAGACAATAAGGTACGCACGCGAGTGGCTCCGTCTCCAACGGGAGACCCTCACGTCGGCACCGCCTACATGGCGCTGTTCAACCTCGCCTTCACTCGAAAAGCAGGAGGCCAGTTCGTGCTGCGTATCGAGGACACGGACCAAGCCCGTTCCTCCGAGGCTTCCGAGAAGGCAATTTTTGATTCTCTTCGCTGGCTGGGTCTGGACTGGGATGAAGGTCCCGACGTCGGGGGCGATCACGGACCCTACCGCCAAAGCGAGCGCCGCGACCTCTACGAGGAACAGGTTGCCCAACTGGTGGAGACGGGAGCCGCCTACCCCTGCTTTTGTTCCGCCGAGCGTCTCGATGAAGTC
>CEVA01029286.1_pt1 | contig 16873 bp, 33 predicted proteins | sample 361521 | NCBI WGS metagenome assembly CEVA01 (sample SAMEA2622823, study PRJEB7988) | marine metagenome | isolation source: saline water (ENVO:00002010), including
ACAAGAGAAATTCCATAGCTTTTGGGATTTCTGTTTAAAATTTCTTAAACGAAATGAAATTTGATGAATATATTTAGTATCAACAAATATGGTCATGACGGAGAGTATTCCAAGATAAATTTTTATTATTATCGTATTTTATATCTCCAAACAAAATATAAAATAATCCACTAATAATAGCAACACTTCCAAAAAAACTGCCCAAAATGATAAAGAAACAAAAACCCAAAACAGCAAAACATAAATCTCGGATTCTAATATAGAAATTTAAAAATAAAAAATTAAGTAAATCCATTAAATTATTGGGGGTGTTGCCACCCCCAACTCCTTTCATAAATTAATAAACTTCATCTTCTGGATGAATTTCAGTTATATCATTTTCTTCAATCACAAATCCATTATCCAGTTTTGAAGTTTGTGTTCCTGAAAGTTTATCAATTTCTCTGCTCATTTCTTCATGTAGACGTTTCGCACGTTGACGAACAGAGTTTACAACTTCTTTTGACAATTCCTTATAACGACTAAGATTTTCTGCAAACCGATTCAAATCCAATCGGGCAAGAGAATAATACTCACCACGCTCAGGAAATTCCCAATGGTCAACAATCATAACACCAGAAAGAGTTGCTGAAGTAATCACTTTCATAGCACCATCAATGTTTTGTTCTTCACGACTAGATTCAAAATCTCCTGCAGTAGTATGTGATTGATAATCTTTAGTCAATCCAGCAACATAAAACTTAAAGACTTTTGCTAAATCTGCCCTTGCTCGATCATCTGCAACTTGACGCATAAAAGAATAATTCTTAATGCCAGTTGAAGCACCAACTCCATGAAATACCCGACCTTCTTCATCATCTTTATAAGCACCAGAACCATGTTCTACCCAATCTGGAACTTTTGTTGAAGCTTGACTTAATGGAAAATACTTAAAAGGAGCTTGTGGTACTTGCACACCAGTACAAGCATTCATCAACAAAAGACACAGGCCCATAATAAAGTAACGCATAATAACCTCCTAAATTTTAAAACCTATTAAACTCCTCAGGGGGAGTCATGTTAAAATAGCGACCACATTTAGTAGAACGAAAATCTGATAAAGAAACTTCTTCTTGCTTAATATGACCACTCTTATCATCCCATTTGCTACTTAATATCAACTCAACCATACCAACAAGGCCAAAAGCTGTTGTATATGATATTGCAGTATGCAATTCAATACCAATATACATTGGATAGAATTTTTTGATATAAACATCTTGAGTAAATTTATCATTTTGAAATCCATCTACATATACATATAAAATAACAACATCTTGTTCCGTAACTGGTAAAATATTTAGTAAATGTTTTTGCATTTCTTCCGATGACATCTTCAATTCATTTTTCATAAATGAAATGTAATCATAATGTCCTGGATACCTCAAAGTTTTATAATCTATATTCATATCAGAATAATTATTTTGGTTACTATCAGCAATCGTACCAATACCACCAGACGTATGAAATGCTTCTAATTTTTGCCCATCAATATAAACATTTTCAATTTCTGTTAATGATTCAACTTGTTTTACTTTACCTTGTTGCAAAATTTTTGCAGGTTTATAATATTCATTGACCAGGCCATCAGTATTCCAAGTCCAAGCATATTTTAATTTACTATTTGTAAACCGTGGTAGAGCTCCGACTCTCATTTTAACATTTTTAACTAAGTCAAATCTATCCATTAAATTTTGTGCAATAATAGAAACAATGCCTGGGGCAATTCCACATTGAGGCAAAAATAGCGCATCAGAATCCCATACTGGCAAACTTAAATAATCTTCAGTTAAACCTAAATAATGTTTATTATGTTTACTACATAAAGAAATAATTGCGGTATTAAAAATATATGGAAGGCAATTAATCACTAGGTCATTATTTAAAATAATCTTTTCCATTTCATCAAGATTATTTGCATTGCCAATTACATCTAAACTAAAAGAATATATGTCATGGTGCGAGCCATCACCGTTAAATTCTATTTTACGTTGATCGAAAATAGAATAAGTAACGCCATTGGTTGAAATCATATTCACAAGTAAATTATGAATAGTCTTTCCAATATTACCATAGCCTAATATTGCGATTCTATCAATCTTCATTGGTGCTAGTCTCGTCTAATGGGTCTGATGCAAATATTTCTGCATCTGATTTATTTTTTATTTCTATTCCTTGAAATTCTCTAACAATTCTTTTTAATCTGACGTTTTCTTCTCTTAAATCATTATTATATTTTTCACGTTGAATAAGCGTATCACTTAAATTACTAATTTTTTCTTTGAGTAATTCAATAAACATCTCAACATCTGTATCATTCATATTATATACTCCATTATAGCAAACTGAACTACGTTTGTCAAATTTATTTAAAAAATCCTGTTAAAACATCAGATTTACCTAGGATAAGTGCGAGGACAAATCCCGATGCAAGGGATACTCCAACAACGGTATATTTCCATTGTTCTAAAGCTCTCAATCTAGTATGAACCACATTCCTTTCATCCTTTATATCATCTCGCAATAATGAAATATGATGAATACCTTCATCATGCAAAGATTGGATTTTTTCTTCCAACTCTCGACTTACCGTTGTGACTCTTGAATGAACTTCCTTTATGTCTGAACGGAGGGAATTTAAATTCGATTCCACTTTTTCTATGTCCTTCTTGATGAGTTGTACTTCTAAATGTGCTTCTGCCATTGAATTTCTACCTTTGTGTTGCCTCTCGACAATCTTCTAATTGTTTTATCATAGAGTTTTCTGCATCAAACCTGTCCTTGATCCATCGAGGGGTAACTTCATAATTTCCATTTTCTAATTGTTTCATTTGTGCCTCTCCGACAATCCTTACTTCAGGTCTTTTATACGCATTGCTAGTACCACATCCTACAAATAATACTAGACAAACTCCAATTAGTAAATGTTTCATATTATCCTTTCCTGCCCGTTTTACCACCACGAGCTCGTTCTGCCAAATACTCAAACATGGAATCAACTCCATTAACGTCACCGTCTGCTAATGATTTGTCCATTTCCTTTTTACGTTCTTTAAATTCTTCAAAACTAGGTTTATCAGAATTTTTATCCATTTTATCCATTATCTTTAACCCAAGACCAAGGGCGTTACCAATAAGGTTTAACATTATTTTTTCTCCTTTATGGTTTTTCTCGCACCGCCACCACCATATCTATTATGACGCAAATATACCATACAATCATCTGCTTCATTTTGAATAATAATGGGACGTTTCGGATATTTGTAAGCATAATCACGAATAGCTTTTCCGATTTTTGAATTTATATCAATGTATCGTTCCCAACGGGCGTGTTTCTTTTTCCCTTTCAAACATTGATTATATATCATGGGATTTACACGAAAAATATGTGATCCCGCAAACTTACCCGCAGGACCACTATCTGCCCCGGCAACTTTACTAGTACTATTTGCCGGGGCATCTTCACTTAAATTATCTTGTAAATTCTCTAAATTTTCCATTTTTTATGACTCCTTTAATTGCACACAACAGCGCCGAATGATACTGACGTGCCTACAACAACCATAAGCCAAAACCAGTTTAAGTGCATTGCTACCTCCCTTTGTGACGTTTAACGTCATCTTTAGTAAATAAAACTTCTTCTCCACTTGTTTTTACAATTCCACGGTAAACATCAAGTCCTAGTAAAAACATTTCCGGTGATTGATCTTCTTTTACAACAATCAACTCTCCTGATTTTTGTGAAAAATTATTATCTTTTAGTATATACTCTCCCTTTTTAACAAGAGTGTTCGACACTTCATTCTTTACAAGTTCGGCCTCGAATTTATCATCTAGGCCTTCCTCTACTAAGAAACTAGCAAATTTATTTTGTAGTTCTTGATTTGGATGAACTTTTTCTTTAATTAAGAATAATCCAGCAGCATAAGATGCCAGTCGCGTCCTACCAAAAGGTAATTTTTCCAAAATTCTTTTTAAATTCCATATAACTCTATGGAAAATAGTATAGCTATTTTTTTCTTTTTGTGTCTTGAGGGTATTATATTTTTTCAGTAATTTGCCTTTTTCATCAATAATACCATGCTCAAAAGCAGGCATATCTTCCCACTTTGTCGTTAGAATTTTAACAAACTGATATGCTATAAACGTATTTACTAATGACATCTTATTATTCCTCTACACTTTTCCTTGTAATTTTTCTTAATACTTCAATAATATCTTGATCTAATGGAATTAAATTAGTATTTAAATCTTCACATTCAAGACCATTAATTCGATCAGGCATACGATTCAAAAAAACTAAAAAAGTTTTTAACGCTGGATGATACACTTGCTCAATTTTATAAAACAACATTCTTGTAGCTGCGGTTGTTTCAAATACATTATAAAATGAAATTAAATGATTTAAAATAAGACGTTCAGAAAGTTTTCCTTTTTCTACATATTTCTTCAATAACTTTTTTATATATTTTATCTTTTTTAAATCATTATAAAACTCTTGAATATCTATACAAAATTCATTATCATAATATGTTTGTGCATATAAAATAATATTTTTATTATCTATTCGGTCAAACTTCATCATATAATATTTATGGGCCACCCCACTCCTGTAAATTATTAAGATGTTCTTCAAACCAATTTATATTTGTAGACCTCAATCCAGATAACCACGGTCCAACTTTTCCATCTATTACATATCTATATAATACCCATTCTTTTAATATTACATAAACTTTTGGAGTTGGATATGCTACCACTTTAATCAAATCTGGATAAATTTGAAATATTTTACATTTCAATAAATCTTGTTTTACTTCTATCTCATTGCAAAATTGATAATCTAAAACTTGAATTAATGGTAGTGCAAAAATAATATCAGCTTTTTTATCACCATCAAAATCTACATAAAATGAAATATTTCGTGGAACCTCTTCTGGAATCCAAGCTACAATCTTAATTGGGTATCTTGGGTCTGGTTCTAATATTTTAGAAAATTCACATGGTGGCTGTGAAAAATCTAATTCATTTCCATGAAAATAATATTTCTTTTTAGAATCAAATCCATAACTCGGATCTGCTAAATTTGTAATTGCTGTTAGTGTAATCCATATACCTAGGATTATTTTTTTCATATTTCCTCCTAAAAATTATATCCATTTTTTAAGAGGACACACCATCGCCTTAAGCGATGCTTTAACTTCCATAAAACATCCACATTCATTACATTGTTTTGTCGTTAGTTTAAAACTATCACACTCTTGACAAATTGATAGACGTTTATGTTTTTCTTCAGACGAAACAGAGATAACAGTTCCTTCTACTACGTCACCGACCTTCTCCGCAAATCCAGACATAACTGCCCAAGCTTTGCTTATCATCTCTTGATTTTTTTCGGTTATCCTCATTTATCTTCTTTCGCAATCTATTTAATAATATCCATCTATCTTTAACAATAAAATGTGTCCGTTCTACTTTTCTTATCATCTCAGTCACCAAAAGGTATTTCTTTCTGGTTTTCATAAACTGGACTAGTTCCGGTGGAGGAATGAACTCCACCAGAACCAACCAATTTAGAAAAATACTTACAAGTTGTTATGGCGCCATGAAGAGCATTAATCTTTTCTTTTTGCTTTTCCATAGTCTCTACCAATTCTTGCAAATGGGTTTCTAATTCTTGTTGATGTTTTTGAATATCCTCGACTGTAAAGCTCATAACAAAGTCTCCTTAAATTAGTTCCATAATTGAATATATTTAGTTTCTCCGTTTACACGAATTTTCAACGTACCATCTTTCGCACCAGCAGTTGCTTTGTCTCCACCATCATCATAGAAACCAAGGTCAGCACCGGTTTGGAATGTAAGATTTCCATTACCATCTGTCGGAAAAATATCCATCAGATAAGTTGCTGGATTTGCACCAGATGTTGCTTCTTCCATAATTTCAATATAAGAATTAGGAGCTGCACCTCGTGCCGTTCCAGCTTCTTTGAAAGAAAGAGACATAACATTAGTTGTGCCTAGTGTAGCAACACCATCAGAAATATCACATACAGCACGAATAGCTGCGTTTCTACCCGTTACAGTATTATTCGTAGATTGAAGTGAACTTTCAAAATATCCACCGTAAATATCTTTAACAGCAGTCGCAGACGTTGCATCATTAGCAACAGCTCGACCACTTACAGCAGTCAAAGTATTCGTATTGGTTTGACCATCACCACAAGTAAGAACTGCTGCCAACAATGTATCAGCTGCAGAACCCGTAGTTGTATGAGCAATTCCACCAACAAAATTCTTTACAGTAAGTTTTTTATTGACAGGACTTCCAGAGGGATCATCAATAACATGAATTAAATCTTCAGACGCAGCGGATGTCGCTGCGGTTAATGCGGTAATCTTTTTATCAGCCATTAGTTTATACCTTTATTTAAAAATTATTGGATATGATTGGGACTCAACCACAACCATACGATAAACAAAACTTCTCCGGGACTCGGAATCTTGAATCAAGATAGGAGTTTTGCTTACCTCAGTTTTTATCTTTCCTATCACTTTTACCTAAACGGTCATAGTCAATTTCTAAGTCACTTTTAACTCTGAACATAGTATCGAACCTTATCATATCTTCCTGCAACATTCGGATTCGATCCACTAACTTAATAATAATTGCTTGTTGCTCGTTTAATTTTTTATCTACGTTCTTTTCTACTCTTGTCCACGATTCGTTGTCAGCGTGTCTTCGTCTATTAATGACATCAACCAATCGCTTATCGACATCTTTCAACTCAACGGTAAGTTCTTCCATATTTTTTTCAATTTGTTTTAAAAAACCATTTGCAAGATCAATGGATTTGCCAAGTAAAAACTTAACGGCCCATCCTCCAGAAACTAAGAGTAGTAAAACCAGAACAACTTCAATACCTAACGAATTAATCATAGAGACAAGAGTATCTGCTTCCTCTTGCATTGATTACTCCTATGTTAAATATTTTTAGTCTTAACTTCCTACTGTTACAACTACCGCCGAAATACCATTTAAAGCTACAGATGAATTTACCGTGCCAGAAGCAGTATCTTTGAGTGTTCCACTATTAAGAGCAATATTTGTTCCACCCAATGTTAAAACATCTGTATTACCAATACCAGCACTTGTTTTAATAAATCGTTTGCTATTTGCAGTTGAACCAGTTGCAGTATAAGTTAGAGTAAGATTACCATATCCACCCCCACTTTGATTACCATTAGCAATTACAACTTGAGGTGAACCCGTAACTGTTACAGCTTCATCCCAACTAATTTCAACTTGAACTTCTGCATTTGCATCATTAGCAGTTAAGTCAGTATTTGCGGTTGTTCCTTTAATAAATCTCATACTTGTAACTGTTGCCGTTCTCAAACCAGTTGTTGCACTTGTACCAGCAAGACCACGAATAGCGACCAATACTTCTCGGTCAGCACTTGCATCATCTGTTCCACCAGCCGCTACTGTCCAACCACTATTATCTGCATAACAATCCACTTTTTCGTCATCCGTTAAAAATTTAGGCTTATTATCTACTGAATCGTGTGTCGTTCCCCATGAACCCATTTGTTAGTCCTCCTTAGACGATTGTTCAGCTTCTTGGTGTGTATCTTCAGTTAAAAACTCTGGTTCAACAACACCATCTCGCATAACTTTATGTTTTACTTCTTTTTTTGGTTTTGTATCTTTAGGAATATCTGCACCATGTCCATAAACAGTTTCGCAATGACCTTCATTATTTATTGAAAATTTTACGGTTTGATGGTTTTCAATAGCTCCCTTTACTTGGTCTACATTAAAATAATAATGTTGGTCATCACTTGCATAAATATATCCACTAGGTTTTACAAATCCCCTAATCACTCCAGATTTTAAACTCATAATTATTCCTCTCTATTATTTATAATAATTAATTTGAAACATTTTGAGTAACCTTTGCTTGTTCAAATCCAGCAATCTTTTCTTTATCTTTCCAAGCTTCTTCTCTCATTTGATTAATAATATCTTGTTGAACACTAAAACTGTTTAACAAAGCATCATACGCACATTGATACACAGTAGCTCGTTTTCGTTGATACCAATATTCACGTCGCCAATTAATTGGTTCATTGCCACTAATAACTTCATCACCAACAGCATCACCAAAAATTTCTTCAAAAGCTTGATGATCCTCTGGATTTGTTTCTTCTGGTTTTTCTTCTTCTGGATGTTCTTCTTCGTCTGAAAATTCTTCTTCCATAAAAATTAATTCATCGAACCCGGCATCCATATTACTCCACTACCATCATTTTTTCCATGTAACCGGATACAGATGACTCCTTTTCTGGTTGTTGATGAAGTTGAGGACTATTAATAATATTCTTTAAAATAAGTCCTAGATTTTCATAAAAATTTTCTTTTGAACGATAACCAACTAATCTAGTCAATTCCATCTCCAATGTATCATCCCAAACAACAAAAGTAGGGGTACCCCTAATATAATCCATTCTACCACTTTGAATTGCCTCCACTATCCACTCAATTCTACCATCCTTTTCATCAATAATTTGAATAGGCAATGCTTGACCAATATCTGTTTTTGAATAATTTTCTACACCAATTTCTTTATCCCAGTTTTGACAATATTTACAATGAGAACTATAAAACAATAATACTCTTTGTGCAGCTTCTACGTTAACCGTAAATAAACATAATATAATCGTTAAGATAATCGTTTTCATAGTTACTCCAATCCTTGAAAGAGAGCATTTCTTTAATACCCATCTTGTTTCTTAGTATATCATATAACTTTTTTGCATCACGAAAACCGGATGGAAGTCCTGACTTGAATGCTTCAAAATCTCCTGCACTAGCTGCCGCTCTCATTTTGGATGCAGACATTCCAGATACTCCCTCGGCATCTGGGTCTCGTTCACCTGCACTAACTACTTTTATATCTTGAAAATTATAATACCCACTAGTAGTTTTCTTTCCATTATATTTATTTAATAATGTAGTAAAATTATCAACACGGTCACTACCTACAACAAATTGCAAATGAGTAAATCCCTCGTCATATAAATTACTTGCAACTTCTAATGCTGTTCTTGCAGCTCCACCCATAATGTTTCGTTTATATTTCGGAAACATCTTGCGAAGCATTCGTATTTTCGTTTTATAATCCAATGGATTTTTCTTATCTTCCGAATGAGAAGAATAAATCCGAAATGGATTACGTCCAGCAACTTTTTTTACTTTATCAAATAACTTTTCGTGACCTATTGTAGGTGGTTGAAACCGACCAAAAGTAAAAGTAATTGTCTTTGTTTTTGCCTCGTAAAACTTATCTGTGAAACTTAATAATTTCATTTTGCAGACTTCCCAAAAAGAAAATTTGCCTTACTAAATACCATTCGATCAACTAACTTGACTGCTTTAGCACCTTGTATTGCAACAAATCCCTCAGGCCCTGTTATTTCAAATCCATTTCCTATATCCTGGAAATGTTTTATATTTGATGCACGGTCTAGTACACTAAGCAATAATAATTTTGCTTTTATTACTTCAATATAAAACTTCGCGAGACTCTTTATTTTGGTTTTACTACCTTCTATCCAATCTAAAGCCTCGTCTTTAATGATGCGTTTTTGTTTCTTAGCTTTATCGGTTTTTACTCCATCAATTTTCTTTTGCCAGTATTCACCGACATATGAATAAAAACCTTCATAATAAGAAACAGGCGATGCTACTACTTCCTGACCACTCTTTATTCGACTGTTGACATAAGACTTATATAATACCCCGATGCTCTTTTTGGTATTTAGTAAGGTCCTAAGAAACCTCTTATCGACTTTCTTTTGCAGAGACATAACATTTTTTACAATGGTATTATATGTCTTACTTTCAGTCTTAGAGAATGTTGCCATTCCTGTAACATCTCGATAATTCGCATCATCAAACCATACATCTCTTACACGGTTCAATTTAGAAACATCAACTCCATATGAAGCTGACATATCTTCTAAATCTGACCCCGTATATTTAGTATGCCAAACAACTCCAAACTTCGCTTTATTAATTCTATTATATAAATCACTACCAGCCTGAACTGCATATTTTATTGTGTTTGGTTGAAATGTCAAAAAAGTTTTATCATTAATTTTTTCCGTAGATTTATCTGAACTACTAAACATAATATCACCCTGCCAGACTTCACCTTTAGGAATTCCAACTTTTGATAAATACGTTAATGCAATCTCTAATTTCTCTGCAAGTCCTGCCGCATGACCATGATTATTTTGTATATCTGTTTTCGTAAAATTCAATTTTGGATTCTTATTGAAAATGGATTTTGTCCCAACAAAAAACTTTCCAGTTTTAGGATCATTCCCTGCAAAAATTGCTGGTTTTCCATCCCACTTTACTGTCATTTCTTTAGTTGAAATTCCAGGTCCAGATAGAGATTTTCCAAGTGAAACCAAAAATTGTATGATGGTCTTTATACCAGTAACCCCATTATTGAGAATTTCATCCTCAAGATGTTCCATATGGGTATTCTTAGCTTCTGATATAAAAGTCTTAAAGTTATCCATATATTATTTATACTTTCTTATCTTTAAACTAACGATTGAAGTTGCTTATCTTTGAGCGCATTGATTTCATCTTCCGTTAATTCATGTGTTACTGGAGTTAATTTACCAGTTAAACTACGATTTTGTTCTTCTTCCTCAAGAAAAATAATAGCAAATATTGCATAATTTACTATATCTTTAAGAGTATCTTTGATAGATTCATCTTTGACGGCAAGTTCTTTAGTTTTACAGAACCTCATCAGACGACAAAACTTATCAGAAAGTCGCACAACAACACCAATAAAAGACGACAAGCCCATCTTTTCACACATTCGTAAATTTGCAAGGGAATCTTCAGAACCTGCATAATCTGCGTTCTTCTTATCGTGCAAATCTTTAATCTCATTAATAATCTTTCCATAATTAGCAACATGATTACTACTCATTTTCACTCCTTTCGTCATTAGTAATAGAACTTCCACCAAAGAAAACACGTTCACGTTCTACACCATGCTTCTTTTTTTCTTTTTCCAAGATACCACATATTTCTAAATTTTCATAATAACTTCTAGTGATGGCATCAGGGAGACGTTTAATCTTGCCTCCCTTTGCCAAAAACTCTTTTACATCACGGCTGTGATTCATACAATCTCCTTTGTAGTACATCAAATTTTTCATAAAGTTCTTCTTTGGTAATAATTGCACTAACATCAGGAATCATAGTATACCCAGACTCAGCACGATCATAACCATAATAATAAGAACCACAAAGTAAAATAACAATAACAAAAATTCTAAACATCCAAAACATAAAATCAAATACTAAACTCATAACAACCTCCCAATCAAAATGGAGCTGGTGGCAGGGGTCGAACCCGCGACCTGAACATTACAAATGTCCTGCTCTACCAACTGAGCTACACCAGCATTACTCATAGATTTTTAATTTTTCTTCACTTATTTCATACATTGACTTATGCTCATTACTCTCAGCTCGATAAGCCATTCCTTCACCAAACTCCTCTACTACTCTTATTTTATAATCATACAAGACAGTATTTACTAATTGCCTTTCGCACATCTCTTTGGCATATTCAATACCTTTTTCGTCTGGATATTCCAAATGATAAAGTTGACCAATCCAAACATCTTTGACTTCAGGAAATCCAAGGTCTTCGCTTAATACGCGAGAAACAGTCATACCTTGGATATCCTTTACACCGGGTCTATATCTTGTAGTAACTTCTACTTTCATTATCAACCAAAATGTTCTTGCAAAGCTCTAAGATTTTCTTCAGCAGATGCAATCTTAGAAACATAGTCATCAAACACTTTTAAAAATTCTGCATGGTCAGCAACTCCAACATCCTTTTCAAAGAAAGTTTTTAAGACAGCCTTTGACTCTGCGATTTCTGCATGATACTTAGACTCCAATGCTTTATAATATAAATTTTCACTATACATCTTGCTACCTCCAATTAAATTTTGTCAGCAAGAGTTTTATCTTCTCTAATCTCTACAAAAACTGGTAAAAATAAACTCTTTACTGAATCTGTTTTCTTATTAATTACTTCGTTATACTTTACTGAAACAATCTTTCCCACTAAATTCTCATTCCAATACTCCTTCCTCTGGTCTTCAGAAAAACCAGAACCTACATTCACTTTCAGTTTGCCATCGCGAGATTCACAAACCAATGCCCCAAGCATATCAGTTATCTTACCAGTTCCTTCAACAGTATCTACAATTTTTAAATCCACTTCATTTTCAGCTTTAAATTTTAACTGATGTTTTGCTCGTTTATTTTCCCAAACACCATTTGGGTCTTTGAGAATAATTCCCTCATTTCCTGCATCTAATTCTTTTTGAAAAAGTTTATTTGCACAATTCAAATTTTGAACTTTATGATTTTTAAGAAAATAACAACGCATTTTATACTCTACTTTCAAACCTCTTCCAACTTTTAAATTATTATCAATATATTTCATCCGTTCAGAATAAGGCATCTCACAATAACCACGATAAAAGTCATCTAATGGAATATAATCCCAAACAGTCATAGTAATCATTTTAGATTCTTTTTTGGTAATAGTTCCCTTGACTGCCTTGTTTATGATTCCATTACCCACTTTTCTACTCATTATCTTATATTTATCTTTACAAAGAAGTTCACCGTCATAGACACCTTCATCACAATCTTCAAATTGATTTTTAAAATCATCATCAATATCTATTAACTTTCCATTTCGGGAACGTACTTCGACTCGAATAGTTTTTTTCCATTTAGAAACAATAACATTTGCCCGTAACCCATCCATTTTCGTTTGCACGATTGCTGGCCAAGACATTTTCTTGATGTTTTTCTCATTCATCGGTTCACATAACATTACTGGATATTCGGGAACCAGGCCATTCCAAACTTTATTAATAGTTTTAGTGGTAACACCACATTTCAAATCACGTTGAATAATACATTCTAAAATTTCAGCATCACCCTTCGATAATGATTCCAACATAGATTTTAAATGTGCAATACCAGCGTTACCTGTTTTTTTGCGTTCGCTTAAAACATTAAGATTTTTTAATGCAATATCCAAAGAAGAACCACCCCGAGCTTTATACTCTGGAATTTTTCTAATATAATATTGGATATATGGATTATACGTTGAATGAAAAACGTCCCGGAGAAGATTGTTATTTATATTTTTTTCTAAAATATCAATCTTCCCGAGACGGGAATTATCATCTCTTAATTTTTTAATAATTTTTAAAATCATATTCAAGCTCCGAAAAATTCATCTTCCCGAGCTTGCTCATATAACCAATCGTTATACTCTGCTCGGGTTTCAATCCATTCACTTTCAACATGCTCGAAGGAATAGATTTTTTTATCTGGACCTTCATAATGCTCATCTGAAATTTGAATGTAACCAACATTATCACAATATTCTTCAAAAGTATTCATAATATAATCTCCTTAATAATAATTAATAATCAATATGATTTTCAAAAACTTCCCGTGCAATTTCTGCACTACGACAATTCCAACTTTCAAAAGGATTCGGATGCTCAACTTTTTTCCATTGAGTAAGAACCCAATTGCCAGACAACCAATGTTGATCACCATTAGGCTTTACAGTATATTGCTCACAATTTTTCATCAATTCAAAATAATGATTGCGTCGCAATGGAGTTAAACCATTCTCTAATTCAATCCTACCTTTAACATTCTCTAATGCTTTTGTATTGTTTGTCATAAACATTATATAATCTCCTTTATTATTCATTATATAAATCCAGAAAATCGCTCATTCCTTTTTGAGCTTGTTTCCAACTTGGATAAGTCCAAGTTTCATACGGGTCGGGGTGAACGCACTCGGCCCACTTTACTACAACAACATTTGACCGACGCCAGAACCAAGTTTTATCTGGTGTTACGACATACTCATCTGGGTCTGCTTTGACCCATTTTCTTTTTTCGTGTAAGTTCATTTTCATAATATAAATTCCTTTATTCATTACTATATTCTTATTGAGTTTCAATAACTAACATATCAATATATTTTTGGTCAATCAAAAACGCAAATTCATCTTTTTTAAACTTAGTAATATGCCTCATAGTAGTATTAGAATGTTTCGTTTTCGTTTGAAATAATTTACCCTGTTGGTCACGGACCACTACAGGGGTTTCATAACTAAAAAGAACTTCGACACCATTATTAAAAGTTAATTGAGTTGCTTGAGGACTTAGTGGTTTTAATTTCATTTTTGAACCTCATAATTTAAATTGTTATTTCTCATTATCATACCCTTATTATAGCATGAAATACGCTCAAATGTCAATATAAATCGGGTTCTCTAAGTCATTGTTTTATAAGGGATTATAAAGAAAAGCGTAAACCCTTGTAAAATAAGGGTTTAGACGACCCCCTGAGAGGACCCAGGAGACCGTCTTTTAAAATACTGATATTTGACCATTACTTACGCCCAAATCAGAGAATAGGGACGTTCTGAGGGGGTCTATTGGTCATTACCGCAAACTTTAATAGACTATCAATACGAAATGAACGCCACGCATTCTTATCCAAGTCCCAAACCACTAAAATATCTTTATTTTCTTTCTTAGAATTACCGTCATTTTCTTTTTGAGCTTCTGGTAATTTCTCGGACATTAAAGTGCAATTCATAACACGCTCGGTTCCGTCTTTCTTCGTAAAGATGGCTTCACAAATATGATTTTGTAATTGGTCAATCAATTCATTACGAAAATCGGTTTCAGTTGTTGTTTCATGTTGTATCATAATTTATTCCTTTCTAAAATCTTGTGCTGTTATATAATGTAAATATGTCCCAAGAATATACTTCGGACCGGATATTGGTTTCCTTCCTTCGTGAAGATATAACCACAATGGAGGGAAAACTAAACAAGCTCCTTTCTTTGGTTTAAAATCAACATCTAAATGTGGAAACGCAGTTTCACCTCCTTCTTCAACATCATTCAAATAATAAAAACAAACAATAAATCTTCGTGCTGAATTATAATCAATCACATCAACATGAGGACCAAATTCATCTGTACCATTATTATCATATCGTTTCATTCTAAATTCTTCAAATCCATATTTTTCTGGAATTAATCTTGCATCAAGATTCAATTCTTGCCCATAATCTCTTAAAACTTCTGCTGTTCGATCTACCAATAATTTATGGTCCTTTTTCCAAATTGGTGTTGATGCAGATTTTTCACCATTTACAATTCTGGAAATATTCATTTCCTTTCCGTGTCGCAAATGATTATTAACATCTTGATTACTCTCACTCCCAAGTCCAGATTCAACTTGATTCTTTGCATCTTTATCCCATTTACTGACAAGTCTATCGCAAAGCTTCGGATCAAGTATATCTTCTTTATACCAGATATAATCTGTCAATTCTTTCATATCTCAAATCCTTTAAATTTAGTTTTAGTATTTACCTGTGGTGTATGACCATTACCATTAGGCTGTGCTGATTGTTCTACATCAAATAATTTCATTTTTGCCTTGTCTATCCCAATTACAAATTTTTTATATTTGTTATCATCTCCAAATCTATTTTTTAATTGTTTAATCATAACTTGTCCTAAAGTATCTAACTCCTCAGATGAAATAATTGACAACATCAAATCAGCTGTTGCTGGTAATCCAAAACTTTCTGAAGTATTTTCAAGTCCCGGATCAGATGATGCAAAACCCGCACGATTTAATTGAGATGATGTAATAATAGGAACATTGTATTCTACTGCCAGTCCCCGTATCTCCTCTGCAATTGCTTTGACATAATTATAACTTTGAATCATTGCAGCTGCTTTCAATCTGGAAGATGCACATATATTCAAATAATCAATAATAATAATTTCTGGTACAAATGATTTTTTAAGTTTTAATTCTCTTAACAAAAATCTAAAATTTCCTGCATGAGCTGTTGCTGTTGGATATTCTTTAATTATCAACTTACCAATATTTTGTTTTTTCAACTTTTCCATTCCACGTTGAAAATAGATTTCATCCATTGCCTTCAAATCATCTAAATTGATATTTAATAAGTTTGCATCAATCCTTTCTGCAATCTTTTCTTCTGCCATCTCTAATGTTATATAAAGAACATTATGTCCTCGTTCCAATAAGGAAGCTGCAATATGACATTTCGTAAGAGTTTTATATCCACCCGTTCCTGCAAGAAATACTGTCAAAGATTTATTTGGTATTCCACCACCAGTAATTGTATTAAAATATTTTAAATCAAATGGAATCTTTGTTTCTTCTTTATGATAAAATTCAAATCGTTCTACATAATCATTAATATAATCATGTCCAATATTTGTATCTAAAGATACACCAAGAGCTTCACTTAATAACTCTGGTATTGCTCCTTTATCTTGTTTTGATTTTCCATCAAGAATAGAAATAGATTCCAGGATTGCATTATGAATAGATTTTTCTTTTGCCCACTCCTCAGTCTTATTAACTAACCAATCAAATTCTTCGGAAGATTCATTTAGACTGTCAATCAAATCAAGAGAATGTTTAAATACCTCTTCATTTAAATTATCGACATCATCCAAACAAATCTTCAGAGCTTCCTTCGTTGGTCTGGAATTATATTCTATAACATATTTTTGGAGTTCCTGGAATACTACTTTTTCTGAAAGTTCAGAAAAATACTCTGGTTTCAGAAAAGCGAGGATCTTCCTTGCATAATCGTCATTATATAAAAAATT
>CEVA01005533.1_pt1 | contig 16867 bp, 17 predicted proteins | sample 361521 | NCBI WGS metagenome assembly CEVA01 (sample SAMEA2622823, study PRJEB7988) | marine metagenome | isolation source: saline water (ENVO:00002010), including
CGCGCCCCGATTCTGAGAGTAGAATAGGGGTATGGCGAAACGGCAAAAAATCATGCTAGCTTGTTTAGATTGATTCAAGTCGGCGATTGAATTAGGATCGGTTTTATCATGGCCTTGAGAGAAAAACTTGAAGAAGATATTAAGACTTCGATGCGGAACCACGATCAGGCACGCTTAGATGCCTTGCGTTTCTTTAAGAACGCTGTTCTTGCGGTTGAGAAGGAACAAAAAAATAAACTGGACGACGCTGGTGTGATTGATGTAGCTACCAAACAGGCTAGCGACCGCCGTGATAGCATCAAGGCCTTTGAAGTAGGTGGACGAGTTGAGATGGCCGCTAAAGAGGCTGCGGAACTCAAGGTTCTAGAAGAATTTCTGCCACCACAGATGTCTGCTGAAGACCTGACTGAGATTATCAAGGTTACTGCAGCTGAAGTTGGAGCTGCCTCTATCCAGGACAAGGGTAAACTTATGGGCAAATTAATGCCCCAGATTCGCGGCAAAGCTGATGGCACCTTGGTGAATGAAATGGCTACAGTTTATTTGGAGTCGCTATCTTGATTATTCTGGATTACTGAGTATGAGGTTCGGGATTTTAGTGTTTCCTGGTACCTGGAGCGATAAAGATTGCTATTACCAGGTGAAAGACATCCTGGGGCAAGACGCTGATTACGTCTGGCATGACGAGACCAGTCTGGACGGTTTTGATTCGGTGATCCTGCCAGGAGGGTTCTCCTATGGCGATTACTTGCGACCAGGAGCCATGGCTCGGTTCTCTCCGGTGATGGAAGCCTTGGACAAATTCGTGACTACCGGCAGGGCGGCCATTGGTATTTGTAACGGGTTTCAGATCCTTTGCGAGTCTGGATTATTGCCTGGAGCTTTACTCCCAAATAAAGATTTGGAGTATCGCTGCCAACCAACCTATTTGCGCACTGAGCGTTCCGATACGCTCTTCACCACGGTATGCAGTCAAGGGCAACTACTTAATGTCCCGGTTTCCCATGGAGAGGGTAATTATTTTGCCGATGGTGAAACGTTGATTAAGCTTGAAGAAGAAGGGCGGGTAATCTTCCGATATTCTGACGCCTTTGGTAAGGCTACTCCTGAATCCAACCCCAATGGTTCGGCCAACAACATTGCAGGAATCATTAATGAATCAGGCAATGTTCTGGGAATGATGCCTCACCCGGAGCGCAGTTGTGAAATGATCTTGGGTAGTACCGATGGAAATCTGATATTCGAGTCGATTATCGAAAGTTGTAGGCGGAGCTAGCCAGCCTGATGGCGGCCATTGGCCTATCGGTACTTGCCGCCTTCGGATTTGCTAGTTCTGCGATTCTGGCTCGTCAGGGTATGCAGTCAGTCTTCCCCCTTCCTGGTGTCATAGTTTCGCTGTTTGTTAGTTTCGTCCTTTCGTCTAGTATGGTCTTGGTGTTCGCATTTGACGATATAGGAGATATTCCTCAGACAGCAGTCTTTTGGATAGTCGGGTTAGGGGTGATCACATTTCTCGGTGGGCGCACGCAGAATTTCCTTGCCGCTAATCTTATTGGCGCATCACGCGCCAGTCTGTTTATCGCCTCCCAAGCGCCATTTGCTGCTTTCTTTGCGGTAGCTTTTGCTGGAGAGTCCATTCATATATTGGTTGCTCTGGGCACAATTGGTGTGGTCGGCGGCCTGCTATTTTCCAGTGGCAGATCCATCTTGGAAGGTTGGCGGACAGACAGAGTATTTCTACTTGGTTATCTGATGGCCTTGGCAGCGGGAGCATCCTATGGGGCTACTAATGTGATGGCCAAACAAGCGATTGAAATATATGACTCGCCGTTGATGGTGACAGCTTTTAGCATGCTGGTCGGGTTGGTGATTATCGCTCCACTGGTTGGAGTAACCACCGCTAAGACTGGTGTTCTGCGTGTAGGAAGTCAGGGACTAGGTCAAACTCTGTTTTCCCTGCGGTTCGTGGCACTTGCTGGCCTTGCTTCTGGAATTGCCGTGAACGCTCTGTATTTTGCGGTGCAGAAGGCCGATGTCGTTGTGATCAGCCCGATTGTTGCTAGCAGCCCTATTGTCACTCTTTTACTGGCCCATATCTTTCTTGCCAGACTGGAAAATGTCACCCGGGGCCTGGTTGCGGGAACGTTGATGGCTGTCTCTGGAGTGATCTTGGTCGTGCTAGGCAGCCAGTTATGATTCGGATAACAGGAAATAAGGCCCGTTAGTAATGGACGCGATAGCGCTGTCATTGTTGTCTGGCTTTGGGTTTGGAAGCGCCGCAATTCTGGCAAGAATCGGAATGCAACGCATGAGCCCTCTTTCCAGCACGTTATTGTCAGTGTTGGTCAGTTTTTGTCCTACCGCCTTATTAGCTTTGGTCTTTGCCTTTTCGGATATCAGAGACTTGCCTCCGATGGCTCTAATTTGGTTTTTTTCATTGGGTGTGTTGAATTTTTTGGGCGGAAGGACCAGCAGTTACCATGCGATCGGGCGAATTGGAGCATCTCGCACGGCAGCTATTCAGAGCACGGCGGCGGTATTTGCAGCTGTCTTCGCCATTACTATCACCGGAGAACGACCACATTTTGTGGTTCTGCTGGGCACATTTATTGTAGTTTTAGGTCTTACTACTGCCCTCGGTAATTCGATCCGTGAAGGAGTGAGTAACAATCGTGGAGCCTTGATAGGGTTTGGCCTGGCTCTAGTGGCTGCGGCTTCATACGGGGGCACCAACGTTATTGCCAAAGAGCTGACCGAGGAATACGGCTCTCCGCTTATGGTCTCTGCGTTGGGATTGCTCTTTGGAATAATATTGTTGTCGCCATTGTCAGGTGCCAGCACCATTCGTGAGGTAAAGGCGTTAAAAGGGAACCCTATGTTCGCGTTGTCAGCCGGTTTATCTGGGTTGGCGGCCGCCACAGGAGTCATTGCACTATATTTCGCATTGCAGCGCTCGGACGTGACTGTGGTCTCCCCAATCGTATCTACCAATCCAATCTTCACCTTGATATTGGCTCAGGTATTCATCTCCAGGATGGAAGATATCACTAGATGGCTGTTCTTGGGTGTTGTGATCACTGTGGCTGGCGTGATTACCGTTACCATAGGCAGCACTCTCTAGTACGTCTGCCCAATCGACAGCCTTTGTGGCATAATTAGGCACCAAAGATAGTGCTATTAAGCGCAGATTTTTCCCAGATAATAGGAGTCTCATGCCAGGACAGATTAAGACAAAGCAGATTAACCACGTGACAACCATGGTTAAGGACACCGCAAGGGCCATGAAGTTTTACAATGAACTCTTGGGCATTAAGCAGATTGAGAGTCAGGTCCCGAATCCGGAAATTACATGGCTGCAATTGGAAAATGGGATCATGGTGCACTTGATTGAAACACCTGATGCTCCGGTGAAGCCGGAAAATACCCATCATGCTTTTGAGGTCGAGGACTTTGAAGGGACCATGAAGACTCTTGAAGAGAATGGTTTTGAGATTTTGCGCCACGGTGTGCGGTTCGACGGCCAAGGCTTCATGTTTATCAACGACCCGGACGGTAACCGGGTCGAGTTCTGCACTGGCTCAGGTTACTTCCCGGCCCCTGGCCGTCCCGCTTAGCCCGTACAGAGGGTTGCACCTGCCTCAGTTCTAAGCTGGCCCTAGCGTTTTGGTTGGCTTGTCGTGATATAGGAGAGATCATGTTCGAGAAGATTCAACATGTTGGGTATTTGACCCCGGACTTGGACCGCGCAATTGCCTGGTTTGAAGAGTCGTTCAATGGTGTTCGGGTCGGTGGTGGTCCATTGAATCCGGGCTATGCTATGCCCAGCGGTGGCCGCAACGCCTATGTGCGTTTTGGTAATGCTGAGGTTGAACTACTGGAGCCTGTGGATCAGGCAGGGCTTTCCAGTGAGGTCTTAGATATGCACCATGTCGGTTACGTGGTGTCTGACATCAACAAGTCTATTAATGACTTGGCGGCCCGCGGCTTTAAATTTGCCGCGGATAAACCCAACGTCAACGTGCTCGGCCACCAGTTATTGTACTTTGATTCTTCGACCACCAATGGGGTTAAGATGCATATCACCCAGCTGCCCGATGCGCTGCCCGACGCAAATGACGGCTTGGAAGTTGAGCGCATCATCCATGCCGGTTACCGGGTTAAGAACCTGGAGGAAGCCATCAAGTGGTATGTGGATAATTTTCAAGGTAGCCTTCTTGGCGGAGGCCCTTCCCGGTCCGGTGGTCGGAACGCCTTCGTGAACTTCAGCCAAGTGCAGGTCGAATTAATCGAGCCTGGCGACCCTGAGAGTATGGGCAACGACCATGTCATGGACCATGTTGGATACGTTGTCGGGGATATCCCGTCTTGCATTGGCCAGTGCGAAGCCAACGGTCTGAAATTCGTTTCGGATACGCCGAACACCAATGGCGTCGGCCAGCAAGTGCTTTACTTCGAGACCGATACTAGTATGGGCTCACGGATGCACCTGACTCGGTTGCCGGATTAGTTCGGTGACCCTTTGGGCTGAGCTCGAACTATGCAAGCAGATCAAGTGCGGAACATAATCCTTGTAGGTTTCATGGCCTCGGGCAAGAGCAGTGTGGCCAGGGCAATATCACGCCGCTGCCATTGGCCTAGGATTGACGCGGACGAAGAGATAGTGGCCCGGGCCAGGAAACCCATCGCCGAGATTTTTAAGGATTCGGGAGAGGACGCATTTCGGGAACTTGAACGGTCAGTTGTGGCCGACATCTGCTCAGAGAGTTGCCGTATCGTAGCGGTTGGCGGCGGGTCTTTCATTGATGACGTTAACCGACGGACGATGTTGGATCGCGGCGTGGTTTTTTATCTCAGCGCCCGTCCAGAGACAATTCACTATCGAGTGACTAGAGGTAATCCAAATGCCCCGGTGCGTCCATTGCTAGGGGCTGGTAATCCGTTGCAGCGGATCGTAGACCTGCTTGAAGAAAGGATGCCGATGTATTCCCAGGCTCACCATACCGTGGAGACAGACGGACTAACTCCAGACCAGGTGGCTCAGGTAGTTTTGAAGATATGTGGGCCAGGAATCCGACAATACATATGATTTGGTGTCATATCTCAGTGGGCGTATTCTTATAGTACTATTTTTGCCTTCACCATCACATTCTGAAAGAGCCTTAGGCCTGCAGTTTTCTAGTGCGTTTTATAGCTAGAGTCGTGAGACATCCATCGCGATCGGCGGAACATAATCCCCATCAGTAGTTTGTTAATTGAACCAGGTAGTATTAAATCGACTAAGGTTCATGTATCGTTTCTATATCGGTATAACGCTCGGAACCTTCCCCTACCTGAAAATTACGGAGACCATAAAATGGCAGACATAGATCTAGCGGCAGAAGTACATCACGCAGGCGGTTCCTATCCGGTGGTTGCTGGTTGGGGGCTGATTGATTCCCTCGGTGACCGGTTTACGGACCTTGGATTGACCAACACAGCTTATATAATTTCAGATTCTAACGTGATGAACCTTTATGGTCGGAACGTGCAACGTGCATTACAAAAGCGAGGTATCGCTGCCCATTGTTTCATTATTCCTGCCGGAGAGACGAGCAAGAGCTTTGATCTGGCCCAAGCCATTTATACCTGGCTGGCGGGACTGAAGGCCGAGCGTGGTCACACCATCGTCAGTGTTGGTGGCGGTGTCGCCGGTGACTTGGGCGGTTTTGTCGCTGCCACCTATCTGAGGGGAATGGCTTTCGTCCAAGTTCCGACCAGTATGGCGGCAATGGTCGATGCGTCTATCGGTGGCAAGGTCGCTATCAACCTACCTGAGGCCAAGAATCTGGTCGGCGCATTCTACCAACCAAAAGGAGTGTTTGCTGATGTTCAGACACTTTCCACCCTTGGCAAAAGAGAGTTGTCTGAAGGGTGGGCTGAGGCGATAAAGCATGGCTTTATTCTCGATGCTAGCTTGGTAGACGTGTTTGAAGAACATGCTGAAGCCCTGATGAACGTGGAGCCAGAGATTTCGACTGACGTTATTCGCCGTAGCATGGCAATTAAGGCCGACGTTGTTAGCCAGGATGAACGGGAGACTTTGGGCATTCGTATTATGCTGAACTACGGTCATACCATCGGGCATGCGCTGGAGTCGACCACTGAATATGGCACGTTTTTCCACGGAGAGGGTGTTTCCGTTGGCATGATGGGAGCTGCAACTATGGCCCATGAGATGGGGTTACATTCGCAAGATCTAGTGGATCGACAGCGGGTCATCCTTGAGCGGTTCAACCTGCCGACTTCAGCCAAGGGATTGAATGTGGACGCAATCTTGGAAGGAATGTCTCTAGATAAAAAAGTTCAGGGCGGCTCCAAGCGTTGGGTAATGCTGGAAGATGTAGGTCGATCGGTTGTCAGGACTGATGTTCCCGAGGAACTGGTGGAGAGGACTGTCCGAGGGTTAGCCAGTTAAACGTAATGCTGGGACAAACGTTTACTACTGCTTCTCTCGTTTGGCTACGATCATCATGGCCATGATGATCAAGCACATTGCCCCGGCGATACTTAGGAGAACGACTGAGGCTAAGTTGGAAAAGAACCCCAATCTTTCCGCGAATGTGGAAACCTGCTCTAGGGCCACTGCTAATCCGCCGCCTAATATCGTGATGCCGTAGAGGATGCGAATTCGTGCTGGTTCGACGAAGTTTGTGGCAGTGGTTCCTAATTGGGAACCCACTGACGCTGCTGTGAGCATGAAGATAGCCATCTTTGGATCTACGCTGTGTGATATGGCGTATATGAACGTTCCCCAGGAACCCGTTACGATGATTTGAAAAAGGTCGGTTCCAATAGCTACGGTTGTGGGCACGCCTAGCCCAAATATCAGCGCTGGCATGAGTAGGAAGCCTCCGCCGGCGCCCAATAAGCCGGCGAAAAATCCCACGGCGAACCCCACTGTTATCGGAATGAACATTGATAGGTTTTCTATTTTCGATACAGGAAGAGATACGTAGGTAGAGACAGACCCTTTTCCTGGCAACCATAAGGAATGGGGCGGGATCCGCATGGCCTGGACTCGTAGGGCTAACGACGCTGTGGAGATCACTTCTCCGCCAGATTTGGAAGCTCTCCGAACTTTGAAATAATCATTTACAATGAATCCTCCCAGGGCTCCCAAAAACAGGATGTAAACGTAACGAATCACTGGACCCATGACGCCCGCCTCTTCCAAAGCGGAGTTCAACTGCTCGGCAAGAAATACGCCCGGAATCGTCCCGACCAGCATCAGCATCCCTAACCTAAGGTCCACGTGGCCTAGGTGTCTATGCTTGAGTGTGTTGATTATCGATGAGCCCATGATTAGGGCTAAACCGGTTCCTACGGCAAATACTGGAGGGACTCCGAAGACGAGTAGTCCACCTGTAATGAGGAACCCGCCACCTACGCCAAAGAATCCGCTCAATGTTCCGACCATCACTCCTAATAGCAGTAAGAGCGCTGGATTGACGGTGACCTCTGCGTTAGGGAACCACATGTTAGGGGTCACTCCTATCGTTATTGCTCCTGTTGCCACGCAGGAGGTCAATTACTCGGAAGACACCGGTCCAAGAAAAATGAAGGACGATTGCAGAAGCACCAATAGACCCAATAACTAGGAATGCCCAGAGAAAGGTATGGTCGGAGCTAAAATTGATTAGGAACTCGTTCATCGTGGGGCGACCGGGCGTTGACCTGAAGGTCTTTAACCTCTGATCGTAATGAGTCAGTTTAGGGCCTGGTCGGTGTTTAGGATGGTTGAATGCCTCGGCTCGTAGAGGATACCATAGTCCGGTCTTATAACTCTTATTCGTAATGACGTCCGTAACAGAGTAAACCAGCCACCCTCAGGACAACGGCCGTATGCCAGGTACTAAATTTAATTTCCAATTGGCGAACACTGACGGAACTGCTAGGGCCGGTGAGCTTGAAACGCCCCATGGTAAAGCGCTCACCCCATTTTTTATGCCGGTGGCAACCCAGGCCACTGTCAAAGGGTTGACGCCGGAAGAAGTTCGTGGCGCCGGCGCTCAGGTCGTTTTGAGTAACGCTTACCACCTCTATCTTAGGCCAGGTGTAGAGACGGTAAAAAAACTGGGCGGTTTGCATAAATTCATGGGTTGGGACGGGCCGATTCTCACCGACAGCGGTGGGTTTCAAGCCTTCAGTATGGGGCCGCTGCGTAAGGTGAGCGACGACGGCATCAAGTTCCGGTCCCATATAGACGGCAGCGAGCATAACTTCACACCTAAACTGGCCACATACAACCAGGAGAGCTTGGCTCCAGATATCGCAATGTGCTTCGACCAATGCATCGCCTATGGCGCCACTGAGAAAGAAGTTCATCAGGCTATGGAACGTACTCATCGCTGGGCAAAAGAGTGTTACGACGCCCATCAAGTGTCGCCGACAGGAGCTGATTCAGGCCAGGCCTTGTTTGGTATCGTGCAGGGTGGAACTTTTGAATCTCTACGGGATGAGTCGGCTCACGTCGTTTCCGAGATTCCTTTTCACGGTTATGCGGTTGGCGGGCTGGCTGTGGGTGAGAACAAAGAGGATATGTATCGGTTCACTAGTCAGGTTACGGAGTTGCTTCCTCAAGACAAACCTAGATACTTGATGGGAGTGGGTTCTCCCGAGGATCTAGTGGAAGGCGTTGCTAGGGGTATCGACATGTTCGATTGCGCATTGCCTACGAGGGTTGCTAGGAACGGAAGCTTATTCACGCCAGAAGGGCGGGTGGATATAACCAAGGCGCGTTACGCGGAACAGCAGAACCCATTGGATGAGACTTGTGATTGTTACACCTGTCAGAACTATTCAGCGGCGTATCTGCGCCATCTGTTCCGGGCCAAAGAATTGTTGGGATTGCGATTGGCCAGTATCCACAATTTGCGGTTTGTATTGTCTCTGATTGACCAGATTAGGTCGGCCATATTGGAAGATAGGTTTGGCGCCTTCCATAGGGAGTTCATGAGCTCTTATAAGCCTGCAGACGAGGTAGCCAGGCAGCGTCAGAACGAACATAAGCTTCGGACGCGTATTGTTTAATCGTTCTACTGCAGGCAGTACGTATAGGGGTTTCTGACCGTAGTAACCTAGTTTGGTCACTACCTTGGGATATCAGAAGCCGCCGGCAACCGCAGGGACAATGCTAATCTCATCTCCGTCGCTGGTGGCAGTACCCAGTCCGTCCATGAACCGAACGTCTTCGCCGTTTAAGTATATATTCACGAAGTATCTGAGTTCGCCCTCTTCGTCAACCAGACGGTCTTTGAATCCGGGGAATTCTGCGTTTAGTTTATCAACCAGTTCACCTAGAACGGTGGACTCTACTTCAACTTTATCTTTACCGTTGGTCATACGCCTTAGGGGCGTGGGAATTCGGACCACGACGCTCATCTGGAAAACCCTCCTGCTGGTTCAATCGCCTTACTATGCACTTATTTTGCGCCTTTTGAAGAGGCGCCCAAGGCAGAATCGATTTCTACCCATCAATTACATCCCCGCCAAGTGGATCTACTCTTACACCTGTAGAACTAACCCATTCCAGTCCACTCTGGATCTCTGATTCTCCGCCGTCTAGTTCCAAGACTACCCAACCCAGTGTTTCGCCGACCTCGGCTCGACGAATATTGGTCACGATCTTGAACTTGCGACCCAACTCGTAGATCACTGGCTCCTTGACCAACGTTTCTTCAAAGGTGAACTTCACACGCTGCTTACCCATACACGAACACCCCTCTGCTTATTCTCGTGTTGTATAGGCCTTGTTACTTGGCCCCTTGGAACATTTCTTCGAAAGAACGCATGCTCGGTTTAATGTCTAATGGGTCCACTACTTCTTCCACCGCTTCTATGGTCTTGAGACCATTGCCAGTGATATAAACAACGGTTAATTCGTCTGATTTGATTGCCCCTGATTCGGCAAGCTTCTTCAACCCTGAGACCGTGACACCGCCAGCTGTTTCGGTGAAAATACCTTCAGTCTCGGCCAGAAGCTTGATGCCGTTGACTATCTCAGATTCCGGGACTGCATAGGCGGATCCTTCGGATTTCTCTATCACTTTTATAGCGTAGATGCCATCGGCTGGATTGCCGATGGCCAAAGATTTGGCCAGACTGTCTGGTTGGACAGGGATGACCTGGGACTGTTTATTGCTCCAGGCGGTGGCTATGGGCGAGCATCCTTCGGCCTGCTGCATGTGCATCTTGGTTTTTACCGCTGGGTGGTGGACGGTGTTCTGATCCACTCCGAAGGAGCTGGACTCCACGCCGTCCAACAAACCAAGGCAAGCCAGTTCATTAAAGCCTTTCCAGATCTTGGTGAACATGGCTCCGGATGCTGAAGGTACCACTACATGGTCGGGCAGTCTCCAGTCTAACTGTTCCGCTACCTCGTAGCCCAGGGTTTTGCTGCCTTCTGCATAGTAGGGGCGCATGTTGATATTTACGAACGCCCAAGGATAGTCATCGGCTAACTCGCTGCAAAGCCGGTTGACCTGGTCGTATGTGCCGTCGACAGAAACTAGGATGGGATTGTAGATAGCAGCACCTACGATCTTGCCTCGTTCTAGGTTGGAGGGGATGAATACCACGGCCCGAACTCCAGCGCGAGCGCAGTGAGCTGCTACACTGCACGCCAAGTTTCCGGTGGAAGCGCATGCTATGGTCTCGTATCCAAATTCAAGAGCCTTGGTTGCCGCAACTGAGACAACGCGGTCTTTGAATGAGAACGAGGGGTTTACACTATCGTTTTTAATATAGAGGTTGTTGAGGCCTAGTTGTTTGCCTAGCCCTTTGGCTTTAATCAAGGGCGTGTACCCGGCCATGATGTCAACTGGGTCGTCGCCTTGTGCCGGGAGCAGGTCTTTGTATCGCCAGATGCTGAGGGGGCCCTTGGCGATACTGTCTTGACTGACCACTTCGGAGATGGTTGCGTAATCGTAGACCACTTCCAAAGGGCCAAAGCAGAATTCACATACGTTCAGCGGTTCTGCGGAATATTCTCTGCCGCATTCGCGACATTTTAGTCCATTTATGAAAGCCACCGCGTTCGGTTCCTCCTGGCCAATTATGGCCGGCGCACAAGCCCAAATAGGTACTACATCAGCGTTTAAGGGGTGGGCGTGATGGTAACAAAGGCCCTATGGGATGTCAACTTGCGTCACGCCTGCATGAAGGTCTTAGCGAGCCTAGATAAGATGTTTGAAACAGGCCGATTAAAACTGGGTTCAACTTAAGCTTGAATTTGGATGAGGTCGTTATATGATCTGGGGTCTGGATGATATAATTTGGATTGTTCGTCTATTTTTGAGTGGTTGACGGCTGGACGAATGACATAAACAGATTCGATACTTAAGAGCCTTCGAAATCGTTTTGGCTCTATGAATTACTAGGACACTATCCTGTTCCGCGCTCATTATATAAACCTACTGCAACAGTACTCAGTCCCGCTAATAGTTGGAGTGATTGCTGGCTTGGTTTTTGCCAACGTTGATATCCACGCCTATGAAGAGATGGTGGATTTCCATATCTTTGGTGACGAAGCCAAGATATTCGGTAAGTCAGTAACCGTCCACTTTCTCATTAATGAGATTTTCATGGTGTTCTTTTTTGGTATTGCCACCAAGGAAATTACCGAGTCTGTCCTGCCAGGCGGTGCGCTGAATCCCATTCGGAAGGCTCTAAATCCCTTGATGGGCACTCTTGGAGGTGTCTTTGGACCGGCGGGGACGTTCTTTCTATTGGCATGGATATTCTATGGTGGGTCTGGTGATTTTGGCACTGTTGCCAACGGATGGGGGATACCCACTGCGACCGACATAGCTCTAGCATGGTTGGTGGCGCGAGTTATTTTTGGAAACGGTCATCCTGCGATTAATTTTCTCCTCTTGCTGGCCGTGGCTGACGATGCTATAGGTCTTGGTATTATTGCTGTGTTCTATCCGGATCCCGACCATCCGGTGGCTCCAAGTTGGCTTCTGTTGGTAGTTACTGGCATGGTGGCGGCTTATGCCATGCGGCGGTTCGGCGTAAGATCTTGGCCGTTCTACATCTTGATTGCCGGTGGGTTAAGTTGGGTTGGCCTAGTGAAGTCTGGAATTGAGCCAGCTTTGGCATTGGTGGTCATTGTCCCGTTTTTGCCGGGCCATTCGAATGGCCATGATTTGTATCAAGATGACAGTTATGAGTTAGAACACGGCCATCCCAGCGACGAGAGTGATGTTCGTGAACCAGTGGGTTTGCAGCATCAACATGCGCCTCTGGACGATTTTGAACATCAGCTCAAGCTGCCTGTGGATTTTGGCTTGTTCTTCTTCGCGTTTGCAAACGCTGGAGTGGCGTTTAGTAGCATTACCGAAGTCACGTTGATTGTGATAATGGCTCTGATTGTCGGTAAGGCTATTGGCATCACCCTATTTTCTTGGGTTGGGGTAAAACTTGGGTTCCCTTTGCCAGAGGGCATGGGGGTCCGACATTTATTTGTTGCGGCAATCATAGCTGGTCTAGGTTTGACGGTGGCATTATTTGTCGCGGGCAAGGCTTACGAAGATCCTGTGTTTCAGGACCCAGCCAAGATGGGTGCGGTGCTAAGTGCTGGCGCGGCTCTTATCGCCTTTATATTTGGACGTATACTCAAAGTCAAAGACGGTACAGACAAGTGATATACTCTCGCCTGAAAACTGTGGTCTAACTAGGGTTCTCCACGGTTTCCAATATGATTATCAGGAGCCAAGAACGATGATTGGCGTACTTACCCACCACTGGGCAAAACCCGATAAGATCGAAGAAGCCAAGAATATGCTTGACGGCAACGGTTTGGCACAGAGCAAGGCTCCCGGCTACGGCATGCGGTTGACCTTCATATCGCAGGACGATCCCACCAAGATATCCACTTTGGTGACATGGGATTCAAATGAGATATACGATGCCTGGCGTGCCAGCCCCGAGCGCGCGGCGGCTATGGCTGGTGCTGGGGAGATGTGGTCTAAACCAGCCGAGAACGAGCGCTTTGAGATGGCCGACTAGCCCCATAGCACTGATTCTCTGCAAGTTCATCTTGAGACTGTCGAATGAGCAAGATTTAGACTCGGATATTGTTCGATGGAGCTCGTTCCAATTGAGGAAGAACCTTCTCTGCTACAACACAGTAACCGATTCAGAAATGTTCTTAGAGATAGGTCAAGGTAACGGATAGGAGAAGTCTATGGCCAGACGAAGTTTCTGGGCCTGGGGGAATGCGTCAGACGAACCGACCGCTGAACAAATGAAGAAGGCGGCGGAAGAACTGGCCGCAAGATATAAGGTTAGTTTGAAACCAGTATCTCCACCCAAATCGTCGGTATTATCTCTTCGGAAACCCCGCATCACCCCTCCTTCAGCTTTAGCTGATATCTGCGTCAGTGATGACCACGATCGGGCTGTGCACACCTATGGTCGCAGCTTTAGGGACCGTATACGCGCGTTTAACATCGATTTCCCGAACCCTCCCGATGTAATTGCTCGTCCTCGTAACGAACGGGAGGTGGAGGCTGTGTTGGAATGGTGTTCCACTTCCGGATACGCAGCTATACCATTTGGCGGCGGTAGTTCCACTGTGGCAGGTTTCGAGCCACCTGAGGAATATGATGGTATCGTAACTATCGATTTAGAGGGGCTGAATCAAGTTCTGGAGATTGATGCGGTATCTCGCTCAGCTCGGATACAGGGCGGAATTTATGGTCCCGCCCTGGAGTCACAATTACGCCTCCATGGTTTCACAATGCGTCATTATCCTCAGAGCTTTGAGTTCTCCACTCTAGGAGGTTGGATCGCCACTCGTTCTGGAGGACACTACGCCACAAACCAAACTCATATTGATGACATGGTTGAGTCGGTTCGTATGGTCACTCCAGCTGGTATCTGGGAGTCCAGACGTTTGCCGGGCAGCGGAGCTGGCCCCAGCCCGGACCGGATAGCAATCGGAAGCGAGGGAATCCTGGGCATCATCACTGAGGCCTGGATGAGGATTCAAGCCAGACCGGTGTTTAGGGCATCGGCGGGAGTGACATTCCCCACTTTCGCTGCCGGAGCAGAAGCTGCTCGCCATGTGGTACAGACCAAACTCTGGCCCGGAAATTGCCGTCTGCTAGACTCGGTTGAAGCTGCCGCTGCTGCTGGGATGGACGGTACCAAATCATTGTTGCTGCTTGGGTTTGAATCTGCTGAAATCCCCCAGGGAGAGTTCATTCAACATGCGGTCAAGATTGCTCGCGACCTGGGTGGATCCATCAGTGATGGTGACATAAAGGTGTCGGATGGCTCAGGTGGCCGTTCCCAGGGAGAAACTGGACGCCAAGGAGCCGTTGGGGCTTGGCGCGATTCGTTTTTGAACGCGCCATACGTAAAGAACCACCAGGCAGGCCTTGGTTTTGTGACTGAGACTATGGAGACTGCTGTTACTTGGGACCGTTGGCCTGAGTTAGACCGTGAGGTCCGGGCGGCCCTTCAAGAATCTCTTGATCGGGTCTGCGGTGGTGGTACGGTCTCTTGCAGGTTTACCCACGTCTACACGGATGGCCCAGCGCCGTATTTCACTTTCGAAGGTATGGGTCGACTGGGAGCTGAGCTTGAGATGTACGCAGAGATTAAGCAAGCAGCGTCTGATGCAATCCTTGCTTCAGGAGGAACGATTACTCACCATCATGCCGTCGGCCGGCTCCATCGTCCCTGGTACGACCAGCAGCGACCGGATTTGTTCGCCCAGTCGTTGAAAGTTGTCAAAAGGACTCTTGACCCCAACGGTGTACTTAACCCCGGGCTGTTGATAGACGCATAACTAAAAGTTTCAGGTTGGCGAGTATCCTGAAGTTTCCAACCGTGTACAATGGGCGCCTACTTGGGAGAGATGCATGTTTCGGTTCGGAATAACTTCGGAGGGGTTCGCTCTCGGTCGTCGCAACGTTCACTACTCGTGGGTGATCGTCAGTATCGCTTCCATGATGTGGATGACCAGCAGCGGAATGCGTTTCGCTACCAGCCTTTTGATCCCTGAGTTCCATAAAGAGGAATACTTCGGCTGGAGTATTGGCTTCATCACCCTTGGTTTCACCATCCAGTGGCTGGCATCCGGTTTTTTGGCGCCGCTTTCTGGTTGGCTTGGAGATCGTTACGGGGTGAGGCGGGTGATGTGGGCTGGTGCGATTCTTTTCATAGCAGGAATGCTGCTTACTGGCACCATGACTACCCTGTGGGAGTTCTACATCTACTTTGGCATTCTTCTAGCCGCTGGCATGGCCTCTTTTCAAGTAACTTTAGTCGCTGGCGTGACTCTCTGGTTTAAGAAACGCCTTGGTTTGGCAATGGGGCTATTGCAAAGTCTTCAAGGATTCGGCACAGCAGTCGCTATAATCACGGTTTTTATCTTATTTGACCGTTTTGGTCTGCGAGCCACGTTCTGGATTCCTGGTCTGATCGGCGGGGGATTGCTCTTGTTCTTGACCCGATATTTTTATAATGAGCCCGCTGATCTTGGTCTCACACCGTGGGGAGCCAATGAAGACGAACCTGTTAAGCGGATGCAAAATAATGAGCTGGCTAAGACTCGTACCCGTATATTTCTAAAGCAGGCTCAGAAAACTACTGCCTTTTGGAACTTGGTGGGTATTCATTTTTGGGGCTGTGCCGCTCACAACATAATTCTGATCTTGATGGTGGATATGGCCCGTGAGGCTGGTCTTTCAGACGTTACTTCCGTGGTGGTTTACATCACCCTGACGGTAATCAGTACTATTACTAGGTTTGGAACTCCTGTTCTTGCTGATATATTTGGTGCAAAGACGATCATGTTCGTCTGTTTTTCCGCCCAAACGTTCCCGTTGTTGATTCTCCTAGTCTCCCAAGATGTGACCGCATTCTTCATATTTGCCGTGTTATTTGGTATCGGACTTGGCGGGGAGATGACAGCCTTCCCAATCATCAACCGCCAATATTATGGAGACGCTCCTACTGGAACAACGTACGGGTGGCAGATGGCGGGTGCTGGAATGGGTATGGGTGTAGGGCCAGTGTTGGCGGGATTTCTACGGGACTGGACTGGAGTCTACGACTGGTCGGTCTTGCTCTCATTCAGCCTGAGCTTGACCGCAGTGATCTGCATCATATTTTTGCCGTCGTCCTCGCGCAGGCAATTGCCTGATTGGGAAGATTCTCTGCCGCCCGAGGCACGGACTGCGAATAGTTCACTCGGGCTCGTCGCCGATGATTAATTCTCCCTTAAGGTCACATTAGACATGGCTCAAGAAAAACTCTGGACCGATGATGAGATGCAAGAGGGGCCAACAATCTCGGCCACCGAACTTGGCACTTATTCTAGGAACAGGTTCTGCTCTCGTTGCGCTTGGATCAGGATGCACATCAAGAAACTGCCTTATCAAAGCTTCCCTGGTATATTCAGCAGCATTGACCGATATAACAAGCTGGTTGTTCAAAACTATTTTGACCGTGAAGGTTGTGGCCCATCCTGGCTGGCAGAACTTGGGATGCCGGAGGCGTATGTTGACCCACCACACTGGTCAAAGTTCAAAGTCCTGGATGGAGAGACTGGGATCACCCTGCGGGGAGAGGCCGATGGTATCTTCAGGTTATCCGACGGATCATACGTGATCGTCGACTACAAAACGTCCCGCTATAATCCTGAACGTCCAGGCATGTACAGCAACTATGAGGTACAGCTGAACTCCTATGCACTGATAGCAGAGAGTCAGGGGTTGGGGCCGGTCTCTAAGCTGGCTCTGGTATATATGGAACCGGCCACCGACATACACGCTGCATCAGAGCCGGGTTTGGTGGATGACCGTGGTTTCAT
>CEVA01060069.1_pt1 | contig 16866 bp, 14 predicted proteins | sample 361521 | NCBI WGS metagenome assembly CEVA01 (sample SAMEA2622823, study PRJEB7988) | marine metagenome | isolation source: saline water (ENVO:00002010), including
TTTGTCGCGGGAAAACATCCTGAGAGACTGGATTTCCAAGGGGCGGAGCAATCTCTAGGCTTCTAGCTTTCTTGTTCTCTTCTTTCCCAGCCAATCAGGAATTCCTTGTTGCCCTCGGCTCCTTTCACCGGGGATTCCATCTGCCCAATGCCTGAACTAGCGACCAAGTTTTCGCGACTGTAAGCCAATATTTCCTCCACTACGCGTTGGTGTATCGAGGGATCCTTGATTATTCCGCGACCTGCGTCCGCCTCCTTTTTGGTGGCTTCGAATTGAGGCTTGATCAATGCGATCAATGTTCCGGATGGCTTCAGGAAGCTCCAGGCCCGAACCAAAACTTTCCTGAGGGAAATGAACGAAAGATCCATGGTCACGAGGTCATAGGCGGGTCTTGGCAGGTCCTCCCCCTTGAGGTGCCTGGCATTTAATCTCTCTCGTACTTCCACCCGCTCATCGCTTCGTAATTTGCCATGAAGTTGGCCATGTCCAACGTCCACGCAAGTGGCGCTGCGGGCCCCCCTCTGCAACATACAGTCGGTGAATCCCCCCGTAGACGATCCTAGATCCAGAACGTCGAGGCCATCCACCGTGACCTCGAATCTTTCCAAGAAAGCATTTAATTTGAGCCCTCCCCGGCTAACGTAAGGCAGCGGTTGGTCCACCCGTAAGTCTGCGTTCTCTGGCAACAGGCGCCCAGGTTTGTCAACTCGCTCCGTTCCAAGCCAAGCTTGCCCTGCCATGATTACGGCCTTGGCTTGAGAGCGGTTCGGGCAGAGGCCTTGTTTCGTCAATAACTCATCTGCCCTCATCTTTTTCATCGCTTGAAGCATGCCCGATAAACTCCTGGCGACAAGACGGAACCTTGCGAGGCTTCTTTTTTGCGTTCCGCTCCGAACCTGAAATTCAAAACCCGTCGGGCTTGGATAAAAAAGGGGGAAATGACTTGACAGATGGAGCTAAATGGGTCGATATGGGGCGAAATTCAACCAAAATGGGACAAATCGGGCGATGGCTATCTTGCGAGAAAAGAGCATTTACGTCGGGGAGTATGAACACACTCTCGATGGTAAAGGCCGGATTACCATCCCTGCCAAATGGCGATTCAAGGGGGATGATCGCGAAGTTTACTTGGCCATGCCCAATCCCGGTGGTTATCTTACGGTTTATCCGCCACGCATGGTCGACCGATTGGAAGGGAGCATATCCGAGATCGGGATGGCCGACGAGGATGGGCAGGAGTTGCTGATGGATTTATTTGCGAAAGCCGATGTTTTCGGGTGTGACAAGCAAGGCAGGATCAACCTGACGGAGGGCTTGCTCGCGCACGCGGGTATTAAAAAAGAAGCGGTTCTCGTTGGCAATTTCAGCTCGTTCAGTATTTGGGACGCTCAGCTTTACGGCAAGAGGGAGCCTCGTGACCTGAGGACTCTTCATAAGACGATACAATCGTTAAAGGTATGAACGGGAGGGGATGGATGACACAAGCACGATTACACTGCAAAGCCCCTTCCGCCACTACCATCTCCCCATTTCCTCACAATTTTTCGGTCTTCGCTTTTCTTCAAGCGGGCCCAATGAAGTTGCTCTTCCTTCGTCATGTCTCCAGCAGCTGAATTCGTTTGTGATCCTTTCATGGTGAAGCACGCTCCAGTCCTCTTGAGCGAAGCCCTGGAGGCATTGGCTCCGCAAGATGAAGGGCGGTTCCTCGATTGCACATTTGGAGGAGGTGGTCATTCGCGGGCCCTCTTGGAGTCTTCGGATGGAGTGGAGGTCACTTCATTCGATTGTGATCCCGAGGCGATCGAGCGCAGTAAAGAGCTGCAGTCTCAATTCGGTGAAAGATTTCGTTTCGTGGACGCTAATTTTGTAACCTTGGATGAGTTTGCAGACGGTCCTTACGATGGCGTGCTGTTCGACTTGGGACTTTCCTCCTTTCAGTTAGGAGAAGCGAAAAAAGGATTTTCCTTTCGGCTTGATGCGCCAATCGACATGAGATTTGACCCTCGAGTTGGCATTTCCGCGGCGGAGTTTCTCGAAACTTGCAATAAGAGCAGTTTGATTCGAGCGGTTAGGGAATATGGTGAGGAGCGTCGTTGGAAACGAGTGGTGAACGCCATTCTGGAAGCACGCGGAACAGGTAAATTATCACATACCATAAGCGCTGCTCGACTGGTTGAAAAGGCAATCGGAGGACCCCCATCCAGAATTCATCCGGCAACCCGTACGTTTCAAGGCATTCGCATTGCCATCAATAGTGAATTGGAGTCTTTGGCCTTGGCTTTGCCCCAAGCCTTCAAACAACTGCGTATTGGAGGCGTATTAGTGGTTATTTCGTTCCATTCCTTGGAGGATCGCATCACGAAGCGGTTTTTTCGCAGGATGGCTGGGCGCCCGGAAAGTCGCAATGACTTCCGTTCCATGCAGGAACGAAAATGTTTTGGTGAAATGCTGAAAACCAAGGTAGTTAAGCCATCCCTTGGGGAAGTGAAACGTAATCCCAGAAGTCGCTCCGCTCGTTTGAGAGCATTTCGGAAGTTATCCGAGGCCGAGTTATGAGATTTTTCAAATCATCCCAGTTTTCCTTCAAGGCCGTGGCATTGGCTTTTTCCATTTTGCTTACCACTGGCTTAGGTTCATTGGCTATTGTTTGGTTACGCGTCGAGATTTCTCAAGCGGCAGCGGATTCAGGGAAGCTTGAAAAAGAAATTTACGATAAATCAAGGAAGCTTCGGAACATGACCGAGAAAAGGGCCAAGGCACTTCATCCGGTGGCACTTAAAACCTTGGTGGACCGTCGTTTACAAAAACCCGAACCCGCTAGGGTGCTTTTCGTGCAGCCAGATGATTTTCAAAGGAGACAGTCTTTGCCATTACCTAAACGGAAAAGTCACATTTACGCGGGGAGCACAAACCGCTAGTTGGATCAATGAAAAACGTTTTTGCGTCACCTTTTCGCTTTTACGTGGTCGTTATCGTCGTTTGTTGTGTCTTTTTCTCATTTGTTGGCCGTTTGGTTTATTTGCAGGTACTGGAGCGCCCTAATTTGCTCGAGATCATTCAAGTAAATCGAGAGAATTTCGTTCAGATTCAGGCTAAACGCGGCAATTTGGTTGATGAGAAGGGCAACTTACTTGCTACTACCAAGTCAGTGGTTGAAGTCGGAGTTGATCCTCATTGCGTGGACCCGGCTCAATACAACCTCATTCCGCAATTGTCGGCATTGTTGAATTTGGACGAGGCGAAGGTTCGATTGGCGTTCCAGACCAAGACAAGGACTGGAGATCGTTATGACAACGAGGTGGTTCGTATTCGATGGACAAAGTTAGCGGATCAGGTCGACGAGGAAACTTACCAAGAGGCCATGAAATTGAAGATCTCTGGCCTTTACGGCACGCTTAAGCACTCTCGTCGTTATCCCGGCGATCGCTTGGCATCACACGTGTTGGGTTTCGTGAATCGCGAAGGAACCGCCACGATGGGGGTGGAAAAACAACTGGATTACTACTTGAAGGGACAAGATGGTTGGCGTGAATCCGAAAAGGACGGTCTACGACGTGAATTAGCACAGTATCGCTTGCGGGAAGTACCCCCAACGGATGGACTGAATGCTCAATTGAGCTTGAATTTAATCATTCAAGACGTGGTGGAGAGAGAATTGGATTTTATAGCGGAGAAATTTAAGCCGCAATCCGCTTCCATCATAGTGAGTGAGCCAACCACAGGGTACGTTCTAGCCTTGGCGAATTATCCGGATTTCGATCCAAACACCTTTAATGATTTTGATTTGGATGCATTGCGAAATCGGGCTTTGGCGGATTTATACGAGCCAGGTTCGACTTTTAAGATCGTGGCGGCTGGTGCGGCCTTGAACGAGGGCATAGTTGCCATGTCGGAAGTGATTGATTGTTCGCAGACCATCGCCATTCACCGTGGTCGCAAACTTCCTTTGCCGGTTGATCACCATCCTCTGGGCAAATTGACTTTGCGTGAGGTCGTTTCCAAATCCAGCAACCGAGGGGCAGCTCAATTGGGGTTGCGTTTAGGCGAAGACCGATTGCATTCCTATTGTCAAGCCTTTGGCTTTGGGCAGAGCTCCGGTTTTGGTATCGGGGGAGAAAACAAAGGAATTCTGCATGCAGTCAAGAATTGGGATTCCTATACCATCACTCGTTTGCCAATCGGCCACGCAGTGAGCGCGACTCCCATGCAAGTGCATTGCGCAATGGGCGCGGTGGCGAACGAGGGGGTTCTCATGAAGCCTCAGGTGGTACGTCGCATATACGATCAAGAAGGCAAGACGGTTGTGCCTTTCCGACCAGTCTCACGCAGGCGAGTTTTATCTCGTAAGGCGGCCGCCAAATTGACGGTAGCGTTGACGGACGTGGTTTCCGCAGAAGGCACGGCTCGAAGAGCGATTGTACCGGGGTTTAACGTGGCCGGGAAGACGGGCACTACGAAGAAACTGGTCGACGGGCAGTATTCCAATCAAAAACACGTTGCCTCCTTCTCCGGATTTTTGCCTGCAGAGAGCCCTCGCATCGTGATCACCGTTGTGGTGGACGAACCCATTGTCAAGGGGGTTGGGTATGGTGGCATCGTAGCCGCGCCTTCCTTTCAAACCATCGCCGAGGAATTGGTTGCTTACCTGGGAATTGAACCCAAGGAAACTGCCAATGCTTCATCCAATAATCGTTCCGGGAAAATCCTGACGATGACAAACTCGCAATGAAAAGCAACCAAGCCAAACTGCCAAAACAAAATGAATCCGTATGTGATTCATCTGAAGAACGCAAGGCGGGCATACCACTCGCGCGGTTAATGCCCGAAGTCGGCGTGAGAGAAGTTCATGGAATCCGAGATTCTCGAGTTCTGGACTTGGTAACGGACAGTCGTCGCGTAGTTCCCGGTTCGTTGTTCTTTGCCTTGGAGGGCTTACGTTCCGATGGCAACGATTACGTGGAGGAGGCGATCAAGAGAGGCGCAGTTGGAGTGGTGTCCAAACGGTCGCATCCCGCTGGCAATGGTTTTTCCTCAATTCAAGTGGATGATCCGAGGCGGGCCTTGGCTAGATTCTCCCGCAGGTTTCATTTCTTTCCAGACAGGGAACTTGCCCTGGCTGGAGTTACGGGTACCAATGGCAAAACCACGGTTTCTTCTTTGGTGAGACATCTCCTGCAGCGAGATAGTTCCCCGGTCGGGATGATTGGAACAGTTCGTTATGAGCTAGGTGATAGGGCTTTGCCCTCCTACAAGACGACGCCTGAATCCGCAGATCTATATTCCATGCTGCGTAAAATGCGAGCTTCCGGTTGTTCGGAGGCAGTGATGGAGGTTAGCTCCCATGGAATCGATCAGAATCGAGTGAACGGGCTTAACCTTGCCGTGGCCGCCTTCTTGAACCTCAGCCAAGATCATCTCGATTATCATGATTCCATGGAGCAGTATTTCCGAACCAAGTGCCGAATCTTCAATGGTACGAATGGCTCTCTGCCATCGGTCGGAGTAGTCAATGCGGATTGCCCTTGGGGTCGACGTTTGATTGAGGAAGTTCCTCCACAGGTGCGTTTGCTTACCTTTGGAGAGTCTCTGGACGCCGATTTTAGAGCACGAGACATTAAACTCTCACAAGATGGCGCCGAATTCCTGATCGAATGTTCTCAAGGCACGTTTGAAATCGCGAGCCCTCTTCTCGGCCGCTACAACGTTTCGAACGTTTTGGCCGCTTTCGCCATAGCATTGGCTTTGGGGCAACCAGTGAAGGACTCGGTGGAGATCATAGGTTCATTCATCGGTGTGGATGGTAGAATGGAGGTAGTGGACGAAGGCCAACCTTACAGTGTATTGGTTGATTACGCTCATACTCCGGATGCATTGGGCAATGCCTTGCAAATGCTCAGGGAGTTTACACCCGGATGTTTGCAAGTGGTATTCGGCTGTGGGGGAGACAGGGATCGGACGAAGCGTTCTCTTATGACGGAGATTGCCTGTGGCTTAGCCGATTTGGCATGGGCGACTGCGGACAATCCTAGAACGGAGAAGCAGGACAGGATCTTCAGGGATATGCGAAAAGGGGTAACCGATTCGTCCAAGATTTCCTTTGTTTCCGATCGTAGAAGAGCCATCAGCAAAGCCTTGGATCAGGCCAATAACGGAGATTGTGTTCTCATTGCCGGCAAAGGGCATGAGACTTTTCAGGAAATCAACAGTGTGGCGCTTCCTTTCGACGATCGAGAAGTGGCCAGCGAGTTGTTGCGCAACAAACGGGAAAATTGGGGAAATAGCTGATGGCGATCTTTTGTCCCCAAGACCTGAAGAATTGGACCGGTGGTTCTTGGAACCGTGACGGCGGTGTGGTGGGTATAAATGGTTTTTCCCAAGATTCCAGGCGCCTGCGTTCTGGCAACATGTTCGTGGCCTTGAACACGGAAAAACAAGACGGACATGATTACTTGTGTCACGCCAAGGAAAAAGGCGCTTCTTCCGCTTTGGTGGAGCGCTGGATCGATTCAAGCGATTTGCCCCAACTGAAGGTTGCGGATTGCGAAGAGGCGTTTCTCAGCATGGGACGAGGGCACAGGTTGCGTTTCCGGGGACAGGTCATCGGGATTTCCGGGACTTGTGGCAAGACCTCCACCAAAGATACCTTGCAACTACTTCTTGACTCAAGGACTTGTCATGCCACCTCGGGGAATTTCAATAATTTGATCGGGGTTCCTCTCACCTTGTTGCAATTGGACTTGGACAATCACAAACACGCTGTCGTCGAAGCGGGGATCAATCAAGTTGGTGAGATGCGCAGATTGGCTTCCGCAATTGTTCCGGACTTGGCCGTCATCACCATGATCGGGCCAGGACATTTGGAAGGTTTGGGTTCCGTTGAGAAAGTTGCCTTGGAAAAGGCTCGCTTGTTCGAGGACTCTAAAACGGAAGTAATCGCCGTTTTTCCTGAAAGTTGTCTTGAGCATGAGCCTTTTGCCGGATTCAGAGGGAAAAAATTGGTTTTAAGACGCGACTCCGTGGAAAAAGAGCCGGATGAAGGCATGATTATTTTCGATGCGTCGACTGAAACAGACCAAACCGGGGACACCGCGTCGCTAAGGCTTAGGCGGCGCGGTTACCCGGTGGCTCATTTTCCTATTCCCGTCCTGAGCCCGGGCATGACTGTGAATTTGGCTCTGGCCGTGGCTACCGCTTTGGAAATCGGAGTCGACGAGGAGGATGCTAGGCAGCGCCTTGCAAGCCAAAGCCCTTCTTTTTTGCGAGGGCAGCGTTTGGAATTGGGTGAGCGTACGTTTTTCGTTGATTGTTATAATGCCAATCCTGCTTCCATGGCGGATTCCTTGTCTTTCTTTCATCGATTTTCAGGAATGAAACCACGACTCTACGTTATTGGTGGCATGGAAGAATTAGGAAGTGACAGCGAACGGTTTCATCGTGAATTAGGTCAAAGCTTACCTTTGAGGTCAGATGATCGATTGGTTCTGGTTGGCGAGTCCGCTCGTCCCGTCCAAGACGGTATGGACGATCTGGACCGAGTGGATTTTTTCAACTCGGTCGAGGAAGCTCGCTCTCTAGTGGATGAATTCGAGGGCGCGGTCTTTTTAAAGGGAAGCAGGGAGCATCGTCTCGAGCTACTAGTTCCCGCTGTTGGAGAGGATCATTCAAATGAACGACAATGCTGACTTATCTCCAACAGTTCGAAGAAGTTTTCGGCCCTTTTCGGCTCTTTCAGTACATTACCTTTCGGGCAATGCTTGCGGGTGGCACAGCAATGATTCTGGGTTTTCTGGTCGGGCCTTGGTTATTCCGCAAATTGCGGCGTTGGAAGGTATCCCAGGCCTTTCGCGATCAGGAAGAAGTCGGCGATCTGGCCGAATTGCACGAAAGCAAGCAAAGCACTCCCACCATGGGAGGCTTCATGATTTTCATTGCAGTGGTAGGATCCGTTTTGCTTTGGGCGAAACTCAACGTTTACGTCCTAACCGCCTTGGCCGCCTACGTCATTCTCACGGCAACCGGTTTTCTCGACGATTACTTGAAAGTAAGCAAGCAGGACAGCGGCGGCCTGTCCGGGCGTTGGAAACTGGTTTTGCAAGGGTTGGCTACCATGGTTGTCATTCTGATGCTTTCACATGGAATGGGGAATTCCCTGGGAAGCGAAGAACAAATGAGAGAGCTCTGGGTACCATTTCAGAAAGATCCGCTGGTGGAGTCGATGTCTCTGGTGGTAGTTTTCGTATTTTTCTTCCTCGTGCTTTGCGGATCAAGCAACGCAATCAACTTGACCGATGGTTTGGATGGTTTGGCGATCGGTTGCACCGTCACGGTGGCTCTTGCCTTTGGCATACTTGCATATGTGTCGGGACACAAGGAAATCGCCGCTTACTTGGCCGTCAGTTACGCTCCCGGCACAGGAGAATTGGCCGTTGTTTGTTCAGCTTTGTTGGGCGGGGGGTTGGCGTTTTTGTGGTACAACTCGCATCCTGCGGAGGTTTTTATGGGGGATACGGGGTCGTTGGCGATCGGAGGATTGATCGGAGTAATCGCGCTCCTCATACATCAGCCTTTCACCTTGGTGATCGTGGGCGGAATATTCGTTTGGGAAGCCGCTTCAGTTATCGTGCAAGTTGCTTCATTCAAAATGACAGGGAAGCGGGTCTTCCTGATGTCACCAATTCATCACCATTTCGAGCTCAAAGGTTGGCACGAAAACAAGGTGGTCATCCGGTTCTGGATTCTCTCGCTTGTATTCGCAATAGCGGGATTGGCCACCTTGAAGCTACGTTGAGATGAAGGGAGAAAGCGAGAGAGTCCAATTCGCTCACCACTATCCCGTCGCCGTTTTCGGCGGCGGGGTAAGTGGTCGAGCTGCAGCTCGCTTGGCCCGTTCCCTCGGTGCGGAAGTCCAAGTTTACGACCAAAGGAAGGGCTCGGTTTTTGGCCGCGAGGAGGTGGAGCGAACTGGATTGGTTGTCACCAGTCCCGGATTTCATCGCGATCATCCTTGGATTGTACTGGCCCGAAAAGCTGGTTGTATGATCATGGGAGAATTGGATTTCGCGTCCCTTTTCTGGTTTGGACGAATCATTGCAGTGACTGGTTCGAACGGCAAAACTACGGTGACCGAGTTTCTGACGAAGGTCTTGCGTGAATCAAACCTCGATGCCGTGGCCGCTGGAAACATTGGATATCCTCTTTCAACAGCGGCCTTGGAACATGACTCGATTGATGCGGTGGCGGTTTGCGAGGTAAGTTCTTTTCAGGCGGAATCTCTCGAACTGCTACGACCGGCTTCCGTTCTTTGGACCAGTTTCTCGGAAGATCATCTTGATCGTCATGCAAACATGCAGGAGTATTTCAAGGCCAAGGCAAGATTAACCGACTTAGCCGCCTCTGATTCCGTTTTCTTGGGAGCGGGCGTGTCGGAAGCGGGGCGTTCCTTGGGTGTCCCTTTTCCCAAGAGAACTTATCATGTATCCGAGAACCAAGTGTCCGATTGCGTAATCCCCAAGGATTCTCCTTTCAACCTAGGACCTCAAAAGGGAAATTACGCTCTGGTCCGTGCTTACTGCAGGTCTCTTGGCATTGAGGATGAGGCGGTGGAACGAGCTGCAAGCGGCTTTCATTTGCCGGGGCACCGCCTTTCCCAACCTTGGAAAGTAGGAGACGTGTCTTTTTGGAATGACTCGAAAGCGACGAATTTCGGAGCCACGGTAGCAGCATGCCGACATTTCGCGGAGAAAACCTTTTGGATTGGAGGTGGCCAATCGAAAGGGGGCGATTTGTCCTGCTTCTGCAAACGCATGAAGCAATTGGTGCGAAAGGCATACTTGATAGGGTCCAATGCCCAAAACATGAAAAACATGTTTTCGAAATGGGGCACGCCCGCCACGGTTTTCGCCACTTTGAACGATGCCGTCAAACAAGCGTTCCACGAGGCGAAGGGGAAAACCAACGTCTTGTTCAGTCCAGGTTTTGCGAGCTTCGACCAGTTCAGGGGCTTCGAAGATCGTGGGAAATGTTTCGAACAAGCGGTTTTAGATTTGAAGAATAGCTTTGAAGCCACTACCAGACCATTGATCGCGTGAATCCACCATTTTTATCACAACAAAGGAAAACACCATGAAGTTAACCAAGATATTTGGTATCGTGCTCTCGTTGCACGTTGCTGTAATCCTGCTCGTTATGTTCCAGCCAGGTTGTCAAACCACCCCAAACGGTGGCGGCGAAGGACCCGCTGAAGATGCATTCAACGCACCTCCGGAAGACGGCGATACAGGAGGGGAAGGTTTGGCTGAAACCCCTGATGAAGAACGGCATCGGACATCACCAACGCCACCCGAAGGAGCTTTTGTTCCCACCGAGCCGGTTGACTCTCCTGACGCAAGCGGAGGATTGAAAACCTACACTGTGGTCAGCGGAGATGGCTTGGAATCGATTGCAAAACGGCACGGCACGACTTTGGAACGTTTGCTGGAAATCAACAACATCCCGGAGCGTGAGAAGAATAAATTGAGCATCGGTCAGGAGCTCCTCGTTCCCGGCGCCGCGGGTTCCAGTTCGGGTTCCGGCGATACGACGATCATCAAGCCCGAGGATCCCGAGCCCAATCCCACTCCCGTCACTCCCGTCAGGGACGTTCACGTCGTGGAGTCCGGAGACACTCTCTCAAAGATTGCCGGGACTTACGGCGTTTCAGTGAGCGCTCTCAAGGTGAAGAACAACCTACAAGGCGACCTCATACAAATCGGCCAACGCTTGCTCATACCGGTTCCTTCCTCGGCCGTCGTTCCAGTACCCGAGGATCCCCCTGCCGATACTTCCGTTGCCGGACAAGTGGTACATGTGGTTAAGTCAGGAGACAATTACACGAGAATTGCCAATCGTTACGGTGTGACAGTGGCCGACCTCGAGGAATGGAATCCGAATGCGAAACCCAATAGTTTGCAGCTCGGACAAAAATTGATCGTGAAAGCCCCTTCTTCGCCTCCTCCTTCCAAAGTGGATGATGATGATTCCTCGGACGGTGCAGGAAAAGAAGAAGAATCCATTGATTCCTTGTTCAACAAACCTCCCGTGGTTCCCTTGCCTTCCAAAGAAGAAGAGTGATCGAACTGCCAAGACATGCCTTTAGATGAACGAAGGAAACACAGGCGGCCTCAAGGTCCGCACGAATGCCTCTTCTTGGGTATTGATCACCGCAATTGCCTTCGTCCTCACCTTGTTCGGGTTGGTCATGCTCTTCAGCGCGGCTCAATCGGTTTTTCACGGAGCTTACGTCATGCTGGCCAAGCAAGCCGTTTGGACCGTTCTCGCGTTCATCGGATTTCTAGTAGCCGCTCGCGTTCCCCTCGATATGCTCCGGCGTTATTCCTGGGTTCTATACGGCGTTTCCTTGCTCGGGTTGATATTGATTCTAATTCCAGGGATTGGAGTGAAGGTGAACGGAGCTCAGCGTTGGCTGGGTTTCGGTCCGGTGCGACTACAAGTTTCGGAATTCGCGAAGATCGGTTTGGTTTTGGCCATGGCGCATTTCATGTCTTCGCATCAGCGCGAGATAAAAACCTTTCTGAAGGGATTTTTGGTTCCTTGTTGTCTGATCGGAGGGGTCTGCGGTCTGGTCATGCTGCAACCGGATTTTGGAACCACCCTGCTGATTGCGACCGTCGGCTTGATCATGCTCTATCAAGCGGGAGCCAATTTGTACTACCTCGTTCCATCGGCCACCTTGGGGGCAGGAGCTTTTTCGGCCCTTGTTTATCTGGATCCCGTTCGCCTGCGCCGAGTCACTGCTTTTCTCGACGTCGAGGCGAACCTGAACGATGGAGCCTATCAACTTTGGCAGGGAATCCTGGCTTTTGGAGCGGGCGGCATGAATGGAGTGGGGCTTGGTCGAGGGCGGCAGCAACTCTCTTTTCTGCCCGAAGCCCACACGGATTTTATCTTTGCAGTCATTGGCGAGGAGCTTGGCTTACTATGCACAGGCGGGGTCGTCCTCTTGTTCCTAGTGGTTTTCCTGGTCGTGTCTTGGCATGCCCGCAATGCGCCGCGTTTGTTCGATTTTCTTTTGCTCCAAGGCTCGCTCATGGCGATAACCTTGCAAGCATTGATAAACGTGGGAGTGGTAACGGGATGTTTACCCACCAAAGGGATGTCGCTCCCCTTCATCAGCTACGGAGGGTCAAACCTCGTGGTGGTGTTCTGTTTCGTGGGGTTCATTGTGAACGTTTTACGGTCTTGGAATCGGCCGACTCTTCCAACGGTTAGGGAAATATGAGCAACATGGTCATAGCCTGCGGTGGTACTGGCGGACATTTGGCTCCAGGGATTTCCTTGGCTCAAACCATGGAGGAGCGAGGACATCCATGCTGGCTTTTCATCAGCCGCAAGAAAGTTGACCTTCGCCTCTCCGAAAAATACGCCGACCTTTCCTTCGTTCAAGTCAATGGAGTTCCGTTTTCAAGAAATCCGATCAAGTTCGCCTTGTTCGCCAAGGAACTCGCCCAAGGGATTCTTTTCTCCATGCGATTTTTTCGCAAGGCGGGCATCGATTGCGTCTTTGGTTTTGGTGGGTATTCTTCGGTTGCTCCCGTACTTGCCGCCAAGATTCGTGGAATCCCTTATTTTCTTCACGAGGCCAACAGGGGAGTCGGCAAGACTACCAAAGCCTTGGCTCGTGGTTCGGCTCGTACCTATTTGCCAGAAGGCGTACGCGTCGAGAAACTGACGCCTCGACGCGTTCGAGCTTGTGGGTATCCCGTGCGAAGGGAAATTCGCCGCATGTCTCGAGGGCAAGCCCGCCAAAAGCTAGGCGTTCGCTCGGATGAACGCCTTTTGGTAATCCTTGGTGGCAGCCAAGGCGCCGCATCTCTCAATAATTGGGTGAAGAGAAACATGGAGCAACTGGCATCCGAGAGTATCAGCGTATATGCAATCACGGGACAAAATAACGAAAGTGAAGGAGTGGTCGAGCTGAACGGTCCCTCGCGAAAGGTAAAAATGCGTTTCGTTCCGTTTTGCGATGATATGGCCGCTTTGCTTTCCAGCGCCGACGTCGTGGTGTCCCGAGCCGGCGCCGGCGCCATTGCGGAGATTACCCGTTGTCGCGTTCCCTCGATCTTGATACCTTACCCTTACGCAGCTGATGATCACCAACGACTGAACGCTGGTTTCATGGAGAGCAAGGGAGCAGCTATCGTCTGCCAAGACTCCAATCTGGACAACCTATTCGAAGAGGTTCGCGAGCTCATGTTCAATCATGATTTACAAGGAATTTTGCGACGAAATCTAGACCATGCCGAGAAGGGAGAACCATTGGCTTTCCTCGCAAGGGACATCGATGATTTTTTTCGAGAAAAGGAAGGTAAAAGGGAGAACTCGGTTTCTGGATTCGCGCCGACTTTAGGATGATGCGTAAGTGAGTAGACGAATTTTGACGTTGGGAGCTGGAGGCGCGGGGATGACCCCGTTGTCCCTTTATTTGCATGAATCGGGTTGCAAGGTCGATGCCTACGACGATGCGTTTCGCCAACCCATTCGAGAACTCCTTCTTTCAAGGGGCGTACGCTTGCCAGACAGCCCGATCCTTCCCGCCGACCTGGACCAAGTTGTTTTTTCCACCGCCATAAAGGACAGCCATCCGCTTCTTTCGCAAGCGCTTGAGAAAGGAGTCGCGGTGTCTCGTCGTGGAGAAGCCTTGGCGGGCATTCTTCAGGACAAGAAACTGGTTGCCGTCGTTGGAAGCCATGGGAAAACCACCACCGCCGCGATGTTGGTGCATCTATTGGGTTTTATCGATCTACCATTCGGTTACTTGGTAGGTGGTTGGTTTCGCGAAGGTCTTCCCCCCGCTCGTTGGTCCCAAGGTGAATGGGTGGTGGCGGAAGTCGATGAAAGCGATGGAAGCATCGAGGCTTTCAGTCCCGAAATTACAGTGGCCCTCAATTGCGATTGGGATCACGTCGACCTTTATAATGGCGTGGATGAGCTTCAGGCTGCTTTTGGGCGTCTCTTTGCCAGGACGAAAAGTAAAGTGATAGTTCGGCAAGGCCATGCCTTGGAGCAATTGGCGCGTGTCACGGCCACTTGTGAAATCGAAACTTTTGGACCAGACGGTGATTTCGACGCGAGCGTGAAGGACGTTTCTCCTGAATTGATCATTCGGCGACCCAGCAACAAACGAAACGTTACCGAACTTGTTCGGGCCATGGGTGAATTCAATGGCTGGAATGCAATAGCGGCTTTGGCTGCCTGCCAAGCAATTGGCGATGAAGCGCCCCTTGGCCGTTTGAGGTCATTCCCCGGTTTGCAGCGTAGGCAAGTTGTACTTCATGAAACTAGTCAACGAGTGATCATGGAAGATTACGCCCATCATCCGACCGAATTGCAGGCGGTGTTGAATGGTTTCCGCAGCCAGTGGCCCAATCATGCAACGACGGTCGTCTTTCAACCTCATCGCTTTTCTCGACAAGAGGGATTGCGCGAATCTTTCGCAAAGGTTTTGTCGCAGGTGGATCAGTTACACCTCTTACCCACCTATGGGGCGGGTGAGACGCCAACTGAGGATGGGCGTCCCGAAGGTTTGCTCGCCTTGCTTCCTGCCCGATTGAGAGGAACCCAAGTGCATCATAGTTTTTCGGAATTGCGGCAAGCAATCGGCAACCAGAAGAATCCCAATGGAGTACTCTTTCTGGGCGCAGGAGATATTGAGCGTCATGCGGCTGCTTTCGCCCACTTGGAGGAAACGAAAGGGGATCTCTGGCTCGCCTTCGCCTACTATTTGCGTGATCGGTTGTCGAATGCTGCTGAGCTGCGGATGAATGAACCTCTTTCTGAAAAGACCACGCTGAGAGTCGGCGGGAAGGCCAGGCTTTATTGCGAACCGGCTGGCGCCGAAGACCTGAGAGAGCTTATTTTAGCGGTTCGTTTATTCGGCTTGCCTCTTTTTGCCTTGGGGCGAGGTTCCAATTTGATCGTGCCGGCGGAAGGTTACGAGGGAGTGGTTTTTTGCATGAGGGGCAAGGGTTGGCGCGAAGTCGAGATGGCTCGGGCAGATGCTTTGATGGTAGGTTCCGGCGTTCGGTTAAAGGAAATCTGCTTGTTCGCCGCCAGCCAAGGCTTGGAGGGTTTTGAATTTCTGGAAGGTATTCCTGGGTCCTTGGGGGGAGCTTTGCGCATGAATGCGGGAGCAATGGGAGGAACGATTTTCGATTTGGTTGAGAATGTGACCGTTATGACGTCCCAAGGTGAGCGTCGCGAAATGTTGAGGGATGAGTTTGACGCTCGTTATCGTGAATGTCCGGAATTGGAAGCAGCTTTCGTTCTGAACGCCACTTTGCGTTCACGTTCCAAGGCGACCAAGGGTCAAATCCTGGACCGTCTCCGCAGTTTTTCCAAGATTCGTAACGAATCGCAACCGAGAGAAGCGAGCGCAGGTTGCATTTTTCGTAACCCTGGAGGTCAATCAGCCGGTAGGTTGATTGACGAGGAAGGGTTGAAGGGCTTTCGCGTCGGCGCGGCGGAGGTCTCGCGGAAGCACGGAAACTTTATCGTTAATCGTGGTGGAGCCACTACGGAAGACGTGTTGTCGCTCATACGATTGGTGCGTGGCAAGGTAAAGGAAACGAGAGGGATCGAGCTCGTGCCTGAGGTGAAATTGATGGGGAAATCATGGGAGGAAGCACTCGAAGCGAACCAGTGATCGCTGTCCTTTCCGGAGGAGTCGGAGAGGAGCGCGAAGTATCCCTTGCCACGGGCAAGGCGGTTGCCGCTGCCCTGGAAAACCTCCATAGCGTTGATCTGCTTGAACTGAACGAGGCTGCACCGCCGGAAACGTTGGATGGCCAACGAATGGTGGTGTTTCCAGCTATTCATGGTACCTTTGGTGAGGATGGTGAGTTGCAGTCCATTCTCGAGGACCGAGGCATAGAATATGCAGGCAGCGGGGTTGTGGCCAGTCGTCTATGCATGGACAAGCAGAGGACGAAGGAAGTCGTGGAGAGCTCAGGCATCTTGGTTCCACGAAGCATGGTGTTCGAGCAATCGACTTTCGTGAAAGTTGATCGAGTCGTTCAAACTTTGGGAAATCACTTGGTGGTCAAACCCATGGATCAAGGTAGTAGCGTTTCTCTCAACTTGGTGGAGGGAGAAGCTCAATTGCGTGAAGCAATCGATCCCCTGCCTCCAGGTAATTGGATGATCGAAAAACGAATTTTCGGCAGAGAGCTCACGGTGGGGGTCTTGCATGGCAAATCACTCGGAGTGGTCGAGGTAATTCCCAAAGGCGGGGTTTACGACTACAAACATAAATACGTAGCCGGTTCGACGGAGTATCTTTATCCTGCCGAGTTGCCTTCCGAGATGGAGGCCGAAGTGCGTGACGCCGCGGAAAAGGCTTTTGCCGTATGCGGATGCAGGGATTTCGCCCGGGTGGACTTTATCGCTACCGAGGCAGGGGAATGTTATTTTCTCGAGATCAATACCATTCCCGGTTTGACCGAGACCAGCCTGTTGCCAAAGAGCGCTTCTTGCGCCGGTTACGATTTCGATCATCTCGTCAACGAGTTGGTGGCGCCTACCATCCAACGATTTCACAACAAGATCGCTTTGGAACGAAACTAATGGCCAAGAGCAAACCAAGAAAACGTACTTGGAAGGACGTTGATCAGAAAGTTGGTCGGCGACCTACAAGTCCACTTGCCCTTCGGCGTAAGCTAATCCGCGTGGCTCGAGGCGTAGGCTTGGTCTTGTGTTTTGCAAGCTTGGTGGCCCTGGCATGGTTTGGCCCAAAATGGTATGCGAAACAAGGCCAAGCGATCGACCTCACAGGTCCTTCACAAGCCATGGCCAAGCTCGAGTTCGTCAGCG
>CEVA01243637.1_pt1 | contig 16854 bp, 14 predicted proteins | sample 361521 | NCBI WGS metagenome assembly CEVA01 (sample SAMEA2622823, study PRJEB7988) | marine metagenome | isolation source: saline water (ENVO:00002010), including
AAATTTTATGAACCTGTAGCGCCGCCTCAGACAAAATCATACCGATTATTCTTTACAGAAAGAGTATCAAATAAACAAAAAGCACTCCAATCGACTTCGCCCAAAACTTTGGTACGGCAATGGTCTCACTGGTTGAAACTATCTAATGTCTGAGCGTCTGCTGAAAAAAGGTTCAGGACGAAACTGTACCTACAAACTAGTGCATAAGAGTTTGCTAAATTAATCTGTGCTTATGTATGGCAAGGCATTTTAAATCTGTCCTAAATCCAACTAGATCTTATTAGACTCTTGTATGACTAAAAACTGCACTGATCACATTCGTTCTACAGAACTTCGATAGATTTGGCTTGGGTGTAACACTATGATACAAAAGAGAACAATACTCACATTTCCAATTATTTATGCATGTAATTATGTGATGGTTAGCATATAATCCAGCGATAAATTTAAGTGACTAATTACTTGTGACCATGAAGTATCGAAGTTACTTGAACAAACCTTGTCGAATGATTGAATGTTGATAATGTCCAACTCTATATCCCTCTATGCTCTGGATGCCGAAAATGGCGATTGCCTTTTGCTTGTAAATCACAATACCAACTACACAGTTTTGATTGATTCTGGCCCTAAGTCTTCAAGAGTTAGCGAAAATCTAGCTAAGACGATCAAGAATCTCATATCTGATAGAGAGGTAGACCTTGCAATCGTTACTCACAACGATGACGATCATATTGGTGGATTTAAGCACTTCCTAAGGGAAGGTATTGAAGTAAAACAGTTTATTTTTAATCATCACGACTATGTCGATAAGATTTTACAAAAGCCACGTAATGTTAAGGTTTCATTAAATCAGGATATTGAGCTAAATGGTATGATCAATAATAAGATTATACCCCTTGAACTGTCCGAAAGCGGTTACTTTATTGGAAAGAGATTTGACGATTTTAATATTGAATTTAGATCTCCAAATAGGGAAAAGCTAGAGAAGTACTCAGCTTGGATCCAAAAAGAGAAAAAGAAGCAGAGAAATATTAAAGTAGCTAGAAATAAATCAATGTTGTCTATAGAAGAGCAAAGAGAGCTAGCTAGGGATGATACCAATTTCGTTGAAGATAAAAGAGAACCTAATGGCTCCAGTCTTGCCTTAGATATCTCTTTTCATGGTTATAGAGTTTTACTTTTAGGTGATGCACATCCTACAACAGTTATACAAAGCTACGAAAATGATAATTCTGATAAGATAAAATATGATCTTATTAAGATTTCCCATCATGGAAGTGAAAAAAACACAAATAATAAACTTTTAAATATTTTTGAATGTGATCATTTTTTAATATGCTCAAATGCTGAAAACAATCATAACCATCCATCACCAATAACTATCTTTAGAGTTTTGGGTGATAATAATGATGCTAAAATTTATATTACTAAAAATAGTGATAAAGTTAATATACTAGAGAATAGTATGGGTCTATCTTTTATAAAGCCAGATTCAGACTATTTGGAATTCAAATATGAATTTTAAAGAAAGAACGATAGATCTGGAGATTAATTTAGGAGGCAAGACTGTATCCAACAGTAGCGCCTTGTTTCTTAGTAATGGCGATGAGAAGTTTCTTCTTTCCAGCAAGCATTCTTTTTGCATCGATTATAAGACCTGTCCTGACAAGAAGTGCAATACTTGTATCGCACCTATTAAAGTAACGGCCATAAGGTCTGATTCAATCGAAATATCGGCAATTGAGGTGAATCAATCGAAAGCAAATGATATTGCTATTGCAAAGGTGTTAACTGATGTTAATCATGAGAAAGTAAAAATTCAAGAGTTTTCAAAGTTAGACAATGAGTATCAAGCATGGAAAGGTGGCACAGAAGACAGATTAATTCTAAATACGCCATCCCAAACCGGAAATACTGCCCAGTTAAATATTAAATCGAATATAAACGCTCATGGAGAACAGAAAAACTATGAAGTATCAGGATTTTCTGGAAGCCCTGTCTTTATTGACCGGAATGGTGATGAAGCTCTAATAGGTATAATTACTGATTCTTGTGGAATCAATGATGTATCATGCACCATAATAGACAAAGAACTATTAGCAGAGCTAGAGTCGAATTCTACAATGCCTCTTTTTGAAAGAAAACTCAGAGAGGATATTCTTGATAGAGCAATGGAAGTGCCATCATCGATTGAGTCTTCATCTCCATTGCTTCAAAAAAACGCATTACTCACATTGATTGAGACTTCACAAAAGCTCGCTAAGGAAGATCCTGCTTACCGAGATATGATCGAGGAGTTTCAGGAATTTTTGTCTCCTAGACCGGGTAGAAAAATAATAGGTTTGGAAAGTAAGCTTAAAGAAGGTAATCGAATTGATTTATTAGAAGATGCAGAATACTTGGAAAGTAGATTTTCTAGAAAAGTATCAAGAAAACAGCTATCTGATAAAGAGCAGATAGTCTACTTTCATTGTTTGAGTAAAATAAATTCATATTTTAAAAGCTATATAAAACCACTGATAGCACAGCAAGAAAGTAATTGCAAAATCGATAATGAGATTCAAGAAAGGATTATAACTCCATTGTACGAGGAAATACTTGTTGTCCAACCTATGTCAATGGAAATGATAAGAGGTATGCTTTACTTTTTGACTGGCAAGTGCCATTTGAGGTGGATCTAATGATAATATATCATCCATATAAAGATGCTAACCACTGTGCTTATAGATTACTTAGTATTTTGAGTGAATGTAGAGTCCCAGTAAATGTAAATTATCTTCACATTGCTGATTTCTATCATCTTTTTCCTAGCCAGTTAAAAAATATAGATAAGTGGCCAAGGAAAAATACAAATTTATATAATCAATTACATCAAATACCAGATAGTTACGAATACATTGATAATCCAAGAAAAATATTTTTTGAATTGAAAACCATAAGAACAAATGTATTGATTAGTTTACTTTCAAAAAATCTAATTGAATATACTAATGATAACTTAATTAAGATTAAACATCACAAGTTACCAGAGTCTCTGGTTGAACAAATAAAAAGTGATGAGTTTAGAAAATCAATTGAGTTCAAGATCATCACGACAAAAATGAAAGATCTGAAATTATATGGAGAGTCTGGGCTAAAATCGAAATCTGGCTTAATGGAGTACAGGTATGACCTATAGAAGATTAATGATTAACCGCTTCATCGCTTTTAAAGGTGATAAGGTCATGTATGACCAACCATTTCATAAAGGAATTAACGTCATAAGAGGCGAACACTCGGTTGGTAAGTCTACTTTGTTAGATCTCATATTTTATGCCCTCGGTGGAGAGCTAAAAGATAGAGAGTGGAAGGAACCTATTGAAAAATATAATAAGGTTATTGCAGAAGTCTCTATTGATGATGCTCCATTGACTCTTGTTAGAGTCATTGATACTACAAATAAGAAGCCTTACATAGATGTGTTTGATGGTTCTTACGAAGAGAGCACCCGTACAGAGGACGGTTGGTTACACCTTGGCCCTACTCGGAGTGAAAACAAAATGAGTTTCTCTGAGTTTTTCTTTGAAGCTTTGGGGTGGGGACAATCAATTACATCTGATAGCAATAACTTAACGATGCACCAAGTATTAAGGCTTCTGTATTTGAGCCAATCATCTGATTCTACGAAAATTTTTAGAAGTGAGGTTGAATCGAGATATGATAGTGCTAGTACTAGGCAAGCTATTGGAGATTTTGTTCTTGGTCTAGATGACCTTTCTCTTTACGAAAGTAGACAAAAAAAGTGGAAATTGACTCGAAATATTGACTCGATAGAATCTGATGTTAAATCTTATAAGCGGATTTTGGAGATTGATGAACTGACTTCACTTAAAGACTACGATGACGCAATCATGATCAAGCAAAAAGAACTTGAGATATGTGTCAAAGAAAAGAATAGAAAGCTAAGCACGTCTTCAACTTCTTTGCCTGATGGATTTACCGATAGCATAGCCGCTATATCACAAGACATCGCTGAACTAACGGGTAATATTACGCACCTTAAAGAGAAAAGGCTATATATAAAGTCAGAAATAACTGATTGCATGCTATTTGAGAAAAGCCTCGACTTTCGATTGAAGTCTTTACATGAATCTAAGAATACCTTTATATCTTTAGGTGAAATGAGCTTTACATATTGCCCTAGTTGTTTTTCTTCCATAAAGGAAGTTGAAACAGCAGAGTGCAAATGTAGTCTATGTAAGAATGACTTACCAGAACATAGTTTAGAAGAAAAATATACAGAAACCTTATCTGAGTTAAAATATCAACAAAGGCAGAACCAAAAAACGGTTAAGAAATTGAATATTAGCTTGGAAGAAGTAAATGAATTACTAGCTAACAGTACATCAAGTTTAAGAGATAAAGAGTCAAAGCTTCGTAGCATCTCAAGCTCAACAAATGAACGTGAGATAGTTATTGAAGAGTATTCCAAAAAAATCAGTAAGCTTGAAAGTGAACTAGATGAGAAAATAAGTGATAAAGAAACTTATTCAAAGATAGATAGTTTGCTTAAAGAAAAAAGAATAAAAGAAGAAGAATTGATAAAGATTAATAGAAAAATTGAGCAAAACGAGAAAAATAGCGAAGAAAGGCGATTCAGCGTTCTTCAATCCATATCTGAAACAGCTAAGAATCTACTTGAATCAGACCTAGGTAACGAGCACAACTTTAGAGAAGCTTCTGCGTTAAGTGACGAGATTAATTTTGGAAAAGATGAATGGTCAGTTGGCGGACGAGTGACATTTTCTGATAGCTCTAACGTAGTGAAGAAGAGTAGTTTGCAGATCTCGATGCTAAAACATGCGATTTCCGATGTCGAATCAAGACTTCCAAACTTTATGATTTTGGACTTTGAGTGTGGTGACCTCAATGCACCAAGGAGTCACCGCTTACAAAGAAACTTGATGGAAGCATTAGGTCAGAAGAATGACTATCAAGTGATCATCACTTCTTCGAAGGTTTGTGAAGAACTTAATAATGAAAATTTTGGTGTTGGACCATATTACGGAACTAATGAGTACATCTTCGCCAAATAGCTATCAGGTCTTGAAATTATTACTAAAGGGCATGTAATCAATCATGCCCTTATTTAGTGGTATCTGCCTTCCCTTCCATAAGCAATCTCAGTCCCATTGTGTTTGGTTTTCTGTGCGAAGTGGGGAGGGGAGAGCAGTCGAACATGATCCATGTGCTATTGGGTGTTACCCTACAAATGAACTAGTTGCCGACACTTAACATCGTTATATGGTTAGCAACTTGTTCCATATCTTTTAGACTGCCAGAGACAATAAGGCGTAGAGGTGTCCTGCCGCTAAACGGTGGATTATCGTTTACCATGTTTATAAAACCAGAGACATTTTTCGGCTCCCTAAAGAGAGTCTTTAAACCTGAATGAATATTTAGTATATGGCTGATTCTTAACAACAGCTCTGGTGTAACACTTAAAGTATGTGGACACTTTAAACTATCGTCACTGATATTCAGAATTGTGCGTTTTTGCGCCTGACTGCAACCCCAAGCATCTAGGATCACAATAGCGGTTGCCAGCCCTTTTTGCGCTATCTCTCTTGTTATACTTTCCACAATACTAACCTCACTAATACTCCCTGTCTTATCATATACAATGTTACATGAAAATATAAAATCCTTTTAAAATCATTATATTGCCACATATTTTATAATTGACATTGTAACGGATTAGATACTAGTTTTAGGAAAAGAGTTATAAAAAGGCCGCAAACAATGAAGCTGCAATACTTATCTGACCTTCACTTAGAGATAGCCCCCATGGATGTACCGATAACAGATGCTGATGTTGTTGTTCTGGCAGGGGACATTCACAGTGATGGTATGAAGGCTATTGATTGGGCTTCACACTTTCCACAAGATGTTATTTACGTGCTTGGAAACCACGAGTTCTATTCAGGAGATAGTATCGTTGAACTGCCCGAAAAGCTTAAAGATTATTCGATGAAATACGAGAATGTTCATGTCCTAGACAATGACTCCATGGTAATTGACGGTGTCTCTTTTCATGGGTGCACGTTATGGACTGACTATGAGCTATATGGTAATCCGGAGTTAGCTTTTTACTATGCTAGAGAGGCTATTTCTGATTATCGAGTGATTAACTTCAATGAAGTACAAGTGTTTACTCCAGAATTGGCAGCAGCACTACATAATCAGTCAATTCAGTGGCTTGAGAGTGCGATTATGTCTTCTCGCTCTCGGAAAAATGTTGTCATCACTCATCATCTTCCTACGCCAAAGGCAATTCAAAAACGATTTGAACATAGTGAACTAAACCCGGCCTTTGCATCGGACTGCTCTCGGCTCTTTCACTTAAATATTTCAACGTGGATTTTTGGTCATAACCATAGCTGTCAACAATTTGAAATTGGTGGGATAGATTTCGTTTCAAATCAACGTGGTTATCATGATTATGAGAAAGTCACCAATTTCTCTTCGCACAAGATTATAGATCTTTTATAAATTATGATTCTTCGTCAATAAGTTGAAGAAAGTAAGTTGAAAGTCCGCTTCGGAACTGACGTGTTGAGCTGCTAGCATTTTTATAAGTTCGTCCTTTTGAATCTAGTTCCATCACATCGCAGCGTCCCCAGTGTGAAGCAGACTTTCTATAATCAAGCTCACCTATGGTTTTCCCTGCGCTCTTCAATTTAGTGATAGACGCTCCGTCGTTTAGCAGTTGGTGGATGGTTAGACCTAATGCTTGCCAGACTTGTGGCGATAAATGGTAACCAGAGCGATTGTTGGCAAACTCAACTTTCAGCGGTTCAAGCCACGCCTTCAAAAAGGCCGATATTTTACTTAAATAGCTACCAGATAGTGTTGACGATATCTTGGAGCCATCAGCCAGCGTAACGTCTTTGGACATTTTACTGTATTCTTGAGTCCCTATACCTGCTACAGCACCGACTATAAGCTTAAATAAAATGTACTGTGTGGTGATGAAGCGTCCTGATACTTTTACATGTTTGGAATCGAAACTGACCCCTCCAAAACTTTCAATATTAGTATCTTCAATCAATTGATCGATATAGGGTTTCAATGGAATCTGTTGGTCTAACAACAACTGCTTCCCATCACTCAGGTGAGGAAGGCTTAAAGTGGCATCAAAGGTACTGCTTTTTTTGAATAGCTCGATGATGTCGGGGCTGGCTAAGCCTATCTCATCATCAAATACAACTCTAACCTCGACGTCCTCCATTGCTAAGCGCTGTCGAAGTTCACTTTTCCTATTTGCTTCTTTAACGCTCAACCTTGAGCTGAACAAAAACGTCTTTAATCCAAGAAGCTTGCATACGGCAACCAAGCCCAAAACGTTACCTACGATATACGTTTCAGAACTTTCAAAAACTAAACTAGGAAGTTGATTGGATGTATTGCTGAGGTCAGGCTTACCAAGAACAGCAAAAGTGAGCGTTAACGGTGCTGTGACTACGCCTTCTTGGACTCCTCTTGCTAACTCTTCTTGAATAGATTGCACTTTATCAGCATTTTTCGAGTTAACGGCAGCTTCAGCCGCCCACTTTAACTCTGGCAACCAATTTTCTGTTGAGAAGTAGGATGCGATCTCAACCATAGGCATTGTTGTTATAAGTGTTTTGTATGTTCTTAAACTTGACGAGACCAAAAATCCATCAATTTTTCTATGAGAAAGTGTCAATTTTTTCATCCATTTAGCAATTAACTGGAGTCTAATTTAAATTTATTTATTGATCCGACGTGCTTGTCGGATCAATACTGTCGGCTGCAAAACACGAACTTAGATTCAAGTCATTATATTGCCACAGATAAGATTATAGAGAGCTAGGTCATGACAGACACAAAATCACAGAACCTAAATGAAATCGCAGATGAAGCACTAGAAAGTTCTATTGTTGAACACTTAGTCGAGCGCTACGAAGAGCACGAAAACAACACCTATCTAGCAAGTTCTAAGAAACTAATGGAAACGGCTTCTAGTAGTTCTCCACATGAAATTTTGGATATTTTTAAGTCTAAAGCTCAATACTATTCTGGTGTAAAAACGGTAACAACCACTTTGAAACACACAGTGCTTCTTGTGACGCCGCAACTGGCAAGGGATATGTTGGAGTTTTCTAGGCGAGGAGCAATAAACTCAAACAATAAGAACCGAAGACTCAGTCGTGCAAAGGTTAAAAAGTATGCTGAGGCCATGAGCAAGAGTCAATGGTGCTTAACTGGAGAGCCGATAATTATCTCTGCTGACGGGGAAATACTAAATGGACACCATCGACTACAAGCAGCATTAGAGTCAAATTCTAGATTCATTGCTCCTGTAACTTACGGTGTTACCGATGCTTTATCTTTTGCACATATTGATGTTGGGAACACACGTACAAGATCTCAAGTACTAGAAATGGCGGGAGTGAAAGTGAGTGCTTCAGTACTTTCTCGTGTGGCAATGTTGTCGAAAGCATTTGATACAACTCCAAACCCTTATGCATTTCGAGGTACTCAAGGAACCTCGTTTCAACCAGCCGAAATTTTAGCTTATGTTGAGGACAATGAGGAACTTGCCTTATCGGTCGACTTTGTCGCAAAAATTGTAAAACGCCATAAACTTGAAAGCCAAGTATCTGAAGCAATCTATGCTTTTGCACACTCATTGATTAAACGACAACTTAAAGAGAAACGACTTGATTCAGAGCTGCCTTTGTCACCTGAAACCTATCTAACCCGAATCATTTCCTCACTGGGAATGGAGTCGGAAGATGATATCGAGTATCAAGTGCGCAACTATCTACAGTCATTGGTTCATGAGTCTACTTCTTATTCATTGCTCTGCAAATTATCTGCGATATTCAAAGGATGGAACATGTATTTAGGAGTTCCAGTAGTAGGTAATAAAGTAAGTGTTCGACGAGTTGCTCGTTATCGTAAAGATGAAGAAGGTAATAGAATTCCAATGCAATCCGCAGGAAACATTAACGAAGCTTTCACTATCCCTTGTATGAACAAAGGGTCAACACCAAAGAGGATCTTGAAACAAGCGAACGTACAGATGATAGGTAAGCAGATTCGGAGATGAGAGGGGAGTATACCGAAACTCTAGTATAGTATTGGTTTTGATAGCTCATAATCTAATTGATACATACGCTGCTAAGCTAACGCTCGTTAGGCTAACGAGCGTTAGCTTAGCAAAGCAGCAATTTAGTCTTGTGTTTGCTGATTCTGTGGTACTTATGTTGGTTAAGCATGACGTGGTCGCACAGGACTGTCACTTCTGCCCCCCAAATCGCTTCTGGACATAACCGTCTTATGCATTTGTACTAGTACGGTCACGACAGATTAGAAAAAGCACCTTAAGCCCTAAAACGTTTGTTGTGTTTATTTTGCTAACTGCAACAATACTTGTTCTTTGAGCCACAACTTTGCTCTCAAAACGACTTCTAGCTTTTCAGTACCCAGATAAAGGTCTTCGACACTCTTTGGGTGCGTCAACTGGTCTCGAATGCTATTTGCGGCTAAGAAGTTATCCCAATCAACGCCGAAAAAGCCGAGGTCTTTAGGATCTACTCCACGTGATTTAGCTAAGCAACGACAAGAAAACTTAACGTATTCTTTAAAGGATAATCGATGACTTTTTTTTAGAATAACTTGCTTCGTCTGATCAAGCTTACGTCCTTGCAGCTTAGCTTGCTCTGCTAGATCGAAAATTGCTGTGTAGTCTTTATTTGTCATGGCTTCTTGGCGAAATGCATACATAATTCCTTCTACCGTGGAAAAGAATGTTCGTACATAAGCATTTTCTAACGCAGAATTACCTTGGTGCTTGGTGAGTAAACTCCCAACCTCTTCTAAGTCTGAATCTAATTTTTGAGCTAATTGAATAAAATTTGTCACGTCACTTCCTTAAAAACATAACGCTTTGCTAAGTTGCAGCTAACTGCCCCGATGATTAAGTAAAGCCAATACAATCAGAAATATAAACCAAAAATGCCAAAGGTTTGCTGTCAGCTTGAGCAACTTGTTATGTAGCTTTCTAGGTTCGCACGAGAATTAGTAGATAATTCACTAACAGCTAGTTCTTCTGCATAAGGGGATGCTGACCACGTTGCAAAATCTATAAAGAAAAACTGACCATTTTCTTGTACAAAGCACGAACAATCTGAAGCATCTATATCTAAGTTACTCAGTTCAAGAGAAATTTCGTCGTAAACGCTATCTAATCTAGTTGCTATCTCTGGGCAAGGCATCTCATTAACAACAAATGTTCTCAATTTGTTCTCGACACCTGATAATTTAGACATGATGTAGCCACACCCTGCTACGTATTTCTGTTGTGCTTCAGGTGAGTGCTCCAATAATTCAATTGGGTCTGCTACATCATAAAAATCTGGAAAATACCCACTTAGATTTGACTCGGAAATTTGCCTGTAGGCAGCGACTTCAGTCCAAAAGTACCCTTTCACTAAAAGGTCTAAATCACCTTGTTTTTCATCTGCTACAATTCGTTTGAATGCTTTCAGGACACGACCATCACCCAAATCATACACATCTGCAAAGCATGTTTGATCACTAATTAATTTCACCGTTATTCCTCAAATGCATTGCGCTTTATAGACAGATTTTTCCGTCTTCGCATTCCGTTTATGTTGATGCCATTTGTTATGAAACTCAACTGTTATCAACCTGTTGTGTGAATCTGCATATACTTACGGAGGGTGAATTACGGGAAAAATCCGTATATGAGACTAAAGTACGGATTAGATTAACTTAGTCTATTAGTGCACTGAATAGGTCATCTACTCATTGTGTCTGAGAAGCACTGAAGCAAAGGCGTGATACGCAATCTGTCAGATTGAGTCCTGACTAATCATATCTTATGACTTAGGCATATAGGGTTCTTTAGGTATCTACTTATTTTCCTCAATGCTTCGCATCGCTCTTTGAAAAATAGCCATTACATTTGGGTCTACTTGACCAATGTTGACAATTTTTTGAACAAAAGCTTGCAGATAACCTATTTCATCTTTTGCTACTTTCAACTCTGCTTCTAGCTGGATGATTTTTTCAGCTAATTCGATATCCTTTTGCAAATACGTAAGAAGAGCAGAATTGTTAACGGCGACAGGTTGCCCTCTTAGTAGCCGTTTTCGATCCTTGTATTCATTCTTTATGTTGAGGTACTTATCAAGTGTTTGCCGTGTGGTTGTGATCGCTAGGCTCGACTCAATCCTCGTGACTAGTAAATCCCAAGTGAGCTTTCCTTCCCAGCCTCTAATTAGCGCTTGAATGGAAATCTGCTGATCAGTATCTAATGATCTAGTTGCCATGTTCCTCTCCCTTTACTGATCCCAAAAAGTCTAATAGGTTGTTTTTGGAGATGTCTTTACTAAGTAATTTTGTCGCAGTAAGAGCATTTTGAAGCGCCTCTTTAGCATCAGATAATGAAAGCGTGCGCTCGGTGACTGTTTGGGTTTCTAAGTCCGTAATTCGCATAGTGTTTGACCGAGTAAGAAGTCGGACGATAGAACCCTCTCGGATGGAGTCATCTGACAGCACTTCAATTAGGTTTTTAAGCATATACGTGTTCTGATAGTGCATTTCATACCATTGCTGCATGCCTTTGCTGGTAGCAAAATTGATTGCCTCCACGACTCGTTTGAGGTTGTGCTTCTGAACTGCCAAGTCTTTTTTCAGCAGTTCAATAGCGTGTTCATCATGAGCAATATGGCATGAAGAGGAGCAGAGCGTGCATTGTGTTTCAAACTCTGTCATATAGGTGCAAGGCGATAGAGTTAAATCTTGGGCGCAGAATCCTACTTCGCTTACAAACGTAGGGCTGAGATTACTAGTCGCATTATCGTATTGAGCTTTACTTTGAAGGCGCTTACTAACCTTGTCTTGTACTTCTTCTTCGTTTTCTTTTTCATATAGAATATCACCGACTACAGAGGCATTTTGAGCATCAGTAGTATGGATGTAGGTGAGTGTTTGCTCTGGGGACTTACGACCAGATAACATGGTTATAAGCAGGTGTGGCAACCCTTCACTAGCGAGATAGTTATTCTGCCAATGCCTAAACTGATGAGCTTTAACGGAGAAATCAGTCGAAAAACCATGTCGTTCAAAAATAGTTGAGAAATTGTGTCTTCGCTTTTTCAAGTTCTTATCGAAAATCATGCCTAAAGAACTGATAGGTATCAACAAAAAATGAGAGGCTTTTCTTGTGTTTAGCTGGCTTTGAGTATACGTAAATAAAGCTTGGTCGTAGTCGACATGTTTAAATGCACCTTTATTAAAGCCCGATATTGCTCGTTGATTGATTTCAACGTAATAGTTTTGAAGTTCTGCAACTGTTATTTCCATTCGACTGTTAAAATACTTATCAACTTGTCCTTTTACTTCTACACGAGCGCCCACAAGGGATGAGGTATACGGACAACCTCTTTTGACTTCCAATTTATCGAACATTGAGAGTTTTGATACGTGCTTTATAAATGTAGGAAAGTCTCTACGGTTTGTAACATCAATCGCACCTTTGGTATCTTTTGTTACACGGGCATAGCCTTCGTTGTCATCGTAAAAACCCAATAAAAAGCCAAGATGGATTAAGTGAGTAGGTCTACTGTCAGTAGGTTGAAGTGTATGGAGGTTCTTAGTACTTGGCTCAAAGCTACCTAATACCTTTTTTAAACTGTGATTAGGGTTTTGATAAAACCTTGTCAATACTCTTGCTGGCTCGGTCACGAGGCTTGTGTAGTGCAGTGCTCGATCTAGGCTTTCAGCCATTTCAGCGTTGATATGATTCTGATAATCTTTGAACCCTTTTGACCCTCGCCAGTTAAGGTAGTGAACTTTATGCTCTTTGCCTTTGACGATTTCGAGATGAGTTTGTACCCTTTGTTTACTTAGTAAGACTTGCTCTGCTGCTGCTCGATTGGGAGATGACATAGCTAGAGCCGACATTGTGCAAATATAACTATCCAATTGACTCGCTGTTGAGTGAGTATGGGTTGCCCAAGATTCTATATTTTCTTTACTTTTGATATCTTGATAGGGTGGTATTACGTCATAAAATATAGCTCCTAACGCTAACAAGGCTTTTGCTTCCGGGAGATTACTGTTCTCTACTTCAATGGCGTCATCACCGCTTTTAGTTCTTATTGAGTTTAACTCTCTTTTGAAGTTCGGAGCTAAACTTGCGGGAATCATCTTGTGAAGTTTTAACCATTCAAAAAAAGCAGGAAGATAAAGGATACTCCTCATTTTATCGATGGTGCATTGAACCCTACTTTCACCGGCGGCAGCTACGTTCTCCCCAAGATCAATGAGAAACTTCTTCGCTACATTGACTTTGTTCCTTTTGTTATTATTGGAAGTGTTTTCATTGAGTACACAAAGAGTAAAAGCTAAAAGAATATCGTGTTGATCTACATCTAACCTGTCTTTGTCACAAAAGGTCGACCTAATACTGGCGCTTAATTGATTATCATTATTGAAAATAAAGTTAATAGAAGTACCGTTGTCGTTGGTAAATGTTACAGCTATATCATCCCACGTTGCTTTCTTTCCCGATGGTGTAGAGAAACCAAATAATGGCTGCTTTTTCTTTTCGGCAATATAAGCTTGTTGATTCGCAATGTAACGATTGACAGTGCTCATTATTTACCTCCAATCTTACCCGTTACTTTTTCTTCACAAATAGTCAAAGTGGCCTTGATGTATAGAATGATTTTCTTGAGTCGAATCACGGTTGCTGGATGCGCAGACTGACTATTAATGGCAAGCTTTCTTTCTGCCTTATCAAGATATTGATGATGGTTTGCCGTTTCTAAAGGTCTAAAGTTGTCACATGGATAACACGCCATAGGTGCCCCTCCTTTTGACTGGCAACTTGAGCAATTAGCTGGATTGAGTCTATGTCCAATTTCCTCATCAAACATACTTTTAACTTTGAACTCATCGTGTGTTTGTAGCTCCTTAACCGATAAGCTATCGAACCGCTTGATGATATCGTTTCCAGCATATGCTTCATCAATCTTCACTCGCTCAGACGCTTTCAAGTCAAGGTAAGGTTCGATCGCATGAATGGTTACGCCTGTAATAGCGGCTAGGTGAGCAGGGCTTAATCCATGTTTTGCACCCTGAGTGAGTATGGTGTGTCGCCAGCGATTATTTGTAAGCAACAAAGGGTCGTTTGGGCATCTATCGCTTTTGGGTTTGAGCCTATTTGCAAACAAGTATCGTATATTTCCAATTAATGTCGTAGATTGCATATGGTAAGCTTTTGAGGTATCACTAATGGAATCAAATAGTTCTGCTTTAGATGTGAAATTAGCTTTAAATAGGCTTCGATCAGGCAGCGTAGGTAGCTGTCTCATAATCTCTCTGGTTTCATCACCATTCAATGAGATGTTCTGAGTTGAAAGTGAATCTAACAGGTAGTTCTCATAGAGTTGATAGTAGCGTAAAAGTAACTCTGAAAAATTAGCTTCTAGACGGAGCGAACGTGATTCTGCATTAGCTCTAAATTGCCCATCTTTACCCGTGAACGTACGAACGTGGAGCTGGTCGACATCAGAGAACAAGTGTTGAGTGATGGGTTGCCAGTTAAGGGCGGGTTGCTTATGGGGTTCAAATACCTGTCCCACAGGTAATATGTCACACCATTTAATTTGCACCAGTTGTATGGGGCGCCTTACAAGGGTGAGAAGTAACTGACTAGCCAGAATACTTCGTAATGCGCCAAATCTACCGTGCGACGGTATGTTGTTGTCAAATATTTCTAGTGTTTCTATTCTTAAGCTTTCAAGAATATTATCGTGTTCAACTTCACTATATGCTCCAGTTTTGGGGTCAAGAATAAAGCTTCTGCTATCTTGGCGTTTTAAAGCTTCATCTTTAATTGCGTTGTATAGAGGTTGGAGTGTATAACAGGTATAGCCATTTTTTGGATTGCATAGAGCAAATAAGCAATTCTTTACAGTTCTCTTATAGCTATCGAGTGTGCGCCACCACGCCTGAAAATCATAAATATTTAGATGCGTTACAATGGTTTTGAGGGTGCCAATGTTTCCTCTAATCGAGTTGAAAGCGTAATGCTTAACAGCATGTGCTATTGCTAGCCTTAAATCTAAAACGACTTCAGCATCAATTTTTAATTCACTGAGCCAATTAAGGTATAAATAGTCTTTGTACCCTAATCTCCATCTATCTGAAAGCACATCAAAATAGTATCCATCCTCTCTTGAGTTGAATATTCGCTGCCCATCGTACTTTATTTTCAACGTTGCGATTTGATTATGATTCATGAACCCCTCTCAACTCTGGGACAGCTTTAGATTGAGTTTTAGAGGCAATATCAGCTACAGTAACAGCTAGTTGATATTCGTTGTAGACAGATGCCATTTTTGAGTCTTCTACCCATCCCATTGCATAGTTACGCAAATCTTCAATTTTCTCTGGTACTAGCCCGTGTTCTCTCGCCTTTTCTTCAAAGACTTCATTCCACTTATGGCGAAGCTTGTGAGGATGGAGCTTGATATCGAGCGATTCTCCAAATTTATTTACTATCTTGTGGATGGATTTGTAAGTAAGGGGCTGTCCTGACGTTCTACCTTTCTCTGATATGAAGACAAAATCATGTTCAACAGAGTTTAATTGTTTTACTCGGACAGTTTGGATGTATAGCTTGATGAGCTTCATTAGCTGTGAAGAAATTGCAACCGATAGTGCCTTGGTTTTGTTTGAAGGTCGCTCAAGTCTTGGATCGGCAGGGTCATTGGGCGTCCTTGTTAGTAGGAAACGAGGGTTCTCCCAATCATCAATTAAATCACTAACTTTTAACTTTAACACTGCACCAACACGAACCCCTGTGTTGATTAATATTTGCATGATGATTTGGTTTCTTAACTTGCTGGATTTAAATGGATTATCGGACGAACTCTCTTTGACTATTTCTAACAAGTAAAAGAACTTATCTGAGGGTATCACTGACTCGAAAGCATCTTTGACAAATGTATTATTTTTTCGAGTGCCGCTAATTAATGAGTTGATGTATAACTTAAATTTGTTGAATTTCTCGTCCACTCTTGCTTGAGTGTTGGTAGGCTCTTGATCATAGTGGTGGCAAACGTATAGGTGTTCAACATAAGCTCTAAGTCGAATTAAGCGTTGACGTAGCGTGTGTGCTGAAACTCTCGGTTGGCTGCTTGACGTTGCATGGATAGCATCTTGAATTCGCTTGTCAGTGATTGAGGATATACCATTGTTTTTGATTGTATTTTCGCCAGAGTAGAGCATGCATGCATTAGCAAAACAATCGATTTCTTGCCTTGAGAGAAGCTTACCAGAGCATACTCGTTCAACAAGGTCTATATCTTTCCCTGTAAAGTGACAGTATAAGAATTTTAGCTCGTAAGCATATTTTTTTAGAGTATGAAAAGCGGGGGCTTGGGAGTTGGTAGTATTTTTCCCTGTAAAGAGAGGCGAGTTGTGATTACCGTTAAGATAGGCGTTAAGGTACAAGCACGCAGGGAAAACGCCAGCTCTCACAATGAGAGGAAAGCTGTATCCGCTCGTATCTTTATAAATTTTTACAGCAACATTCTCACCCAATACATTCATTACAAAATCACAAACTAGTTACACATAATTCTAACATAGTAGGTGTTGTAAATTTGTAAAGTTAAAAAAAGGCCCAGTCATAGAGCCTTCAAAGGATTTAATGTAGTTACTTCTTCGTTTTCTTTACATTTTCTTTTGGTGGGGAGTATTCGCATAAGTCTTCAATGATGCAGCTACCACAGCGTGGCTTGC
>CEVA01147613.1_pt1 | contig 16832 bp, 21 predicted proteins | sample 361521 | NCBI WGS metagenome assembly CEVA01 (sample SAMEA2622823, study PRJEB7988) | marine metagenome | isolation source: saline water (ENVO:00002010), including
CATCCTAACTTTGGATGTGGATACAGAGATGAGGCCAGGTCAACACATCGTAGTTGTCTTCTCCGCTCCGTTGGGACCGATAAACCCCGTCGCACATCCCTGCTCAACCACGAGGTCAATCGGACCGAGTTCAAAGGGGGGGAAGCTTTTCTTCACTTCAATCAACTCGAAAGCCGGCATGTTTCCTCCCTGGGACACGCTTCACGAAGTGATGGTAGACTGCTGCTTGGCGTTGTCCGGAATCTCGACGAACGCGCGTCGAATTGCCGTTCCTGACATCCCTTCCACCACCGCCGTCTGCACAATGGGACCTAACGCTTCTTTGAGTCGGTCGAACGCCAACCGATGACGATCGGGGGCAGAGACCGCGTTGACGTAGAAACCCTTCCCTCTTCGTGATCGGATGACACCTTCGTGCTCCAGCGTTCCATAGGCGCGCTGAACGGTGATGACGCTGACTTTTGATTCGCGCGCGCGTACGGATCGAAGGCAGTAGTTCTCCCTCGCTAAGACTGCCGGCCAGAATGGCCGCCCTGATCTCGCAGACTGGCGTGCGAGCCTCTTTGGTCCCATCTTAGCGCCGTTCCGACCTCAACACCCCATTCGAAGAACCTCACTCCAGGAGCCTCAATGAGTTCGATCCGGCTGGCCATCGTCGGGTGCGGGGGGATGGGCCATCGTCACCTCTACGGCCTTGGTGAACTCCACCGGCAGGGCCTTTCCCCTTTCCGTCTCGTCGCCGCGTGCGACCCCAACCGGGGCAACGCGGAATCGCTCGCTGACGATGCCGCGGAGCTGTTCGACCACCGGCCCGCGGTCGTGACCGATCTCGACGCCCTTGCCGAGGTCGGCGTGGACGCCATCGACACGCCCACGCTTCCGCGGGTCCACCACGACGTGGCCATCGGGGCGCTGGAACGCGGCTGGCACTGCATGGTCGAAAAGCCCGTCGGCCTGACTGTCCGGGCGTGCAACCTCATCGCGGCCGCGGCGAAGGACCGGCCACAGGTTCTCAGCGTTGCGGAGAACTATCGACGGGATCCCATGAACAGGCTCGCCCGGGCGCTGCTGGACGCCGGTGTCATCGGGGATCCACGTCTCCTCATCCATCACTCGATGGGTGGGAATGGAAACCGCATGCTCATCTCCGTCTGGCGCCACCAGAAAAATCAGAGCGGTCTGCTTCTCGATGTCGGTGTCCATTTCACGGACATGATGGAATACCTGCTCGGCCCCATTACGACCGTCTACGCCCAGACCCGTCTGCACGAAAAGGTTCGCATCAATCCGGCGGCCCGGGGGGATGCATCCGCCAGCAACCCGGCTGGCGTCTACGGCAAGTGGCAGAAGGAGATGCCCGCCGAATTCGAAGCCACCGCCGAGGACGCCGCCTACGCCACGCTCGAATTCGCCAGCGCCGCCTCCGGTCAATACATTGAAGATCATGCCATTCACGGCGAGGGCAGCTGGCTCCGCCAGATTCAGGGATCGATTGGATCGATGAATCTCCCGCCCGACCGTCGTGGCGCTCCCCTTTCCCTGAACATCGAAGGCAAGGAGATCGACGGCGAAGGCGCGCTCGAGCTTGTCCCCGACTTTCACCTCGACGAAGCCACGGCCCAATTGTTCGGCGGCGAACGGTTAAGCCGGTATGATTTCGAATTCCCGGAAATCGACCGCAAAGTCATCGCCACGGAATACGCCGACTTCGGCCGCGCGATCCTCGAGGGTCGGCCCCCGGAGGTCGGCATCGAGCAGGGAACGCGTTCCGTCGCTGTCTCTTACGCGATGATGGAAAGCGGACAGTCGGGGCAGATTGTGACCATCGACGACGTGATTGGGGAGCGCATCGATGGCTATCAGGCGGAGATCAACGACGATCTGGGTATCTAGGAGTCCAACGGCGTAGGGCCACGGCATGCCGTGGCCCTACCATATTTCGTTTTTGCGTGGGGCAGGTGATGAAAAGAGAAGTTCGATGGGAACGCATGTTTCCGGACGAGCTCGAAGCGGCGTCCGAGGACTTCCCGGCCGCCTATCTGGCTTATGGTCTGTGCGAGCCCCACGGACCCCAGAATGCGCTGGGCAACGACGGGATTCGCTCGCACGAAACCCTCATCCTCGTGGCGCAAAAACACAGGGGCATCGTATGTCCACCCTATTACTGGCACTGTCACGAAATCGCCGGCTATGCGAAGTGAAGCGAACGGGTCATTGCCAACAAACGCACGTGGATGACAGCGATTCCGCCGTGGCACTTCCTCAAGAGCATCTGCTACCACGTTCGGGCGATGGATGCTTTGGGATTCGAGAGCACCGTCCTGTTCTCGGGCCATTCAGGCCCACATCGCCAGGATGTCCCGATCGTGCTCGACATCCTGCAACAACACGTTGACACGCGGCTCTCTCTTCATCAGCAGTGACACCGACGCCGATCACTTCGGTGACGATCTCGGAACGGGCGGTCACGCCGGCCGCGGTGAGACGTCGCAACTGTGGGCCGTAGCCCCAGACTGTGTGGACCTCTCGCGACTGCCGGAGTCCGACGCCCCTGGCCCGCACTTCGCCATGGGTGGCCACGTCCCCCTGTCCAGCCGGCGAGCCGGAGAACGAATGACGGCGGATGTAATCGACCGCATCGCGATCAAGGCTCGAGAAGGGATTGAGGCCTACGAGAAAAGGCGAACGTCGGTCCTGACCTATGGGGATGTCGAAGCGATCTGGTCCGAAGAGATCTCTCCCCGACTAAGTGATCTCGCGTCCCTGACAGAGCCCGAAGATGCGCCTGCGGATGATTCTCAGTGGCGTGCCAACTGGCCGGTGCCCGATCTGAGCCGACTCTAGCAGAAAACGGAGAAGTGCCCGCGGTAGCACACTGACGAATCGACACACCGCGGCTCCCGGAACAGGAACACCATGCCCCCGAACATTATCTTCATCCTCACCGACGATCAGGGCTACGGCGAACTCGGTTGCCACGGCAACCCGGTGATCAAAACACCCCATCTCGATCGACTCCACCGCGAGAGTGTTCGCCTGACCAATTATCACGCCGGCCCGACGTGTGCGCCCACGCGAGCGGGGCTGATGACCGGACACTTTCACAACAGTACGGGCGTCTGGCACACAATTGGGGGACGTTCTTTGCTCCGTCAGGACGAGTTCAGCCTCGCCAACGCCTTCTCCGATGCGGGCTATCGGACCGGGCTCTTCGGCAAATGGCACCTGGGCGACAACTACCCTTACCGACCTCAGGATCGAGGCTTCCATGAGGTCGCCACCCACGGCGGCGGAGGCATCGGCAACACGCCCGACTACTGGGGCAACAATTACAACGACGATCACTACGCCGTGAACGGCGACTGGACCCCGTTCGATGGATACTGCACCGACATCTGGTTCAACGAGGGGTTGAAGTTCATCGAACGGAACAGGGAACGGCCGTTCCTTTGCTTCATCACCACCAACGCTCCTCACGGACCCTTCATAGTTGACGACCGGTACAGCCGGCAGTACGACGACCAGGTTCCTACAGAGAGCCGTGCGAATTTCTTCGGGATGATCACCTGCATCGACGAAAACGTCGGCGCGCTTCGCAGACGCGTCGACGAGCTCGGTCTCACCGAGAACACACTTCTCATCTTTATGACCGACAACGGGACCGCGCACGGATGCGCGACGGGGGAAGGTCAATTCATTGAGGACGGCTACAACGCCGGGATGCGAGGCGTTAAAGGATCGGAGTACGAGGGCGGCCATCGCGTCCCGTTCTTTCTCCATTGGCCGGAAGGCGGTCTCAACAACGGTCGTGACGTCCCTGAATTGACCGCGAACGTCGACATCATGCCGACCTTACTCGATCTATGTGGAATTCCATCCAGCCGGGAGTTCGACGGCGTCAGCATCGCCTCGCTCCTCCACGAGAAAACAAGCGCGTGGCCTGACCGGACACTCGTGACGGACTCGCAGCGGATCACCACACCGGAGAAGTGGCGAAAAAGTGCGACGATGACACAACGGTGGAGACTGATCAACGGCGTAGAGCTGTACGATATCGAGGCGGATCCGGGGCAAACTTCGGATGTCGCAATGGACCACCCAGATGTCGCTGCCCGCTTGCGGGCGGACTACGATACGTGGTGGGAGAAAGTTTCCCAGCAGTTCGATGGCACGATTCCAATCCCGATCGGTCACGACGACGAACCGTCGATGCGGTTGAATGCCCACGATTGGCGAAATCCCGAGGCGGAATGCGCCTGGAACCAGTCACAGGTTCGTGCCGCGCATTTGTGCAATGGATACTGGGAAATCGACGTTGCGATGGGCGGTTCCTACCGCTTCGAGCTGCGAAGATGGCCGCGAGAGGAGAACCGCCCGATTGTGGCCGGGATCGACGGGAACCTGAAGACATACGGAGAAATCAAGGACGGCTACGGCGGTGGTCTCGCCCTGCCGGTAACCCACGCAAAGCTACGGGTTGGTGACTTCGAGGCCGAAGCCGATGTCGGACCAGATGACAAGAGCGCGATATTCACAGCCGATCTGAACGCCGGCGAGACGAACCTGCAGACATGGTTCCATCTCGCAGACGGTTCGACCCTCGGAGCCTACTACGTCTACATCGATCGGCTGTAACGATTCTCGCAGGGTCACGGCATGCGTGACCCTACCCGTACAAACTATCACCTGGTAGGATTCAATGCCCCCGATTCGGTTCGCCATCATCGGCGCGGGAATGATCAGCCACCTTCACGCCCGTGTCATCCGGGACCTGGGTGACGCAGAGCTCGCGGCAGTGTATTCTCGTGATCCCGTTCGTGCGAAGGCCCTTACGGAGGGCACCGGAGCGGATCCAATGACGGACCCCGATGCCCTGCTCGCTCGGGAAGACATCGACGCCGTTTCCGTCTGTACGGCAAGCGGCGAGCACGCTTCTTTCGGGATCCCCGCAGCCGAAGCCGGCAAGCACGTCCTGGTCGAGAAACCGATCGAAATCCATCTGGACCGGGCGGATGCGCTCATCGCCGCGTGCGATCGCAACGCGGTGAAACTCGGCGTGATCTTCCAGCTCCGTTTTCTCGACAACTCGGTCGAAGTCAAACAGGCGATGGATCGGGGCACGCTTGGTAATCCCGTGATGGCCGACTGTTACATGAAGTTCTACCGTCCACAGCAGTACTACAGTGACTCCCGTTGGAAGGGGATGCAGGCACTCGACGGGGGCGGGGCCCTCATCAACCAGGGCATCCACGGGCTCGATCTTCTGCTCCACCTCGCTGGCGACATCGCATCCGTCCAGGCCTACACCGACGTAAGAGCTCACGAGAACATTGAGGTCGAAGATACGTGTGTGGCAGCGGTGAAGTACACCAATGGAGCCCTCGGCGTGATTCAGGCGACGACTTCCGTTCACCCGGATTTCCAACAGCGGATCGAACTCCACGGATCTGAAGGCACGATCGTCCTGGACGGCACGGAGGATGTCTGGATCAAGCATTGGGAAACCTTCAAGGAGGGCGCTCGAAAAATCGAAGAGCGGGCCCCCGTGGAACACTCCGGCGCCGCAGCGGTCCTCGAGGAGGGCGGCGAAGCTCACGCCCGTCAGATCCAGGACTTCGTCGACGCGATTCGCGAGGATCGTCAGCCTTTGGTCAACGGCCCGGAAGGGCGGCGATCGTTGGCCGTGGTGAGAGCGATTTACGAGTCCGCCGAGAAAGGGAAAGAAATCAGGCTGTAGATTTGTCGTAGCGGAATACACATGCGTAGGGCCACGGCATGCCGTGGCCCTACCCAGTCAACGAGGGGACAGATGGGAATGATTTTCGAAGATTCATTCACAGATGGGCTCGGAGAAGGATGGAACTGGATCCGCGAACACGATGGATACTGGCGGATCGCAGATGGAGGTCTTGAAATCCGGGTCGAACCCGGTGTCAAAGACACCGTTCGAAACGCCCTTGTGCGTCCGGCGCCGCCTCGTCCCTATGCAGTCGAGGTCACCATCACCAACCACACCCATCCAACGACGCAGTACGAACAGGCAGGCATTACGCTCTACAACAATGGAGAACCCGTATTCAAAGAGGTCAAGGAACTGATCGACGGAGACCTTTACATCATCCCAGGGAAGAAGCCCATGCCCACCGACTCCGTCCGCCTTCGACTCCTCGTAAACTCCGAGGGTTGGGAGGCGCAGTTCCGTCCGGAAGGATCTACATCGTTCGAAACGGCTGCGTCAGGCGAACTTGCGTCTGAAAACGAAGATCAGGTCAGCCTTCAGTGCTACAACGGACCGGAAGAGGGCGAGCACTGGATTCGCTTCGAAGGTTTCCAGATCACCACGGGAGAACAAGCATGATCGACGTCGGCACGCAGCGTCAGCTTTTCCTGGACAAGCTCTTTTTTGACACGCAGGACGGCATCGAGCTTGTCGCGCACGAACCCGAACGACGGGAGGTGTCTGTCGAAAGTGATCGGTCCTGGGAGTCTGGGGGTGTGCATTACTCGAGCGTCGTTCAGGATGGCGACCGGTTCCGAATGTGGTATCGCGCCGACACGGGCGGCGACCCGGCCAACGCGATCGATTCCGAATCGTGGGTCTGTTACGCCGAAAGTACGGACGGCATCGCGTGGGAGAAACCCGAACTCGGGATCGTCGAATCCGTCGAGGCAGGTCGAAACAACATCCTGTTCCCGGATAAGGCATCCGGCATCAATCCAAGCGTGATCATCGATCCATCAGCGTCCGGCGACGAGCGCTACAAGATGATCGCGAGGGGCTCCGGACCGGCGAACGTCCTCGGGTATACATCCGCCGACGGGATCGCGTGGGAGCCTGTGGCGGAAAACCCGCTCCTTTCAGAACCCGGCCCCTTCGACAGTCACAATGTGCTCGCCTACGACGACGAAGCCGAGCGTTACGTCATTTACTGTCGGGGTGTCGACACGAATCGTCCGGGCAACTTCAAAGACGGCATTCGGGCCATTCGCCGTGCGGAGTCGAAAGACTTCCACACCTGGTCCGACATGGAAATCGTCGTCACAGCCGACGACGACGATCCCTCCGACCTGCATCTCTACACCAATGCCGCCTATCGCTACACCCGCGCTCAACGAGCCTGGATGATGTTCCCCATGATCCTCTACGTCGACCGAGAGGGGAACGCAAACAGCTACCCCGGTCTGTCGGATGCGCAGTTCATCGTCAGCCGTGACGGCGTGACCTGGGACCGGCGTTTTCGACGCCCGTTTCTCTCCCCAGGCCGGGACGAACGCGACTGGGTCGACCGTAACCCCATTGTCGGCATCGGCATGCTACAGACCGCGCCGGATGAGCTCTCCCTCTATTACTCCGAACTCCTGCGGTGCGAGGATTGTCGCTTCAGCCGCTGCTCGATCCGGCTCGACGGTTTCGTTTCCGCCCGGGGTCCTTACGATCGTTGGGGCGAGTTCAAAACCCCGCCGCTGAAGACGTCAGGCCACGCCCTCGAACTCAACTTCAAGACGACAGGCGGCGGTGTCATGGAGGTTGAAGTCCAGGACGCTGACGGCACGCCGGTGCCCGGATTCTCGTTCGACGAATGCGACACGTTGTTCGGCGACCACATCGAAGCAACCGTGACCTGGAACGGCAACAGTCGTTTCGACCTCCCGAGTGAAGTCGCCCGGCTTGGGTTCCGACTCAGAGACGCCGACCTCTTCGCCTTCCGGTTCGCTACGTAGCCGGGTTTCGCCGTCACCCGGATACCCGGCACTCCGCAAAATGCCCAAAACCATCCTTCTCCGATCGGGCTGGCAAACCGTCAACATCGGCGACATTGCTCACACACCGGGCGCACTGGCTCTGATTCGACAATACATGCCCAACGCTCACGTAATACTCTGGGCCTCGCGTAGACTCGATCGGGGTGCCGGTGATCTCCTTCGTCGGACCTTCCCGGATGTCGAGATCGTCGACGCTGGCAATGAAGTGGCATTGAACTCAGCCTTCGATCGAGCCGACCTCTTTATCCACGGGTCGGGATCGAATTTTCCCGGTCGGCTGCAGGCCAACCGGTGGCACGAGGCAACGGGGAAGCCATTCGGCCTGCTCGGCGTGACCGTCGAGCGCCCTGAGGAATCCGTCGATCTCCTGAACGCCGCAAGCTTCATCTTTACGAGAGAAACAGCCTCCCTCAAAGTGCTCGGTCGTGAGGGCATCACGTGTCCTATCCAGGCATTCGCCCCTGACGCGACCTTCGCGATGGCCATCCGTGACGACGCTGGAGCGCGGTCGCGGATGGCCGAACACAGCCTCGAGCCGGGTCGCTTTCTCTGTATCGTGCCCCGAATGCGCTACACACCCTACCACCGGATTCGCAAAAATCACGGCTGGGATCCACAACGCATTCAATTCGTAGAGCAACATAACGCACAGCATACTCCGGACGACGTCGCCAAGCTCGCGCGTGTGATCGAGCGGTGGGTCGAGGAAACCGGGGATCGGGTCTTTCTCGTCCCCGAGATGACTTACCAGACCGAAATGTTTTCGGCCATCGTCGATCCCTTGCCGACTCACATCGCTTCACACGTGGAGCAGCTCAACGGGTTCTGGTTGCCCGATGAGGCGGCTTCCCTCTACGACCGTTCCAACGGCGTTGTCAGCAGCGAGTGTCACTCCCCCATCATGTCCCTCCACGCCGGCTCGCCCGCTCTCTACGTCCGACAGCCCGAAGACACGATCAAGGGCCAGATGTATCGCGACCTGTGGCTGTCCGATTGGATTCTCGAGATTGATGGTGTTACCGGGGACACGATCGCCGACCGAATCCTCGTCGCACACGGCGATCCTGAAGGCGCTCGCACGAAAGTGTCCCGGGCGATGAACAGAGCACGCCAGCTGCACGATGAAGCGATGCACACCATTGCCGATCTCGTGCAGTCCCTGTGACACGGTCTCGACAAAGTACCCAAGATGCCTGTTCCCATTCCGCTCACGATCCACGAGACACTCGAAGCCTTCGAGCACCGGGTCACCTCCGAGCACCTCACAGAAACCTGCCTACAACGCATCACCGAATCCCAGCCCCATCTCAACGCCTTCGCCGTCGTCACGGATACGCTCGCGCACGAGGCGGCAAGGGCTTCCGATCGTCGAAGAGCACAGGGCAAGACGCTCGGTCCACTCGATGGGATTCCCATCGCCGTAAAAGACCTGTTCGACCTCTCCGGATTCCCCACCGCTGGCGGTTCCCGCGCCTACGCAAGCGACATCGCTCCGAAAGATTCGAATGTCTGCGCTCGATTGAAAGCTGCTGGCGCCGTCATCGCCGGCAAGACAACCACACCCGAACTCGCCAGTCAGGCTACATCCTCAGCACTCGACTTGAGAATCGGCGTCGTTCGGTCCGTTGCAACTGCGGCCGAGAAAGACGTCAGGGATCGATTCGAAGAGTCTCTATCCCATCTGAGGAACTCGGCGCCGATCTCATCGACGTCGAGCCGTTTGAGGGTATCGAGCTGAAGAAACCCGTTGTCAATCCCGAGTTCGCAGCTGCACACGGCGAACGGTTTCGCCAGAGCCCAGATCTGTTCGGCGAGAAGGCTCGCCGTTACCTCGAGCTGGGACTCGAGACGGACGAGACCGTCTATATAGAGGGACCCGAACAGAGGAAAGCACTCCAACGCACCGTTGAGTGGAGAATCCAGGGCATCGATGCGATCGTCTGTCCCACGAGCCTCACTACGGCGAAACCGATCGGGGAAGACACCCGTGCCAAAGAGGACGCAAACATCACGATTCCGTTCAACATCGCTCGGCTTTCGATGGCTGCCCTGCCCAACGGCTTCTCCGACGGACTCCCTACATCCCTCCTCATCGGTGCCGACAGCGGACACGACGGGACCGTTCACAACATCACCCGTGCGCTTCAGCGTGTAACCGACCACCATCTGACCTCACACCCTGGGATCTGAAAGGAGCCACCGTGCCACGGACCGCCGTAAAGGCTCTGGGAGAAATCGCACTTCGGGTAAACAGCCATGCGAAGCTTCTACGAGGACACCTTCGGGCTCGAACGAATCGGTGACCCGTCGGACCGGCTGGTTTTCTTCAAGATCGCGGACGGCCATAACGGACACACTGCGGTGCTCGCGCTCTTCCGTAGGGACGCGGAAGTGAGCCAGGAAGAAACGATTGGAAGGGCTGGGGCTGGAGGTCTCCACAGCGGAACATGGATGGGTCCAGTGGCGATCTCTCTATGTCCAAGACCCCGAGGGCAACCGAGTCGAACTGGTCTGTTTCGATCCAGCTATCGAGAAGACGTAAAGAAAGGCGCCCCCCGCAGGTAAGCAGGGGCGCCTCGTTTTTTCCAACGACCGATCAATCAGTGCGTCTCTACAGGAATCCCTTTCAGCAGTCCTTTCTCGTGCATGTCGTTCCAGGAATCGAGAAAGACCTTGTTCCACTGATCGGTGAGGGGATGTTCGAGCATATCTCGATAGACCGTCCACATCGTCACCAGCTCGTCGGCTCCATCACGGAAGGCCGCGTGCGCCGTTTCCACGGACCGGACGAGGGCTGCCATGATGAAGGGCCGGTGCGCCCAGCCGCTGAACATCTGCGCGCACTCCCGGATCAGTTGTGTCGGATCCCCGCCCACCTGCCTGACGGGATCACAGAAAGGCAAAATGTGATCGACGCCGGCCTGCGCGACCGCCGCTGCCTGCGTCAGTGAGAATACGGTCGTACAGAACGTCTCTACGCCCTCGTCCCGAAGGGCCACGAACGCCTTCAGGCCGTTCGCCGAACACGGGATCTTTAGAATGATCTGATCTGACAAGCGCGTGAACACCTTCCCCACCGCCATCAGCTCATCCAGTGAATGCCCGTCGATCTCGACGACCACAGGCTTGTCCGTCAGTTCGAGGTATTTCTCGACCACCGTGATCGCCGACCCGTGATTCTGAGCGTATTCGTTGTGGACGACCGTGTTCAGGACGATGCCCGCAATGCCCATCGGCATCCATTCCTTCAGGTCGTCGGGATCACCAGCAAGCCAGATCGTCGGGCCACGACCCTCGTTCCGTGTCGCGGGTACCCGTCCAAGCGCGGCAGCAGCGCCGTTCGATCGTGTGTCTTGTTTCGCCATAGTCAGATCCTCCAATCAGGTTGCGTAACAACCTAATACCCCGACTGATTTACTCAAGCACAAATCGTCCCGGACCCTACTTTGGCGGCAGGGTACTGGTGAAGACCGTCGCCCGGTTCAACCATTTCTTCAACCGCGCACCCGACGCGTGCCCTTCCGGCAGCAGATACACCATCGAACGAATAGGTTTCCCCGTGAAGTCCATCGGAGCGATGAAATCCTCATCCAGGGCCTGTTCCGCGCCCTCGTTCCCCAATCGGAGCACCACCAGGTCGTCCACGACTCCACACGCCATGTTGCCGTTCAGGAGGTAAGCCAGCCCCCCGAACATCTTCCTGATTTCCAGACCATCCCTGTCGCCAAGCAGGTTTTCGACGCGCTCCGCCAACCGGGTGTCGTACGCCATCTTTGGACATTCCTGAACTGAGGGTAGATGAGACCAAACGTGAATTTCCTATCTTACTCAGTATGACCGATCCGGACCAGACTCCACAGTTCCTCGATACCTACGATGTCATCCTCCTAGACCAGGGCCGAACCTTCATGTTCGAGCTCGACCGATTCGGTCCCGACCAGGATTTCCACAGCACCTACCTGGAACTGGGTGGAGGAGACCTGAGGCAAGATCAGGTCCAGGATCTCCTCGTTGAGTGTCTATCCCTGCTGCGATCGGCCTACGACGACCCCTCCAGGCAGGACGACGTACCCACGCCAGCCGAGATCCTCGACCGCCTCGCACCGGACATCTCCCTCCCTGAACGCATGCGATTGGTCGATGTCGTGGGCTGGCAGGAAGCGGGTACCATTTCGGACGCGCACGCCGCAACGATCCGGCGGTTGGCCTCGTCTCATCCATTGGGCATCGTCTCGAACGTATGGGGCCCAGCGCACGTGTTCGAGGAAAACCTCGCCAGGCACGGAATCCTCGACTGTTTCAGAATCCGGACGTGGTCATCAGACCATCGTTGCGTCAAGCCAAGTCACCGTCTGTTCGAACACGCCTTGCGACAATTCGACGCGCCTCGCGATCGCATCGTCTATGTCGGTGACGATCCCGGGCGAGACGTGCCCCCGGCGAAGAACCTTGGAATGGGCGCCGTCTGGATCGACCACGGCACCGGAGAGCGACCGCCCATGGCGCCAGACCTCGTCATCCACGACCTGAGCGAACTGCCCGATGCCTGAATCCATGCCGTTCAGATCGATATGACCGGAACCTAGACAACGAATCGCCCGAGTTGGTCGCCCCGCGTCCCCCGAAACGTGATTCAGCGGCTCTACGAACAGGACGCGAAAGGCATTGTCGACGAAGATCTCATCGACGAGGTCGGAGTCTCGTTTCTCGCGCGCATTCAGAGCATCGAGCGCGTGGGCGACGCTCTTTCAGGCCAGGCTCACTGTCCGCATTGCGACGAAACGATCGATCACCCGATGGAGAAGGAGGCGTGGATCGAGTGCGAGCCCTGTCGATGGAGAATTACGTGGGATGACTATCACCGGTCCTTCCGCGGGAAGTACCTCGCCGCATCGGGCATCAAGCCCTTCCTCCGCGAGTTCGCCGATTCCTATCCTCGCGCCCAAACCCCGCGGCAGAGACTGATCCTGATCGACAACCTCATCCATCGATTTCATTGGGAACTCGGCAACACGCCAGGAGCTACTGGAGCGAAAAACCTCATCGGCGGAAAAACCGACGACCTCTTTAATTTTCTCGAGCAACTTGCCTACGGTGATGCCAGCACTCCGGAGCTTGTAGAGACTCGCGAGAAGTAGGTGGCCACGCGGAATGAAAGCCGGGAAATCCGACGAAAGGTGAGAGAGAAAAAGGGGGCGAGGGAAAAAGAGAAGCTAAACGCCCTCAAACGTCAGGTGCGCCAGGAAGCTCTCGCGGAGCGACGCGCCTCCCCTAATTGAGGACCGGTGCCGGCTGGTTCCTCCTGTTGCCATCCTCCGGCTGGATCGCGATCCTGGTAGTTCACAGACCGTGAGCGAGAAGACTCATGACGACCCAAACTGAAGCCCGATCCGCGCTTCGAAAAGAGTACGACGAAAAAGGCTATGTCATCGCACGCAACGCGATCGATGACGACCTGGCCGCGGAGATGGTCGATCATATCCACTGGCTCGAGAAAAAGCATCCCAATGTACGACCCGAAAGTCTGCACCACAGTCTGCTCGCTCACGATCCTTTCATGTGGCGACTGACGGGTGACGATCGACTTCTCGACATTGCAGAGCAGTTTATCGGTCCAGACATCGCCCTCTTCGCCGCCCATTACATTGCGAAGCCGCCCGGCGACGGAAAGGCCGTTCAGTGGCATCAGGACGGTTCCTACTGGTCGCTCGAACCGATGGAAGTCACCACCCTCTGGGTCGCCGGCACACCCTCCACAGTTGAAAATGGTTGTATGCGCGTTCTGCCTGGAACGCAGAACCGGAAGCTTCTCAAACGAAGAGACCTGATCGAACTGGACAAGGAGAAGTTCGTTCTCGGCGTCGGTATCCGTCCTCAGGACATCGACGACTCCGAGGCAGTCGACCTCGAACTCGACGCGGGTGACATCTCGATCCACAATCCCCAGATCATCCACGGGTCAAACGCCAACACCTCCGCCACCTGGCGTGTGGGATTGACCCTTCGCTACATCCCGACCACGACCTGGGACACGGAACCCTCACGGGAGAACCTCCTCCTCCGGGGTAAGGCCGTTCAGGACGTCGACAACACCTACGCCAAACGTCCAGAATACATCGCCGGCGAACATATGCCGTTCGCCGGTTGCGAATCCTGGAACGGAGCAGTCTGACCGGACCAACGAAAAGGAGTGTTCTGTATGTGTCGCAACATCCGCACGCTCTTCAACTTCGAGCCCGTCGCATCGGACGAAGAGATCGAAGTCGCCGCGCTGCAGTACGTCCGCAAGGTCAGCGGCTTCACGAAGCCTTCCCAGACCAACGAGACCGCGTTCAACGAAGCGATCGAGGCCATCGCCGCAGTCACACGCGATCTAGTCCACAACCTTACCACAACCTCGCCCCCGAAGGACAGGGAGGTAGAAGCGGAAAAGGCGCGGGCGAGAGCGGCAAAACGCTATGCGACGATGGCCTGACTCACGGACCGAGGTCCCGGATTGAGAGAAGACCTCCTCGAAATTCACCTCACCACATCCTAGGTGTGCGATGCATCGGGAGACCTCGTCACGTCGAACGAGCCCCCCCCTGCCCACCGCGGTCCCGCGCCCCCCTATCAATTGACTTGGTCTACCGATCGATGGCACCACCGCTTCCGTGGAGACGTCGGGTCCTCTGTCAGAAGGAGCATGACGGACCTCGTCCAAGCGCACTGGCCCTTCGACGACCCTCGCGAGCCGGTTCCGTTCGACGAAGCCCGCGATCTTCTCGGTGATCACGACCTCACCCGCCCCAAGTGCGGGCCGGCTTGGTAGCTCCCCGAAGGCGCCCCATCCACGGGAGCCATCGCCCTTACCCCGGACAACAGCGACCTGTGCGCCCAGACGTTCCCGTCTATGGTCGACGACGTCCACCACGAACGGCCGTGCTTCGTCGTCGTCTCGGAAGGCCGTGCGGTCAGTCTCTGCACAACGGTTCGCCGCTCCGATGTGGCTGCCGAGGCTGGTGTCGAAACCGTCGAGACCCACCGGCGCCGGGCCTACGCGGTCGAGCCCACGCGCGCGTGGGCGTCCGCCCTTCACGAGGAAGACCTGATTCCGCTCTACAGCACCTTCTGGGAAAACGCCGCATCCCGACGTGTCGCGGAAAAACTGGGAGCCGTCCACTACGCCAGCGATTATCGCCTATCTCCCTGATATCAGCTCGTGGCATCGTCACTCAACAGGTGCGCACTGGGCCATCACCTATTATCTTGGAGCCTTCGACCTCGAATAAGAGCCGGTCCCACACAGATGAAAGCAGCCCGGGCGGCTGCGTGTGGCAACGCTCGGGATCAATGCACCGGAGGAAGCATGGCAGACGAAATTGGATTTGGAGTACTCGGACTTGGTATGGGAAAGGGTCATTGTCGATCGGTGACCGAGGCCGTGGGCGCGAAACTCGTCGCCGCCTGTGAGTTGGATGCGGAACGGCTGGATCCCATCGTGGAAGAGTATGGCTGCAAGGCCTACACCGATTACGACGAGATGCTCCAGGACGACGAAATCCAGGTGGTCAACGTCACAGTCGAATCCGGCAAGCACGCCGAAATGGCCATCAAGGCAGCTGAGGCTGGAAAACACATCATTCTCGAGAAGCCGGCCGACATCACCACCGACAAGATCGACAAGCTGATCGCAACGGTTCGCGACTGCAAGGTGAAGGTCGGGTGCATCTTCCAGGCCCGCACCGACGACCTCAATCTTGCCATCAAGGACGCCATCGACACCAAGCGGATCGGCAAGCTCATCGGCGTCCACGGTCATCTGCCCTGGTACCGCGCCCAGAGCTACTACGAGGGTGCACACGGTTCGTGGAAAGGTACGTGGGACATAGACGGCGGAGGTTCACTCATGAACCAGGGCGTCCACACCGTCGATCTCATTCAGTGGCTGGGCGGCGGCGTCCAGTCCGTGATGGGCATGTACGGCGTTTTCGGGCACGACATCGAAGCGGAAGATCAGACCGTCGCGCTTCTCAAGTTCAAGAACGGCGCCCTCGGAACGATCTACACCACCACCTGTTGCTACCCCGGCTACGACCAGCTCATCACCATCTACGGCTCCGAGGGCTCGCTCATGAAAGACGCCTCCAAGCTCATCGGCTGGCGCATGAAGGGCGAGAACGAGGATGGCGAAGAGAAGGAAATGATGGCTAAGTTCGGCCCCAAGGACGAAAGGGAAGAGAACGTCTCGGCCGATCCGACAGCGCTTAAGCCGCGCGGCCACACGCTCATCATCCAGGATCTCGTCGAGGCCATTCACGAAGACCGGGATCCCTTGATTCAACTTGAATCCGCGCGTCATCCGGTCGCTATCATCAACGCGATCTTCGAATCCAGCCGTAGCGGACGTGAGGTCCAGATCGACGGATAACGATCGTCATCGAAAGAAATCAGAAGGGCCTCGATCCTCGGATCGGGGCCCTTCTTTGCACAAACCGCACCGTAAGACGACCCGCGCCCCATCCACCCGACCCCTGGCCTCCAATGCCTGCCTACACCCGGGGATGCATCACCGAACACGCTGACTTTGCCCCCCGTGACGGGGCGGGTGCCCTCGTCTTCGAAGACCGCATGTGGCTCATCGGTGGATGGAACCCGCGCGACCCCGATCACTTTCCCAGCATCTGCACGAACGATGTCTGGTCATCGACGGATGGCAGCAACTGGACCTGCGTCAAACCCAACACATTCGGTACGGAAGCGTTCGATCCCGCCACCAACTGGGAGGGAAGACACACCGCGGGCTAAGCCGTTCACGACGGCCGGATGTGGATCGTCGGCGGAGACTGCAATCAGGGTCACTATCAGAGCGACGTCTGGTCGTCCGACAACGGCATCGATTGGACCTCACACACGGACTCGGTCCCCTGGGGCCCACGGGCCCTTCATTACACGGCCACCCTCGACGAGCGGATTTTCGTGCTGGGCGGCCAGACCCTCCCTCACGTCGCCCCCGCCATCCAGGCGTATTACGCCGACATCTGGACCTCGGAAGATGGCGCAACCTGGCAGGAAATCGAGCGAGCCGA
>CEVA01159057.1_pt1 | contig 16802 bp, 12 predicted proteins | sample 361521 | NCBI WGS metagenome assembly CEVA01 (sample SAMEA2622823, study PRJEB7988) | marine metagenome | isolation source: saline water (ENVO:00002010), including
ATGCGGCCGATTAGATGGCGTCTTCACCACGCTCATTCGTACGAATACGAACAGCTTCATCAATCGATGTAACGAAGATTTTTCCATCCCCGATTTTTCCGGTCTTGGCGGCTTTAACAATTGTCTCAACCGCTTTTTCGACAATGTCTCCAGACACTGCGACATCGATTTTTACTTTTGGAAGCAAGTCGACGGTGTACTCACTTCCGCGATAAATTTCGGTTTGACCTTTTTGCCGCCCGAAGCCTTTCACTTCGGACACGGTCATACCTTCAATTCCTATCTCAGAGAGGGCTTCTTTTACTTCCTCCAAATTGAAGGGTTTAATGATGGCTGAAATAAGCTTCATTTTAATACCTTTATTTAAAATTTCGGATTTGATTAACAATTTGGGTTACAAGCATTAATGGCTCGCAGGAGCGAAGTCCGGATAAGCTTCCTGACCATGTTCTCCGACATCCAGACCTCCGTATTCTTCTTCCTCGCTTACCCGTAAGCCGAAAATGGCTTTTACAAGGCTGAAGGTTGCCAACGAGAAAACAAATGCGAACGCGGAAATACTCAATGTGCCGAGAAGCTGAATAATAAAGGATCCACCTCCAAATATTCCAACCGCCAAAGTACCCCAAATACCGCAGATTCCATGAACCGAAATAGCGCCGACGGGATCATCGATTTTAATCTTATCAAAAAATATGATGGAAAATACTACGATGATGCCGGCAATCAAACCGACGAAAACTGCACTCCATACTGAAATAACGTCAGCCCCGGCGGTAATGCCAACCAATCCGGCCAATATTCCGTTCAATGCCATTGTCAAATCAGGTTTTTTCAAAACTATCCATGAAATGAACATAGAGGACAATCCACCGGCACATGCGGCTAATGCGGTAGTCACAAACACATAGGATACCCCTACAGCATCAGCACTTAATACGGATCCTCCGTTGAATCCAAACCAACCGAGAAAGAGAAGGAAGACACCGATAGTAGCTAACGGCATCGAGTGACCAAGGATAGGCTTCACTCTTCCACCTTCGAGGTATTTTCCTTTACGTGGCCCTAAGACAATTACGGCAGCAAGGGCTGCAAATCCTCCAAAAGCATGGACCAATGAGGAACCTGCAAAATCAGCAAAACCTAAACGATCCAGCCAACCAGTTCCCCATTCCCAGGAACCAGTAATTGGATAGCCAATTAGTACAATTATGGTTACTCCCACCATGAAGCTACCGAGTTTGATTCTCTCTGCAACAGCTCCAGAAACTATGGTCGCAGCAGTAGCGGCAAACATAGCCTGAAATATAAAATCAGACCAGAGGGTATAATCTGCATAGTCATTTGTTAGATTTGCTACCGAATCGTTGGTGGTTGGGATTAATGAACCCATTCCAATCACTCCGTCCCAAATCCAAGTATCATCCGAGGGATACATGGAATTAAAACCCCATAAAGCATAAGCCAAGGTACCCATACAAATGATGAATACATTTTTGAATAGGATGTTGACCGTGTTTTTTGACTGGGTAAGGCCACTTTCAAGTGTTGCAAATCCAAGGTGCATTACGAACACCAAAGCAGCAGCCATGAGAATCCAAAGGTTATCTATAAGAAACTTTGGATAAGCTGCGGATTCCTGAAATTGCTCCATGGATTCCCACTCCGCAAATCCTATGGAAGCAAAACCCAAAAACGCCAAAAGTCCCAAAGAAACAGTTATAAATCGAGTATTTTTTATTTTCATAATTTGATCGGTTAGCGATCGGGATTTAGATGGTTATGTGCCGATACGCGCCTAAGGGTTAAGCACCTCATATGCCAACCCACCGACTAAAAAGGAGAATCACTTATGCGATTTCTTAAGTTGTTTTTGAACAACTTCTTAGTTCCAATAATTATTCCAAGATTAGGTAGAACTCAGTCGAAAAATAGACAAAATTCACCCCCATTCTTCCAAAAGGTGAAAGATATTGATCAGAACGATGAACGCTGGGAAACGGTCCCGTACCTACTTTTTATCCACCACGATTGACTCGATATGCAGGTCTCTTAATTGCCGCTCTGTAACCGGCCCAGGGCTCTGAGACATGAGATCCTGTCCTTTCTGAGTCTTTGGAAAAGCTATCACATCGCGGATACTGGGAGCACCTGACAAGAGACCCACAATGCGGTCCAAACCCAGGGCAATGCCACCATGCGGCGGCGCTCCATAACGAAAGGCGTTTACCATATAACCGAAACGATCCTGGATGATCTCCTTCGGCAGTTGTAGTACTTCTTCGAATACTTTCTGCTGCAGTTCAGGTTGATGGATACGAATGCTTCCTCCGCCCAGTTCCATGCCATTGAGGACCAGGTCGTAATGTTGACCCCTTACTTTCTTCGGATCCTCGTCCAGAAATTGGATATCTTCCACAACAGGGGATGTAAATGGATGGTGGGCGGAAACGTAGCGACCTTCCTCATCGTCATAAACCATGAGTGGAAATTCAATGACCCAAAAAAAGTCCCACTGGTTAGGATCGATTTCCAAACGCCCCCTTTTCTTAAGAAGCTCAGCACATTCAAGTCTCACCTTTCCGAGAATGGAACAACTCCGCTCCCATTCTGCGGCCATGAAAAACACGATGTCGCCACCCCCAATTTCCAACCGGCCCTTCAGTGCAGCTTTTTCTTCATCGCTGAAAAATTTCAAGATGGGCGATTTCCATTCGCCACCATCCCGAGCACGAATAAAAGCCAAGCCCTTAGCACCCATGCTAACGGCCATGTCCGTCAGATATTTCAGCTCTCCTTCAGTAATATCGGCCAGTCCTTTGGCGTTGATCGCCTTTACAGTTCCACCACTTTTGATAACGGAGTTGAATACCTTAAAGTCTGATTCCGCAAAAAGGTCGTTGAGGTCATGAAATTTTAAACCGAAGCGCCGGTCCGGACGGTCACTTCCAAAATTATTCATGGCATCCTCGTAAGGCATTCGTTCAAAAGGCGTTTCGATTGCTACATCTAAAATTTCCTTCCAGAGCCTTTCCATTAATCCTTCGATCAGCGCGTACATGTCTTCGCGATCGATGAAAGACATTTCCAGATCCACTTGCGTAAACTCAGGCTGCCGATCAGCGCGGCCATCTTCATCTCGAAAACACCGTGCCAATTGAAAATAACGCTCAATTCCAGCCACCATAAGCATTTGTTTGTACTGCTGGGGGGATTGGGCCAGTGCATAAAACTCTCCCGGATTCACGCGACTGGGCACCAGATATTCGCGTGCTCCTTCGGGTGTACTCTTGAAAAGCATCGGTGTTTCGATTTCCAGGAATCCTTGTTCATCGAGATAGTCGCGGGTAGTCTTCGAGACTTTGTGTCTGTTTTTCAGGGTTTTAAGATTCTTGGGCCGGCGTAAATCCAGATACCGATAGGTGAGCCGTAAATCTTCATTCACCCGATCTCCTTTTTCGTCATCGATCGGAAACGGAGGTGTATCGCTGACATTCAACATCTCGAATTGCTGCGCATGCACTTCCACTTCACCAGTTGGTAATCCGGAATTAACGGCATCATTTTCCCTTGCAGTTACCTCACCCGATATAGCGATAACGCTCTCCGGCTTCAAATGGTGAAGGACCTCCGATAGTGCATCAGTGGTATTTGGATTAAAGACCACTTGAGTGATTCCCTCCCGATCGCGTAGATCGACGAAAAGAACACCTCCGTGATCGCGAACAGAATCAATCCAACCGTTCAAGACAACGGTAGCGCCGATGTCTTCGGTCCTGAGTTCTCCGCAATGATGAGTACGTTTCATGTTATTATATATCATTTCATAGGTTTTCCCTGAGGAAAAACGAAAAGCTGGCTATAAACCCCTACTAAGTCCCAGAGATCAACACTAAAACTCGCAATCTCTGCCGTCGCTAACAGTTAATCGAGCCGCCGGGTCAAGGTCGTCAGATTACCAACTTCGTCCTCGATCTCCACTAATAAACTCCGCGAAGCTTCTTTGGGTGAATCCAAAACCAGGGTAAAGGTTTCAAAAGGTTCATCCAGAATTCCATCATCGGGATGTATCGAGTCCAGATCGTTGCCAATCATTCGAAAAGAAGCTGCACGAATAAGGCTGGTATTATCGGAAGCTGTCAGTTTCAAAGTGACCTGTTCGCCCTCTCGATCATAGTCATTAACAAGTATTACCGGAGGCGTGTTATCGATCAAAAATACTTCGCTTATCTGCTCACCGGTTTTTGCTTCTTTCGAAGGATTGGAAGGATCGTCTGTCACAATCAACTTAATACGGTAGTAACCATCTGTGAATCCCTGTGTATTGAACGAAAAATAGGTTTCCAGATACTCTTCGGCAAGGGTAACCCAAGTATTTTCCCCCAACGCAGACAGAGTTACAGAATAACTCAGATCATCGGCATTTCCATCAATCGATCTCCAAACGACCGTCTTGGATCCAGGATTTGGATATAGCTTCACCTGCTTGGGCTTGTTGGCCATTTTTTCAAACTCTTCCTCGACGCCGGAACTCAGACTACGGTCCAAATCGACACTTGGTGCAGGTGACTGGGATGCAAAAGTCCTTGCCTCATAACCGGTATCCAGAATGCGAATACTTGTTATCATAGGAGCTAGGTTTTGAGTTCTGGAAAAAAACCGGACTTGATGTAGGTCCGGAGCAGCCTCATCACTATACAAAACACGATATTGCATGAAACGTGAAGGTGGCAATGGATTGCGGAAGCTCCCATTCTCGCCAGCAAGCTGAATCCAATCCGTCCAAGTACGATCCGGACTCTCCAGGTTGCCTCCCCTAACTTCGATTCCCACGGATCCATCGCTGCTCGGTTCACTAAATACTTGAAAGGAACCGAATTGAGAAACGTGATCGAAATCGACCACTTCACTTTCATAAAATCCAACAGAGCTCTCAGTTGTATTGAGTTTTAAGATTCGACCGGGATTACTGCAAACTAGGTAATATGACTTATCTTCTCCAGTTGGAACAATGGTGGTGATTTCACCGCTTTGGGCTAAAGTATGCAGCAGCGTCCAATTTCCTGGCTTGGCAACCCGATATAGATTGCCGCTGCTACCGGTTCCCAAAAGAAACTGTTCATCGGGAAGTTGGACAAGAGAATAAATGGAAACATCTTTTTCCATCCACCAATTGGTCACGAATCCATCGGCATCCATTCGGTAGAGTCTGCTATCATCGCTATCTACAGCAGAAATAGTCATCGAAAATCGGGAGCGGGACGGAGCTTCTCTGTCCGAAGGATTGTCGTTATCGGTAAAGAATGAACTACCGGAAAATTTGCTGGATTGGCTACTTGAGGAGCTGGAGGAGGTCGATTTTTTCAGAGCGGATGACCGTCCGGGTTGGTTAAAAGAGGTGAAAAATATTGAACCATCGCTCTGGGGCAAAATTCTGCGTACCTCTCTCTCACCGGTTGAGTAAATCACAGTGCCTTCTCCATCTGAGTTGATACGATAAAGCAACCCATGAGTTGCACTCCCAACCAGGAGATCCCCGGTATCGTCAAATGCCAAAGCGGTAATATGGGTTTCTTCTGAATCAAAGAATTTTTCAGCCTCCGGTTCTCTATCACGGGTATTGATTTGATAAATAACGCCTTTAGAACCTGTTGCCGCAAAAAGCAGGTCCTTTTCACCAAACTCGAGGTCCCAAACATAATCCGCTGGAAGCTTCAAAAATACTTCAACGTCACCATCCTCCGAGATCTTGTAAATGGTGCCATCCGGAGAAACCGAAACATAAAGCTGGCCCTTGGAATCAACCGCCAAGGCCCGAGTCATTAAACGATTTGGCTCAAACAGTTTTATAACCTCCCCATCTGAAGATATGCGGTAAACCACTCCCTGATTACCTGTACCCACATATAGATTACCTTTCGAATCCAAAACCGCATCCCAGAGAATGGGATCGTCCAAATCTGCAAAAGGCTCTATTGCGGGAGCTGAATGGAGGTATCCATCGGTATGAAGCGAGACCTGATTTAACCGGCCTTCGCTAAAATCTTCGAAAGTATAATGTACCGTTTCGTGGGTTCGCCCGTATATTGCGAGCGAAGTAAACAAAAAGAATGTAGTGAGGAATTTTAATTTCATATCAGTCGACTGTAAGGGGAAGAATTGCGCTGCCACGAAATTCCGCGTCTACAGGAATGCTCATCTCAAAAGTGCTTTCCCGAAGGGTGTCTTTGTCAATTTTCAACCCCTTGACATTTTTGAGTAGTGTTAAAGTGGAAGGCGGTAATCCTGCAAGGTGTTGACCTTCCAAACTAATCCCTGGAGACCTTCTCAATAAGCAAACATAAATGTGGTCACGGCTCTTGAGGTCGGCTATGCGCTCCAGGATATGTTCAAAATTGGAGGCGGTGTAAAATCCTTCGAATTCCACCTTGTCGACAGCTAGGGCATCCGCAACTAGAAGTTCCACCCTTTCTTTGCGAACCTCCTCGGGCAGCTTGAACGCTACCTCCTTTGAGAACCGTTTACCCTGGTGGTTTTTCATCTGTAAGGTCAAATTTACAGTTTCACCAGCCAGTGCGGTATCCTGATGCAAGTAAACTGCTTCCAGATAAATAATTTCGGTCACTGGACTCGCCTCTACTTCGACTTCCATTGATTCAATGGGCGGTGAGTCAAAGGTATTGTCTGATATTAACTGATGAATAGCCATCTGCTGAAAAGCGGAAGCGCTTTCTACACCTGTACCAGCAAAGACGTCGGTAACTTCAATGGGTTCATATCCTTCAATTTTTACCCGGGTTTTGACGCGAAGAGTTTGCTCTTCTGAATATTCCAAGACTCCCCGCAACGCCTCCATGGTTGCCATGGCCCCTATGACCGGGCTCAAACGAGGGTGACGAAATATTTTCGCTGAATAGTTTTTGTCATCAAAGTTTGGATACTCAACCGATACTGAGTAATCCGTCATCGGTGACACCTGCCCGATTTCCGCGGCGATCCCGGTAAGCCTATCCTGATAAACGCGACCAACCATTCCACCTGTATTGGACAACTTGAAACTGGCTGGGAGAGACCTTACAATCGTCAAAATCTCGGCTTGAGCCAACGGCATCTCAACATTGCCCCATTGAAAAAAGGGATGCCCGAATGCAAGAAGCTGATCCCCTTCGATATGTGTAACCGTTCCGGTGGCGCCGAAATTGAAATCCCCTTGCATCAATATTGCTGATACTGCGGATCCGGCTTCGATGGATCCCGTCAATTCTTTCATGCTGGATCCACCCGGACCATTCATGACCTGGATGCCCAATTTATCAAATTCCTCCTGAAAAGCTTGTAAAGTTTGATCGGAAATACCTGCGGCAATTAGTGGCGCGGGCAAAGGCTTCAAAACGGATTTATATTCCCCAAGACGGTCCCGACTAGTCAGCTCTACCGATTTCCAGTGAGGGTTAATAGTACCGGAACTCGCAACCTCAATATCCTTGTTTTCAAAGACAGGCAACATGTTGTGAATGGGGGTGACACCAATGATGGCCTGTTCTTTCGGCCAAGAGTATCCATAAGCATAGGCGCCCACCAATTTACCTTCGATAAAAACGGGGCTTCCGCTCATTCCGGCAACCGGACCTGATAAAACATTTTTCTCATCAATTGCTTCGCAAATTATGACTGGTTGATCTGGCCCGACAAAATGACCAGCGACACCGATGACGCGCAAAGGAAAAGTTTCCACTTCAGTACCCGAGATAACGGTACGCCATTCTCCTTCCATACCAGGCTTAATTTCTTCAATCGGCATCATTTCATAAGCCTTCAGAGAATAACCGAGAGCACCCACTGCGAGAAGCGTGGCAATCCAAAATGTTCGAATCCGATTTTTGAGGCTCATATAATTAATATTAATCGACGATGAGATTTTGGCCGGTCATTTCAGCTGGTGACTCCAGTCCCAACAAACTCAAGACCGTAGGGGCTATATCCGCTAGACGCCTATCTGATGTGATAAGTTTCAAATTTTCGCATTCTTTACCATAAATAACAAGCTCTACCGGGTTCAAAGTATGGGCAGTATGGGGGCCGTCGATTTCGGGATCCCACATTTGATCACAGTTTCCATGGTCAGCCGTGATCATGGCCACTCCTCCCACAGAATCAAGAGCAGCTAGTAATTCTCCCAGGCAATTATCCACTTTTTCGCAAGCCTTTATTACCGCCTGAAGAGATCCGGTATGCCCGACCATGTCCGGGTTGGCGAAGTTCACCAGAATGAAATCATACTCGCCCGACAAGATTGCCGATTTGGTGAGTTCTGTCACTTTTTCAGCAGACATCTCCGGCGCGAGGTCATAAGTAGTTACATTCGGGCTTGGAGCCATTTGCCGGGCTTCCCCTGGAAAGGGATCCTCACGGTAATCGTTAAAAAAGAAAGTCACATGCGGGTATTTCTCCGTTTCCCCACAACGGAATTGGGTCTTATCATGATCGGCAAGGTAGGCTCCCAATATATTGGGCATCTTGACCGGCCTTGGAAAAAGAATGTGTTCGAGCATACCTTTCTTGTACTCGGTCATGCCGGAATAATAGAGATCCAGTTTTTTGCCTCGGTCAAAATCTGAAAAATCGTCCTCAATAAAGGCGCGGGTGATTTCCCTAGGCCGGTCTCCCCTGTAATTATAAAACAGTACGGTATCGCCGTCCTGTATCGTAGCAACCGGATTGCCTTCATCGTCCACTATCCAAGTAGGTTCAATGAACTCATCTCCCTGCCGGGAGGAATCCAAAGGATTGTCGTAATAATGCAGAACTGCTTCCTCGGCAGATGCCGCCCAATGGTTGGCATTCGTACCAACCAGCATGCGGTAGGCTTTGGATACACGTTCCCAACGGTTGTCACGATCCATACTCCAAAAGCGACCACAAACGGATGCAATCTTGCCGATGCCGAGTTCAGCACACTTCTTTTCGACCTGACGGATGTAACTCAAACCGCTTTTAGGGGGAGTGTCCCGACCATCCGTGAAAGCATGGATGTAGGCTTGCGCTACTCCCGTAGCTTTCGCTTCAACAAGGAGGCCGTAGAGATGCTCGAGCAACCCATGAACTCCCGCATCGGATACAATTCCCAACAAATGGAACCTCCCACCAGCCTTCACACGGTCGAATGCACTTTGAAGGGTGGGATTGCCCCGAATGCTTCCTGACTCAAAGGCTTTGGTTATGCGAACCACCTCTTGGTCAACAATACGGCCCGCACCGATATTTTGATGACCCACTTCGCTATTTCCCATCACGCCCGACGGAACTCCGACATCCAATCCACAGGCTGCCAATTCCGTCCTTGGCCAATTTGTAGACAAATCATTAGAAACCGGAGTGTTCGCCAATTGAATGGCATTAAATCCATCGTGGGCCCTGTTATGGTTGGCACCCCATCCATCGCGAATCACCAACAAAATAGGTTTTCTTACCTCATCCATATTTCTACCATATTAGATGCCCAAGCAACGGGCTTTATTAAAGAAAGCCGAAAAGGTTTCTTGATTTGCATGGCCAAGTCTACCCAAAAGACTGGTTAAGGAAGCTTTATTTTTGCCCGGTTTCTTAAATATTTGTGCAAATTCACTTGCTGAAAAAAACAGTCGATAATGTCGAATCCAAAGATTACGGTACGCGAAGGGATAAAATCCGTATTAAGAATAATTATTCCCAGACACCGTCCCCGGGATTTAGTCATAGGCTTCGGAAAGTGAGGCACTACCAGCGTCTTTAATTACCTGGGAGATCACCCACAAATGCTCCCATCAGAGAAAAAGGAAATCAATTTTTCAGTCGGGATAAGAATTATAAAAAAGGGAGAGCGGATACCATTCGCTCTTCCCAATAAATTTGCCTTTCTCCTGGCAATTAACATTCAAGGCCAGCCCCAGTTATCTTTATTTCAGCGACCTGTGTGCCCCGAAAAGCTTCCAATATAATCCAGGCCTGAAAACTGATAACATTAGTAAGTAATCTAGTCTCGCGGACCTTTTCCAGCTGGTAGATGGGAAAAAGGCATTTGGCGAGAAGAGAAGATTTCTGGAAATGGCATCAACTTAAGAAAGCTCACAAGGAGTACCTGAAATCCGAGTTTACTCCGAGGACTCGTCCCTTCGGCGAAGATTTACTATGAGCCAGAACAAAGGAAACCCGAGAGTCTAACGGGCGGCTGCTTTGGTTGGTTTTAACCGAAAAAATTTCCAAAAACTATCCTACCTCAACGCTTGACTTAAGCCTTTCTAGCAACATGGTTTCGGCGCTTATCAGCGACCGATTTAAAAGATTGATCGTAACTTTTCCTAACAACATGTCCAAAAAACTCAAAGGCACTCTGACACTTCCCGTTACCGAGTTCCCCATGCGGGCAAATCTTGTGCAGCGTGAACCGGATCGATTGGCTCATTGGGAAAAGCAAGGTCTCTACGAAAAAATTCAGGAGAAAAATGCTAATCAGCCGGACTTTATTCTCCATGACGGCCCGCCCTTCACCAGCGGAGATGTTCACATTGGCACCGCTTTGAATAAAAGCCTTAAAGAAATGATCCTTCGTTTCAAATCCATGCGCGGATTCAGGGCACCGTACGTTCCGGGCTGGGATTGTCATGGATTGCCGATTGAACACCGTGTGACCCGCGAAATGAGGGATGAGGGAAACGACCTCAGTCCAATCGAAATTCGTAAAGCCTGTGCGGAATTTTCCAAAAACAACATAGAAGTCCAAAGGAAACAATTCAATCGGTTGGGAATTCTGGCAGACTGGAAGTCGGAATACCGTACACTGGATCCACCGTATGAAGCCGACATCCTGAGAACTTTTGCATCATTCATTGAAAAAGACCTGGTCTATCGAAGCAAGAAACCCGTCTATTGGTCTATTCCCTGTGAAACAGCATTGGCCGAAGCAGAGATTGAGTACAAAGACCACGTAAGCTCTTCAGTTTGGGTAAAATTCCGTATCCTAAAAAAGGAATCCCTAGAGTTAGAAGGGAAAGTGTCCGTCGTGATCTGGACGACAACACCCTGGACTATTCCGGCCAATCTAGCAGTGGCGGTACATCCGCGTTTTGAATATGCGATCGTGTCCAATGGGACTGAAAATTTTATCGTCGCCAAAGAACTGGTTGAACGATTTTCCAAGGATATCGATATGGACGGTCTCCAAATTGTTAAAACCATCCAAGGCGAATCGATGCACGGGCTGATATGCCAACACCCTTTTATCGAAAGAGACAGTCCCATAATCCTTGCCGATTATGTGACAACAGAATCAGGAACGGGAGCAGTTCACACGGCACCTGGCCATGGCATGGAAGATTATCTTTCGGGCCGCATATACGGACTGGATATCTATTGCCCGATCAACGACCAAGGGGAATACGTGGATGACGGACGGATCCCGAAAGAGCTGGTTGGAGTCACAGTGTTGGAAACCAAAGGGAGAAGCCCGGCGAATGTTGAGGTCATGAAACTTTTGGAAGAATCAGGTAATTTATTGAAGTTCGAAAAATTTGAGCACAGTTACCCACATTGCTGGCGTTCAAAAACACCGGTCATTTTCCGGGCCATGGACCAATGGTTTGTCTCCATGGATAAGAACGGATTCAGAAACCGCGCCCTGGAAGCTATTGGAGAAGTCAAATGGGTTCCTACCTGGGGCGAAAATAGAATTCGCGGTGCGGTGGAAGGCCGGCCGGATTGGTGTATCAGCCGCCAACGAAGCTGGGGTGTCCCAATTCCCGCCTTCTATGATGAGGATGCAAACGCCTATCTTGATGCCGAGGTCGTTCGTACTATTGCTCAAAAAATAGAGACCACGGGCTCCAACCTCTGGTTCGAAAACGAAGCCTCTGCAATCTTGGACGGAATTGACCTGCCTGTATCATGGAAAGGTAAATCACTAAAATGTGGTAAAGACACCCTAGATGTCTGGATTGATTCTGGATCGAGTCACCAAGCAGTATTAAAAAGGATTGGAAAACTCAATTTCCCGGCGGACCTGTACCTGGAAGGAAGCGACCAGCATCGCGGATGGTTTCAATCGTCTCTGTGGACAGGAATCGCAACGGAGGACAGAGCCCCCTATAAAGAAATCATCACTCACGGATTCATAGTCCGCGGAGACGGAACCAAAATCAGCAAAAGCGATAGCCACGGAAAACCACAAACATCCGATGCCTACATCAAACAGTACGGAGCGGACGTCATTCGCTTGTGGATTGCATCCCAAGATTACCGGAACGACATACCGGTATCCGACGACATCATCAAAAGAATCGTTGATACCTATAGGCTTGTACGCAATACGATGCGTTTTCAGATCTCCAATTTGTTCGACTTTGACGCTGAGAATGACGCCATCTCGATCGAGGGTTTGGACATTTTAGACCGTTGGGCACTCCACAGGACATCAGACTTGATTCCTCCGGTCACCGAGGCATTGGAGGCTTACGAATTCCATCGCGCCTACCAGTTGATTAACCAATTTTTTTCGGTAACACTATCTGCCTTATATCACGATATGCTCAAAGACAGGCTCTACACCCTGGCTCCGAATTCAATGCTCCGAAGGTCCTCCCAGACAGCGATTTACCATATATTTCAGACAGTTGCGCGGTTATTGGCGCCGATTGTTAATTTTACCACAGACGAAGCTTGGTCCTACTTCAAATCTGGCCAGGAATATACAGAGAATTCAATTCATCTGGAGGATTGGCCATCCGCTCCTGAAAACTGGAAATGGCCAGAAAACATCGACAAATTTGAAAATGTCTTAAAATTCCGCACCCGTGTAAACGAATTGCTGGAAAAGGCTCGAAAAGCCAAAGAAATTGGAAAATCTCTCGACGCCGTCGTCACGATTTACGGCAAAGAAGACGATCCTCTTTTTAATACTCTTCAAAAATTCGAACAAAAATTACCGGAAATTTTTATTACGTCTCAAGTATCTATGGAACCAAAAGAAACTGGCGATGTTTCTGTATCGGTCAAACCGGCTTCTGGAGATCGCTGTCCAAGATGCTGGAGAACCGTAGACCAACTAATTGAAACCAAACTTGAAGAACATGTGTGCCCCCGATGCAGAGACGCACTCAACCTTTAATACCAAAACATCTCACCTGTCATGCCTGGTAAAAAAACAGCAATCAAAAAAACTAAAAAGAAGACAAGCACGGAAACTGCGGCTGCCAAACCCGTACCGACTAACGGTAAAGTGGCCGCCTTCACCCTTGATGACGTCCAAAGTCTTTTAAAAACCAAAAAGCCGGAAAAATCTTCAAAGAGGACCATTGCTCCCAAAAAGGTAGTCAAGAAAAAGGAGAAGGTCGCCATCGAGGATGTCCCGCAAGAAACCCAATCCTTTGGAGCTGCCTCGCTTACCGATATCCTGGGCTATAATCCGACGGGGAATTCAAAATCGAAAAGCCGGGGCAAGTCAGTACCCAGAAAATTCAAGGTTTATTACAACCTGCTGATCAGCTTGCACGATCATGTGAACGAGGAGCTGGATCTTCACACCAGGGAGACACTGAAAAAAACGAACAAAGATGACTCTGGAGATATTGCCAGTTATGGTCAGCACATGGCGGATGAAGGAACCGACAATTTTGATCGGGATTTCGCTTTGAGTCTGGTATCGTCCGAACAAGAAGCTTTATCAGAAATTGAAAAGGCCATTGGCCGAATTTATAACGGCAGTTACGGCGTCTGCGAAATCACCGGAGAACCCATTTCCGAGGAGCGCCTCAAGGCTGTGCCGTTTACCCGGCACTCGCTGGAAGGACAAAAGCAATTGGAAAAAAATAAACGATTCTCTGTCCAGAGAGGAGGGGTCTACAGCACCGGTATCGAAGACTCCACCCAGTTCATAGCGAACGACGATGCCGACTAGTTCTTTATCAATACACAATAAAGTATCTCGTCTGGATCGTATACTCTACTACCGATTGTTCTTCGTAGTAGCGATCATCGTATTGCTACTTGACCGCGGAACAAAGTGGATAGTTCAAGCTACGCTCCCCTATGGTACCTATAGCAAAGGCAACATGGTGGAGGTAATCCCCAATTTTTTTTATATCTGCCACATTGGAAATACCGGAGCTGCCTGGGGCCTGTTCCACGGCAAAAGCTTTTTACTGGCCCTATTCTCAATTCTGGCGCTCTTTCTTCTCTACCTGTTTAAAAACGCCCTGGGACTGCGGAACCTGCATGCGCAACTCAGCCTAGGATTGGTTACAGGAGGCATTCTTGGTAATTTATACGACAGGCTTGTCTTCAACCATGTAGTGGACTTCCTCGATTTTCATTTAATCGTTTACCGCTGGCCTGCCTTTAACATAGCCGATTCCTGTATCCTTATTGGAGTAACCATCTTTATATGGTTAAGCTTAAAGGAGGAAGCAGAGCGCAAGAAGAAAGAGACCTGAACGCAAACTCGGGCGACCTATTCAATATTGGCAATCTGTTCCCGAAAACGTTCTAACTCGTTTTTGAAATCAATCACCTGCCGCGAAATTCGAATATCATTCGATTTGCTACCAACGGTGTTAATCTCCCGGTTCATTTCCTGAAGCAAAAAATCAATTTTTCTTCCAATAGGTCCCTCGGAGCTCAAAAATTCAGCAAGCTGATCTAGGTGACTGTCCAACCGAGTAATCTCCTCTGAGATATCGCTGCGGTCTGCGAAAAGGGCAATCTCCTTGAGAACTCGCTCGTCCTCCAAATCAAGATCCAATTCGGCCTGGCTCAATCGTTGCAATAAAACCTCCCGGTAATTCGCAACCGAGTCTTCTGCAAATGACCTTATCTCCTCGAGGACAGAAATCAGGACCTTGACTCGGCCTTGCAAATCCTCCGACAGCTTCATCCCCTCATTTTTTCTCATAGAAACCAAGGCACCAACCGCATCCTCAAAGGCTCCATATACCGTTTCTTTGACAAGCTCTGCATCGGGTAAGACCTGATTTTTCTTCGCATATAAAGCTAGTTGGAACAGCAGATCGGCCGATGCATTGAAGTCCACCTCCAAGTCTTTCGAAACGGTCTTAAATTGCTCGAAGACTCCGGAGATCGCCTGTGTATCAAAATCTTCACTACCGTTGTCTCCCCCGAACTGTGCCTGGATGTTGATTGAAACCCGACCTCGATTAATTTGCTTTTTTAACAAGGCAAGCAGGCCGCCTTCCAAGATCTGCCACTCCCGGGGTATACTCGTAATCGCATCAAGCGACTTCCGGTTCACTGAGTGGGCCTCAATCGAAATCTCTAGGTTTTGGAACTGGGCCGAGGATCGGCCGTAACCGGTCATCGAATTCATTAGAGATCTCCTTCTCCAAGTAACTTGGCGGCTTGTTGCACATCTTTGTCGCCGCGACCGCTCATATTGACCAAGAGTATCGAATCTTTTTCCATTTCGGGGGCACGCTTCAAAGCATAGGCAATGGCATGGGCTGATTCCAATGCCGGAATTATCCCCTCGATTTGGCTGCATTTCTGAAAGGCCTCAAGAACTTCCTCATCCGTTGCGTAGGTGTAGTCGATACGACCGGCATCCCGATAAAATGCATGCTCCGGTCCGATAGCCGCATAATCCAGCCCTGCGGAAACCGAGTGCGTCAATTCGATCTGGCCGTCTTCATTTTGCAAGACGTAGGTTTTGGTACCTTGAAGGACACCCAGCTTTCCTCCCTGAAATCGGGCAGCGTGTTCTCCTTGCTCAATGCCACGGCCCCCGGCTTCCACTCCAATCATGTGAACTGATTCGTCTTCAAGAAAATCGTAGAAGAGCCCGATGGCATTACTACCACCACCCACGCAGGCACACAATTCGTCGGGCAATCGCCCTTCCTTCTCAAAGATTTGGGACTTGGCCTCCTGGCCGATGATCCGGTGAAAGTCTCGAACCATCATTGGGTATGGATGGGAACCCAAAGCCGATCCAAGAATGTAGTGGGTGTTGCGAACGTTGGTTACCCAGTCCCGCATTGCTTCACTCACTGCTTCCTTGAGGGTTTTTTGGCCGGCATCCACAGGGCGAACTTCGGCTCCACAAAGCCGCATGCGATAGACGTTGAGCGCTTGGCGTTCCATATCCACCCGCCCCATATATATAACGCATTCCAGGCCAAACTTAGCACAGGCTGCGGCAGTTGCAATTCCGTGTTGGCCGGCGCCCGTTTCGGCAATGATGCGCTTTTTGCCCATCCGCAGAGCCAGTAAAGCTTGTCCGATAACGTTGTTTATTTTGTGAGCACCGGTGTGTAGCAGGTCTTCCCGCTTGAAATAAATTTTGGCACCACCGAGAGACTCGGTCATGCGTTCTGCAAAATAAAGCTCGGTCGGCCGACCGGCAAATTCCTTAAGGTGCCAGTTTAACTGTTCCACATACGCGGGATCTTTTTTGGCTTCGGCGTAAGTTTCACTTAGCTCCTGCAAAGCTGTCATCAAGGTTTCCGGCACATAAAGGCCGCCGTAAGAACCAAAATGACCTGATTCATCGGGTAACGCAGACCGATCCGTTGACATTTTTGTAATCATTTAGTGTGGCTCTATAAGGGTACATTTTTTGTTTTGCACCAGAAAAATAGAGTTCCAAAGGAAGAAGGTTACTCTTCGTTTTTAAGAATAGTAAGGAGATCCTGGAATTTGCTTTGATTGGACTTGTCGATTTTACCTAAATCCTCGTGAGCATCGATCAGCATTTCTTTTTGCTGGGCTTCTGATTGTTTTTCAGTCTCCAATCCTACCACATCACCGGAATTCTGGGC
>CEVA01080682.1_pt1 | contig 16784 bp, 9 predicted proteins | sample 361521 | NCBI WGS metagenome assembly CEVA01 (sample SAMEA2622823, study PRJEB7988) | marine metagenome | isolation source: saline water (ENVO:00002010), including
GTTCCAGAAGGAGACGTTGAGCCCCCCAACCCGAGCATTCTTCATTGGTCCTAGTCTGCAGGAATCGTGTCGAAGAGCCCCGAGATGCTCTGGCTGGATGCCATCGAGGCAAATGAAGAAGGTGACAGGGAGACTGCGCTGACATTGGCAGAGAAAGTTGTGCTCGCAGACGCAACCCACTCAGATGCTTGGATCGCCGTCGCCCAGTGGACGTTGCCAACGGATTCGAGAGGAAGGCAATTGATGCCGGACCTCGCTCAGGCATCCAAATCGATGTCGGCCCTTAGGAAGGCGGTGGCTCTAGACCCTGAAAACGAGAATGCCTGGAGGCTGGGGGGAGAAATCATGGTCGGTCATCTGGGGATGCTGGAGCACGCCCTACGGTGGTGGGAGGAGAGAAAGCAAGTAGCCCCAACCGACGTCATGCCACATTTCGAGCAGGTCTCAATCCTAATTCGGCTAGGTTACTTCGAAGAGGCCGCGGAGTGCCTAGATTCCCTGGACCAAGTTGTAGCCTCCCAGCCAAATCGGTCCCTAGAGGCCAGAGCGCAGAGGCTGAGGGAGATTTTCGAGGAGGAGTCGAGAATGGAGAAAGAGGTGGGGTTCTCCCCCCAAAACAGCAAGGACGACTCATGGGGTCTGATCAGCAGGATGAGCAAGAAGAAGCCGATTACCGAGACATACTTCCTTATCATGTTCGTCATGCCGATAGTATTCTTGCTAGGGACTCTGGCGATGTACCTGTTCTCGGACGCCAAGTACGGTACGGCCATAGTGATGGTTCTGATTATAGTCATGTACTTCTGGATTGCCAGAGTCTCAAGGAGGCTCTTGCTCAAGGTAAACAGACCAGAAAACTTTCTGAACAGGGCTCTGGACTTCGAGACGGCTGCGGGCAAGGTGTGCATTCCTCAAGAAGTCAGGTCCTCGAAGCTATACTCTCACGTGATGAAGACCAGGATGCCAGCATTCAAGGAGAGGCTTGATCTAATCGAGGACTCGGGAGAGGCGATGCCCAGTAAGTGGGATATCAGAGTCCCCTTCTGAGTCAGCCACCTCCTCCATTCTGCTGTTTCGAGTAGTACTGGGAGTAGTACTGGGTTGCGTACTGCCTGGCCATCTGCTCGTCGTAGCCCTGTGCAACTAGCTGCTGCACGTATGCCTCCACAGGATCCATCTGCTCCACTCCACCAAAGGTCTCTACCGAATCCTGTCCGGAGTCGTCTCTGCGACCCCTCATGAACATCATAGTAGCTCCGAGGACCGCGATTAGCAGGATGGCCCCGAATCCCGCGTATAGGACCGTTGTTGTCCCACCGCTGTCGGTCTCGCATGAGGATGGGTCTATCTCACAGGGGTCAGTTGGCCTTGGAACGGTGTAAAGCTGGATCTGCTCGTCCACAACGTAAGATCCCTCGGTCACCCTGATATGTATGATTCCGGCGTTACCATCCTGCTCCATGTAGAGGTGCGAAATGTTCAGAGACAGTGTGTATGTGTCACCGTCGCAGAGGTTCTTCTGCCAGTCGAACCTGCCTAGTGCCTTCTGGGCTGTCTTAATGCCCTCTCCCTTGTCGAAAATCGAGGTGTCGTCAAGGGAAACCTCGACCTTTACGTCGCACTCGCTTCCAGCGTCGTTGTCTACCACGGTTCCAGTTATGTTCACGATGTCGGACTCTAGGGCCGCGAAAGAGTCGCCGTCTGCAGTTGAGACGCTGTCGAAGTTAACCTCCGGCTCGTCGTCACCGAACATCTCGCCTACCACCTCGAAGAATACTCTGGTGGGCTCCTCGTTCCTCTGGTCTCTCTTGTCGAAGACCGTGAGCTCAACCATTATCGTGTTCTGCCCCGAGGTTAGGTTCCTGAACGTGTAGGTCCACTCGGTCTCGCTGCTAGGCAGTTCGTACTCGTGGACGCTGTCACCATCCCCGTTAACCGACCAGGTGAACTTCCCTATCCCAGTCCCCTCGTCGCTGCTATTCGCGGCTGAGAACATGACGCTAGTGTCGCCTGTGTCGGACAGCCTCACCCTGTACTTGGGTGAGTCCACCATGATCCAGTTGCCATCCGCGTCCTGCTTACCGGTTGGGGTCTGTTGGTACCCAACAAACTCGACGAAGTCTTGGAAGGACGAGTCCTCCACGATTTCTATGTGTGCTATTGGGGGTACGCTGTCGGCATTGATGTCGTTCGTGTAGATCGAGATGTTGGTGATCCTAGTGTTGCCGGCAGAGTCGTGTAGGTAAAGCCAGATTCTCCACTCTGCGTCAATCTTGCAACCGAGCTCTGCGTTCTCGTCTGAGACGCAGAAGGTCGCTGTGACCGAGCCGGAGGAGTCTGGCTGGTGAACGTGCCTGTTGTCGTCGCTCAGAGTCTGTCCGTCCCACCCTGTCACTGACTCCCCATCTGCGGACTCTATCACCCAGTCTGCGTGGATCCCAGAGACCTCGGTCTGGAAACCTAGCTCCAGCTCCGCTCCGCTCTTGATCGCCTTCCTGGCATAGGCCCCAGTCAAGACGTCCAAGGACTGAGCGACGCCGTCAATGGTTAGCTCGAAGCCCTCTCCTGCAATCTCGAAGCCCTCCGGATAGGGTGTGATGTGGAAGTCAAGCATGTTCGATAGGAGTGGGAAGTTAGCATCTCCGTATGGCTGCGAAACCGCAGGATTCTCCACGTCCATTGTGGTTACAATCATCCCCCCAAGGTGGTAGTTGCAAGTCGACATTAGCGATTGGCTTGGGTTGTCCTTGTCCTTAATTAGGACGTGGAACGTTCCGCCGTCGCTCACTCTTCCTCCCTCGGTCCCCCCTACAGGCGCATCACTGCAAACCTGGGGGATATTGTACGAGTTCACCTGGTTGGTATCAAGGCCAGAGAGGGCCACGTGAGTCCCGCCGTTTATGCCCGCAAAGGATGACGGGTTTACTCCCGACATCATTGGATGGAATTGGTCAACAAGGCTGACGTTGTCTGAACTGATTCTGTGGTCGACTGTGTCGTTGAAGTGGTTCCTCATCACTATGTCCATCGCGAACGGTAGCCTGTCTGGTTCGTTTGCCGAGGCCAGGTAATCGCTGCGATATGGCCCTAAGTGGACTTGCAGGGTACCCCCGTCCCTCATGAACTCGATCAGGGTCTCTGTCAGAGTGATGTCTGAGTTATCGGGGTTAGGATTACCAAGAAGGTCGTAGTAGTCCCCGTACTCTACGTTGTAGTCTGTCTGCCAGGGTAGTAGAACCTTGGAGTAGTGCTCTAGCCAGTCCTCCTTTCCGTAGAAGTCCCATTCTTCGACTTCCATCTGCGTATAGGTCTTGTTCATGGCGTTAAGGTCCTCTTTCACCCTCTGAAGCCTGTTTTGATCTGTGGGATTTGACAGAATCGCGATGTCAATGTGATCCATGAACAGGATGGAGAAGAACCTCTCGTTACCCGAGGACTCGTCGCTCTCCACTAGGGTTGCGAAGAAGCTAATGTTGTACTTGTGGGCGTCGAACCACTGGTCGTATGGGGCCGTCCAGTTGGCCTGAGATCTCTGGTGAGGGTCTAGAATGAAGGGGCCGTTGTCTGAGTCCTGCTCGTAGACAGTCTGCCCCGTTTCCTCGTCTACTATCTTCATCGTGACTTCGTATACCCCTTCAATGACCCCGTTTAGCATGGGGACGGAGAAGTCATGGGAGTTCTGGCCCTGGGAGTTGGTGGCGTAGACGCAGGAGTAGACGGCGTCGGCAACGCAATCTAGGACGTCGGGCTGAAGTAGTGTGATGTCGGCGTTAGCTATCTCGAAGAGAATGGTGGAGACGTTGTTCGCCTGGCTGATCTCCGGCTTGTCGAACCACTTCGAGGTGTTGTCTGTGTTATTGTACAGGGTCATCAGATCGATCCTGTAGAGTCCACTGGTGAAGGCGTGGACTCCCATCTCAACAGTCCTCTTCTGAGCAGCGTCCATACCAGTAACTGCCGCCATGTACGTGCCGTCGTCCGTGAATGTGTAGTCGTCTACCCTGATGTTGTCTATGGCGAAGCCTGCGTATCCTGCGTTTCCGTTAACACCGTCGTCGTTAGAGTAGAATCTCCAAGTGAACGTCACATCTGACCCGGCCAGCGTTGTGCACTCTTCCCTCCATGCGAGAGAGTCCTCGCTGGTCTGGTTAAGCAAGTGGACGTGAGTCAGGTCTATTCTCGTAGTGGCCACCAGGTTGTCTGAGTCGAACCAGGTTACGAAACCGTCCTCCCCTATGCCTCCGGAGTGGTCTCCAGCGTACTCTACCTCCTCGTAGAGTCCGTTCTGGTCGAAGTCCTCGCAGTAATGGTATCTTGTGCCATCTACACCGTTGATCCCTGGGCGTAGACCGTTCTCATTGAGGTCGGTCCAGCTTCCGTAGATTATCCCCTCGTAGACCTGGGTCTGGTTATCTACCTCCTTGACCCAAGTGATCTCTAGGTAGGAGAAGTCTCTCACGGACTGCACATTTCCGTTCCTGTCGGCAATGTGATCCCCCTCTGCGAAGTAGTCGAAGGTCAGGAAAGTGAAGTCAGCGCCGCTGTCGGATATCTCTATGGGTTCCAAAGTCAGGGTCTCGTTCCAGTTATCCCCGTAGCCATCTGATGGGTGTCCCAACCAGTATGCCTGGTTCTTGAACACCCCCTGGTTCTGGGGGAGCATCTCGTTTGAGCCTGTAGAGTCGTCCAACCTGGTTCCGTTTTCGTTATCGTCATCCTCCCAAATAGAGAGCCCTGCTCCGGAATCTGAAGCGAAGTCCTCGACGGCGATCAACTCAGGTAGAGCGTTCCTTACCTTGGCCTCGACGTCGAAATCTACGAAGGTGTTGCCCCAGTTCTGCACTCCGATTGTTATCGGCCTGTCCCCAGATGCGTATCGCTCACCGTTGAGCAAGTCTAGCCAGGGCTCCTCGAAAAGCCCAGGATCGTACAGATTCCTCACGGTAAGCTGAAATCTAGTCTGGTCGTTTGTGTCGTCTTGGTCAACCTGACCGCCTCCGAGGTTAGCGTTTGATAGAACCGTGGAAACGTAGTAGGTTGTGTTGTCTACGAAGTCAGCAGTGAGCTGGACCTGTATCGACTCGCCGGCAACCAGATTGAGGCCCGTTAGTTGCTGGCTCTCGATCGTTGACTCGCCGAAGTTAACATCCCTCTTCCTTATGGTAACGTTGTCGATCGCGAACCCGTCTAGTCCCGAGTCGTCCGCAGAGCCATCGGGTCCTACGGATCCCTCGAGCCCGCTTCGGAAGCGGAATCTGATGTCTATGGTCTGACCGGCGTAAGGAGTGAGGTCAATTGTATCACCCTTCTGATCAAGCCCTCCGTCATCGTAACACTCTCCATAGGCAAAGCCAAACCCAAGGTATGGCATGTAGCAAGAGTCCCTGATGCCCCCATCCTCGGTGTAGTTGTTCCAGAGGGTGCTGTGCCAGTCGCCGTAGAAGTCCCCGTTGTAGTCGTTGTACTCCGGGTCAGGAGCGCTAGAAACGCGATCCTCGATACGGTACTTCCTCTCGTTATCCCATCCGCCGAATCTCCAAACTGTCTCCCAGCCGGATCCATCACTCCACACCTCGACGCTACAGGAGTCCTCGTACAGCCACCTCTCTATTACGTCGTATGGCTCTGATAGGAACAGTTGGAAGAATCCAGCACTGCATATGGCATCCATGTCCAAGAACGCGGCATCAGCTCCTTGGAGATCCACATCCTCTAAAATTAGGGCCTCGTCCATGTGGTTGAAGTATCCAGTTCCTTCGGAGGAGTTGCCGTCATCGAATTGGTAAGTGTGAGTCACTCCGGCCCACATGTAGTCCGTAGGGTTAGCATCTGCCTCCCATGGGTAGAATACAACCTCTTCCCATGAGGTGTTATCCTGCTCGGGGTTAGAATTGCACGAGGTTGTGTTTTCGTTTCCGCACTTGTAGTCGGAGTTGTTGTAGTGTACTACGTCGTCCTCCTGATAGGTCGTCCCATTAACCCAGTATCTGTTTTCGTCGACGTGCCAAGAGGAATTTCCTGTATCATATTCTCCCGTGTAGGAATACTTGCTGAATTGGGCCCCGCCAATGTTTACGTTCGCGTTAGAAGACTCGAAGTCGTTGAAGTAGACAATTGTGTCAGTACCTCCTAGGACCTCCTTTACCTCAAGGTCAACGTCTAGGCTGCCTCCGGAAATTGGCATCAGACCCGTGTTCTTCACTGTGACGTTGACCCAGCGATTACCCTCTCCCACTATACTCTGGAAGGTGGCTGGATCCATTACCGAGGGCTCTATCTCTACCCTAGTGATTCCTAGATCGTAGTTGTCCAAGACGAGTACGGAAAGGTAGTCTCCCTGGCCCGCATAGCCCTGTGTGTCGAGCCACATCGCGTTGTTTGAGAACCGGTAAGTGTAGTCCTCCTGGCCGATGACGACCTCTAGAGCGCTTCCCTCTCCTCCCTGCAGCTGTCCAGGCATAGCCATTGTCGGCCTTCGCCCTACATCGAAAGACAAAGGGGACAGATATCCGTTCCCGTCGGGATCGGCGAGAAGGATCTGGACTGTGTTAAGTGCCCTGAGGTTGGGCCGAAGAAGGAAAGTCTGGTTCTGCACGGTGGACTCCTGAGTGTCCAGCAGGGTTACCTCTGTCGGAACGAAGAAGTCTAGCTCACCATCCTGGTTAACGTCTGCAATTGTGACCGAAGCCCCAAGGAAGTCTCCGAAGTCTACGTAGTTCTGAGTGTCCCATGTGTTTCCGTTCTTGGTGGCATAGGAGATGTTGCCTGTTATCCCGTCCACTGCGGCGATGATGTCAATCTCGTTAACTTCGTCATCTGGGGTAGAGTCAGCTATGTCGATTCCGTACAGAGGGTAATCGTGCTCGGCATCCAGCTTGAACTCGTGGATCGTGCCCGACCCGGTCGGGTCCATCGGATTCGGGTACTGACCGGTGACGCAGTCGTACTCCAGTACAGTCATATTGTCGTATGTTCCTGAAGAGTAGCCCACTCCTGCGTTGTAGGGGGGTGTCCTGAGAAGCCAAATGTCAAGATCCTCGCACTCGCCAGGGACAGGGTCTCCTGTTAGGGGGTTGGTGAGGAGGTCCTCATTCCAGTTACCTAGCTTCAGGTATTGGTAGTAGCCACTAGTTAGCGGAACCGAAATCGGAGCATGCTGGTTGGCTGGTATACTGTAGTCGGGCCCCTTGTATATCTGGATGAACTGGTTGGCGAAGGTGGAGTCGGTAGACGAGAATGCCACATCCATGTACCCGTCATCATTGATGTCACCTACGTCGAAATCTGCCAGGTATGGGTTGATCACAGTGATCGTCTCGAACATTTCCTCCCACTCGTTCACCCTAAGGTCACAATCACCCTTGAGGACCGTTAGATTGGCGGGCCTAACGAATGACTCGCCGACGAACCTGACGTTCTGCTGATAGTAGATGATGTCATTGACATCGTCACCATCCACGTCTGCTATCTCCACCCTGTTTCCATCAGCGACATCTCGGAATCCTGCCCTGAATGAGTCGTTGTTTGAAATCTGTACGTCTTGTCTGTCCCCGAAGCCCCCAGAGCCGTCATTGTAGAGGAAGCTCAGGAAGTGTCCGAAGCCGCTTCCAGATGCAATGTCGTTGTCCCCATCGCAGTCTAGATCTCCGATTGAGATGTATAGTGGATCTCGTTGAACTCCGTACTGTGTGGTATGTGAAGCCGAAGCATAAGGGACTGCAGAAACAAATAGTGAGGCCAACATAAGGAACACCAGTCCTACTGCCCTCCTGCTCTTTCCTAACCCATTTTTCTCGGCCCTACTGTCGTTCATCATGTGTGTCCGGACTTTCCGACCACTCTTATGCATTACCGAAGTGTGTGTTTTTGCTGCATTGCGGTATTGTGCCCCAATACTACTTCATCTCGAGCCAACTGGGGTTTGGAGAGTAGCTTACCTCAGCGCCTCCATACACTTTCTCGAGCCTGCCCATCATCCAAAGTCTATCGAGAAAAAGCTCGAGGTCTATGCCTTCTCGGTTCATTTTCTCTCCCACAAGGTATTCTATTGTCCCAACCGGAAGTGAGGACGTCCCGTGTTCCCTTACCACAAGGGTGAGTAGGATTTGGAGCCAAGACTCGGCCATTGGATCCCCAGAGAGGTTGTTGCTCAGGGGCTCAAGGTCCTCGACCTCTTCCAGAAATTCCTTGATTTCGGAGATATCTGGGTCTGTCTCCTTTGAAATTCCATGCTCGTCTGCTCGTGCCTCAACGTCTAGACCCCCTACTGACCTCACTATGGATGGTATGCTAGAAGGGTCTGGAGGTGGGCCAGGAAGTCCGCCTTCCTCCTCGTTCTCTGGTTCTTCCAAATTCTCCCCTCCATGCAATATCCGGTCTCGGAATTCAACCTTTTGCCAGGTTTCGCAGAACCGTCTGCAAAATTCCTCCGTTCCGGTAGTACTCGACTTCTACAGGCGTCTCAAGCCTCACTATGGCTGAGAATGTGGTTTCAGTTCCGTCTTCTCTCCTAGCAGTGACCTGGATTTCAGAGAATGGCTCAAGTTCGCCCGAGGCAGGTATGTCGAATGACTCGGTTCCATCGATCCCGAGGGAGTCTGGGTCTTGGCCCTCGGCGAATGCTAGAGGAAGTACACCCATGCCTACTAGGTTGGACCTGTGTATCCTCTCGTAGGACTTTGCAATTACTGCTCTCACACCAAGCAGGAGTGTTCCTTTCGCCGCCCAGTCCCTGCTGCTTCCGGAGCCGTACTGTGAGCCTGCGAGTACAACAAGTTGTGTGGAGTCCCTCATGTACCTCTGGCTGGCTTCGTGTATGCTGGTAACTTCTCCAGTTGGGAAGTGGGTTGTGAAACCGCCCTCAGTCTCAGGAGCAATCTGGTTTCTCATCCTGATGTTCGCGAAGGTCCCCCTGACCATTACCTCATGATTGCCCCTGCGACTGCCAAAGGAGTTGAAGTCCCTCGGGCTGACCCCCTTGCTGAGAAGGTACTGTCCGGCTGGACCGCTGCTTGGGAAAGCCCCAGCGGGGCTGATGTGGTCTGTTGTCACCGAGTCCCCCACCTTTACCAGCACCCTTGCACCCACAATCGGCTCGATGGGTGATGGTTCGGGAGAGATTCCCTGTAAGAAAGATGGGAGGCGAATGTAGGTTGATTCTTCTTCCCAAGGGTAAAGCTCGCTTCCCAGACTGGGGATTGCATCCCAACGGGGCTCTCTAAGTACGTCCGAGTACCTGCTAACGAACATCTCGGGCCCTATCGCCATCTCTACCGTGTTTTGGATCTCTTCGTCACCGGGCCAGATGTCTGCAAGCATTACTGGCTCCCCTGACTGATCAACACCGAGTGGGTCCTCGGAGAAGTCGATGTCCAGTGTCCCTGCGATAGCATATGCGACCACCAGAGGGGGGCTAGCGAGGTAGTTCGCCTTGATCTTCTGATGGATCCTTCCCTCGAAGTTCCGATTTCCAGAAAGAACGCTGCCAACGACGAGATCTGCGTTGTCTATAGCTTCCTCTATCTCGGTGTCCAGTGGTCCCGAGTTGCCTATGCAGGTCGTGCACCCGTAACCGACTACGCTGAATCCGAGCGAGTCCAGCTCTTCTGTGAGCCCTGCGGCATCGTAGTACTCGGTAACCACCCTGCTCCCCGGAGCTAGGCTGGGCTTAACCCATGGTTTGATTGAGAGGCCCTTTGATCTGGCATTCCTAGCCAGCAGTCCTGCAGCAATCATCACGCTGGGGTTGCTGGTGTTAGTGCAGCTGGTGATCGCAGCAATTACCACGTCACCATGGCTAAGATCGGTCCCACGCCCCTCTATTTCCGAACTGTCATCGTTCCTGGAAGGATCGATCCCATGTCCTTTGTGGCCCAGGGGGGCATTCAGGCTTTCTCTCCAATGGGACTTCATGTGCGAAAGAGGGACCCTGTCCTGTGGCCTCTTTGGGCCAGAAAGTGAGGGCTCGACTGTGGACAAGTCTAGCTCTAGGTTCGAAGTGAAGGCAGGTGAAGAGGAATTCTCCGAATACAGCAGCCCCTGTGCTGATAGGTACCTCTTTACGTTCTCGACGTGGGAAGGGTCCCTCCCAGAGAGAAGCATGTAGTCGAGTGTAGTCTGATCGACAGGAAAGAAGCCACAAGTTGCCCCGTACTCCGGGGCCATGTTTGCTATGGTGGCTCTGTCTGGGAGGCTGAGGCTAGAGAGGCCAGATCCATGGAACTCTACGAACTTCCCCACGCACCCGTGCTCCCTCAGCATCTGTACTATGCGAAGAGTCATGTCCGTGGCAGTGACTCCTGGATTGAGGGCCCCGTTCAGTTCGAAGCCCACCACTTTTGGAAGGAGCATGTAGATTGGCTGTCCCAGCATAACTGCTTCGGCCTCGATCCCCCCTACCCCCCAACCCAATACCCCGAGTCCGTTGATCATGGTGGTGTGTGAGTCGGTTCCAACCAGTGAGTCTGGGACCCAAACGCCGCCTTCCTCTCTGGCTACGCTAGCTATCCATTCCAAGTTGACCTGGTGAACGATCCCCCTGCCTGGGGGGACGGCACGAAAGTTATCCAGACTCAGCTGACCCCACTTCAGGAACTTGTACCTCTCCAGGTTTCTCTCGTACTCGATCTCCAGGTTTCTCTCTCTGGCGTCAGGGAATAACCCGGACACGTCGACCTGGACAGAGTGATCGATTACCAGGTCGACTGGAACTTGCGGGTTCACTACACCAGGGTCTCCACCCATATCGGTCATTGCGTCTCTAAGTGCTGCTATGTCCACAAGTGCGGGAACTCCGGTGAAGTCCTGCAGAATCACCCTGCTAGGACTGAAAGGGATCTCTTCTGGACTCATTGTTGGGGACCAGGCTGCTATTCGCTTAACGTCGTCCTGGTTGACTAGGAATCCGTCGCAGTTCCTCAATGCCGATTCCAACAATATCCTTATCGAAAAGGGTATGTCATCCAAATTTCCCTGACAATGCCCCCGTAGGGAATTCAGATCCATGAATGAGGCTTCGCTTCCGTCTGATTTCTCGAACTTGGAGAGAGCGCCGAATGGATCGATTCCAACCAAGAACTCACCCGAGATTAACCCCAAGGGAGGGGTAAATGAAGTTCACCTAGAGCAAGGGAGGCCTAATTGCTGACTCTAGCAGTCAATATAGTGACCTCGTCAACTGGAGAATCCCGGTTGTCGGTCTGCAAATCGCTGATCGCATCAACGTGCTCCATTCCTGAAACTACGTATCCGAAAACGGTGTGACAGCTGCTAGTGGAGCAATCCTTCCCCGGTTCCCAGTCTAGGTGACTGGCTGAGCCGTCGGATGGAACGATGTAGAACTGGCTCCCGTCGGTGTTCAATCCTGCATGTGCCGCAGCTACGGCACCCACCGTGTGCTTCAGGCCATTCTCATGCTCGTGCGGAATGGTCCACTCCTCCTTCTGTCGGCACTCTGATTCGGGGATCTGCTCACCATTACACCACCCATAGTAATGCGCAGCGTACCCTCCAGAGCCACCCATGTTCTCGATGTCCCCGCCCTGAATCATGAAACCGTTGATGACCCTGTGGAATACTTTGTCGTCGTACTGGAAGTTTTCGGTATGGGTCAGGAAGCTCTCGACGTGCTTTGGTGCATCTTCTCTGTACATCTCTATCTCAATCTGACCAGTGACTGGTTGGCCGTTGAGCACATACTGAACATCCAAAACGACGATTGGTTTCTCATCGTCATCGAACAGATCGGAGACTAGCTTTATCGAAGAGAGCAATAATGCAACTGAGGCCAACATAACCAACAGGCCGAGAGGGGTAGGGTTTCCCTGGTCGAACATCTGGAACCCCAAACCGAGTGATATCGCCTTCTCGTCCATCATCGAAGCGAGCTTGTTCATTTTCCTGCGGGTTTCCTTATTCTTCGGGTCTATTTCCATTGACTTGGCGTAGTTCTTGTACGCCTTCTGCCAGTGGGACTTCTGGTTTCCCTGGTCAGATAGACCCAACTCTGTACCCGCGTCTGCTGCCAGGGTTAGCGTCTTGGCCCTCTGGGCATCGTTTTCGATACTTCCCCATGCCGATCTAAGTGCGGCAAGCGCTGCCTCTGGGTCTTCCTTGACCTCGGTATTCTCGACAGCCTCGTCCCAGGCTCTCTGCAGGTCCTCCGGAATCGGCACGGGCGGGCGAACCCTCCATCATTGAAAACTGCAACGGAAGGAGTAGTTGTTCCCTGAGAGGGGGTTTTGGCATGGTAACGCATAAGACCCAGCGTCATCGCCGGCACTCTGCGAGCGGCAGTTGAAGTGACTCAGGCTGGGGAAAAGAGAGCAATGGGAATTATCGCGAACGATTTCGTAATCAACGTCGCTACTGCGAACGGCACTGGTTCGCAGTCCTCCAATCTAGTAATACTCCACTCGATGTTCGAGATGGGAGTACCTGTTAGCGGGAAGAACCTCTTCCCCAGCAACATATCTGGGCTGCCTACCTGGTTCATTATCAGAGCAAGCGACAAGGGTTACCAGGCTCCTGGAGACGTGACTAACATCCAGGTCCTAATGAACAAGGACACGTGGATCGAGGACCTAGAGAAGCTCGAACCCGGAACCATTGTGGTATTCAACGAAAACGTCAGGCTGCCCGTAGAAAGAGAGGACTGCGTCGTCCTAGGGATGCCGATGACCAAGATGGCGAGGAAGATAAACCCCAAGCTCGGCAGGCTGATGGCAAACATGTACTACGTCGGAGCAATTGCCCATCTCCTCGGAATAGACGAGGGGGCAATTGAGAAGGCGGTAAGCGGGCAGTTCAAGGGAAAGGAGAAGGCCATAGAGCTCAATATTCAGGCCATAGCAGAGGGGAGGGCGTACGCTAGTGAAAACTGGGATTTCGACTGCGAGTTTTGCGTTGAACCCAGAGATAAGAGTCCAGATTCGTACCTAATAGAGGGTAACGAGGCAACCGCACTGGGGGCAATATACGGAGGCATAAACATGCTATCTTGGTACCCAATAACCCCTTCTTCCTCATTGGCCGAGTCAGTCATAGGATGGTTGCCTGAGCTAAGGAGCGACGGTAGCGGGGGGAGCACTTGCGCTGTAATCCAAGCCGAGGACGAGCTAGCAGCAGCTGGAATGGTGATCGGAGCTGGCTGGGCAGGAGGGAGGGGGATGACCTGCACGAGCGGACCAGGGATTTCTCTGATGTCCGAGTTCATCGGACTTTCATACTTCGCTGAGGTTCCGGGGGTAATCTGGGACGTCAACAGAGTGGGGCCATCAACTGGCCTGCCCACTAGAACCCAGCAGGGAGATCTGACGATGCTCTACGAGGCCAGTCACGGGGACACCCAGCACATCGTGCTAATTCCCGGTACCGTGGACGAGTGCTTCGAATTCGGCTGGAGGGCCTTCGACTATGCAGAGAGATTCCAGACCATGGTTTTCGGTTTCAGCGATCTAGACCTGGGGATGAATAGGTGGTTGACCAATGGGTTCCAGTACCCCGATGGCCCGATGGACAGGGGCAAGGTGATCCGTTCGCAGGAGGAGATGGACGCCATACCCAATTATGGAAGATACAGGGACGTTGATGGGGATGGCATACCATACAGGACCCTGCCCGGGAGCGGTCTTGACCCCATACTGTACAGGGGGACCGGGCACGACGAAGACGGGGTCTACTCAGAGGACCCGCAAGTATACCACGACGCCATGGCTAGACTGAAGAAGAAGATTGACGGCTCCAGAGCACTCCTGCCCGCCCCCAAGATAAGGGAGGAGGAGGAGAAGCAGGTCGGAGTAGTGTTCTACGGCTCCATGGAGAACACTATTGTGGAGATTGACGACATGCTAGAGGAGACGGGACTCTCTGTCAGCACATGCAGGGTAAGGGCCCTCCCCCTGCACCCGGAGGTCGAGGATTTCGTGGATAGGCACGAGAGGACTATTGTTCTGGAAATCAACCGAGATGGGCAGCTTTACGGCATAATGCGAAAGGAGTTGCCCGTAGAACTGGTGCCTAAACTAAACAGCGTGGCCTACAGCGACGGAATGCCCCCGAGGGCGCGAGTCTATGCGGACAAGATACTGGAAGTACTGAGTGAGGCTATCGAATGACTGTTCTGAAGCTAAACGTGCTAGAGCTCGAGAAGTCGGAGTACACTGGAGGGAAGTCTTCTCTCTGCCCCGGGTGCGGACACGATCAGATATCCAACATCATCATTCAGGCGGCATGGGAGAACGGGATAGAGCCAGAAAAGATCGCCAAGATGAGCGGAATTGGCTGCTCTTCCAAGACCCCTGCATACTTCCTGGGCAAGAGCCACGGATTCAACACGGTTCACGGAAGGATGCCCTCGGTAACCACCGGAGCCAACGTGGTAAACAAGGGCCTTTCCTTCTTGGCAGTATCAGGTGACGGAGACACGGCCAGCATCGGAATAGGCCAGTTCATCCACGCCATCCGCAGAAACCTGGATATGGTCTACATCATCGAGAACAACGGGGTGTACGGCCTCACAAAGGGACAGTACAGCGCCACCGTGGAAAAGGGGTCCAAGAAGAAGAAGGGCACAACAAACCAGCAGGCCCCCATTGACCTCTGTGCAATGGCGATAAACCTAGGTTGCAGCTTCGTAGCACGTTCTTTCTCCGGTAGCAAAAAGCAGTTGACTGCACTGGTGAAGGCGGCCATGAGCCACAGGGGCATGGCAGTGATCGACGTCATCTCCCCATGCGTGACTTTCGCCAACAACGACGAGTCTTACAAGTCCTACAACTACGTAAAGGAGAACGACGAGGTTCTTCACATCCTGGACTACATCCCCCACTTCTCACCCATAGACGAGGTCGACGTCCCAGAGGGGGAGTTCAGGGAAGTCAGCCTGTTTGACGGCTCCACGCTGAGGCTAGAGGCCATAGGATCGGACCACGACTACACCGATGCGGTCTCGGCGTTGAGCGCCATCCACGAAGCCGATAGGTCAGATAGGCACGTTACCGGGCTTCTTTACTACGATCCGGAAGTCCCTACTGCGACAGACACCCTTGGCCTGTGCGAGTCCCCGCTGGTCGACCTCCCGGAGGACTTGCAGCGACCGAGCGAGGAGAGCCTGGAGAAGGTTAACGCTGGCTTCAGGTAGTGAGCCGCCGGCGATTTTACACTCGGTCTTCTTGAAATATCCAGCCCCAGTCCGTCGAACGCCAGTCCCTTGGTGTAGCGGTCCATCATATGGCACTCTGGATGCCATGACCCTGGTTCGAATCCGGGAGGGACTACCAATACTGGTCAAGTGGGTCAATCGACGTATTGGTACAGGAGTTGGGAGACCCAGCTAACCATCATGACGATCATGAACCACCCCAATGCGGTCTTCACCATTCTAGATGGGGGCTTCTTAGGGGGGAAAGGATCGATGCCAGCGTCAAGGGCCTGTGCGATTATCTCCAACTCCTCCTCGATCGTCTCCGGAGGCCTCATCGGCTCACGGCTCCGAAGTCGGATCCCATCCCGAGACGTAAGACCCCTCGAGAGAGGCGAAGTCTCCCTCAGTACCCGAGAGATCCACCTCCAGAGAACCCAGGTTCTCCTCTATCCTATCGGGATTGCTGGACTTGGGGATGGTTATCGCTCCGGTGTCAATGCACCATTTTATGGCAGCCTGGGCCGGAGTGCACCCCCTGCTATCAGCGATTCTCAGCAGGGAGGGGTCGTCTACCTTGTGACCACGTGCCAATGGGGAGTACGCCATTGGAACGGCCCCAATTCCTGCGATAGCTGCTCTGAGGGCTGGCCTTTGCAGCCAAGGGCTGATTTCGATTTGGTTCACCGATGGCATAATCGTGGCATATGAGACCATGGCGTCCAAGTGGTGAGCTCCGTAGTTGCTGACCCCGACCGAGCGGGTCCAGCCGCTAGATAGGCACTCCTCCATCCCATGCCACACTGGGGCCCTTGCTGACAGGTCCTTCGGAGGGGCGTGAACCAGGTACAGATCCATGTAATCTAGGCCTAGGTTCTCCAGACTCTCCTGACACCTCTCAAGGGTCTCCTCGTGGCTGTTTGCGTGTGGCTGCCTAAGCTTGGTTACCACGAATACGTCCTCCCTAGGGATTCCTGACTCCCTTATCGCCTCGCCAACCTCGTGCTCGTTACCGTATGCCATCGCAGTATCGATTAGCCTGTACCCCTTTTCCAGAGCATGGAGGACAGAAGACTTGCACTCCCCGGGCTCTTTCATCAGATAGACCCCTAGGCCGAATGTGGGTACCTCGACCTCATGAGTTCGCTCCCCGGTGGTCATGTTGGTGTTGGCGATGGATACGTTGCCCATGTCATCGAAGCATCGCATACGTATTCAATCGTTATCGTAGGGAGGTTGAAGCCCAGAATCCCCTCGAGGAGTCGTGGACGAGTTGCCCGAGGGGACCTCCCTCCCTGCCTCCGAGGCATACCCCCCTAGGCCCTCGGCATCGGTCATGCTAAGCAGAGCATCCGAGTCAGGCCATGAGGTCCTCATGGGTCACAGGATCTCGGAGCTGCCCGCATTCCCTGATCTCTGGTCATTCCCGGGAGGAGGGGTTAGCAGGGTTGACAGGAAAGCCGCAGAGGACCACCCAGAGTGGTTATCTGACAGAGGAGAGGATCGGTTGGCGACATTCACGCTCCTCAGGGAGATGGTGGAGGAAGTTGGAGTCACCCCCGACGGAGATGGCGGCTTCATCGAGGTGGAACAGGCGGTGAGGGACAAGGTATGCAGTGACAAGTCCGCATGGATGGAGGAGGTC
>CEVA01243570.1_pt1 | contig 16781 bp, 15 predicted proteins | sample 361521 | NCBI WGS metagenome assembly CEVA01 (sample SAMEA2622823, study PRJEB7988) | marine metagenome | isolation source: saline water (ENVO:00002010), including
CCGCCAGTCCGGGAAGACGGCCGGGTCAAACAGGGCCTCCATCTGCCTGAGGGCGTCATCGCGATACTCAACCCGTTCGGTCAGGAGGTAGGCGAGGGCACAGCGTTGAATGCGCTGAGCGATGGCGTTGACGAGGGTCCAGTCTCGATTCTGGTGGTCGACGTCGAGTTGAGGCCGTCCGGGAAGGGTCGTTGATAGTGTGTGGGGAGGGCGTCGTGTATCGGCGTCGGCGAGTGCGACGAGGGTTTCCCAGAGGCTGCAGAGATGATCCTCACGGAGACCGCGGCGGACCTCTTCGACGGATCGCAGGCCGTCGATTTTTCCAGCTGTGACGAAGATGTGGGGATGCATAGGCGGGGACCTTGACAAGTCGAAGGGTCCAAGGTATGAAGGGGACCCCCATCGATGGGGTCAAGCTCGAACTGGAAGCCTTAAGGAGTAATCAAGTGAAAGAGAGCGAGATTCTGCTGTCGGAAATGAAAGCGTGCCGGCCGTCGTCGGCCCTTTCCGCGGAACGACGTTCCGGGCACTGGCAGCTCATCCCCTACGAGACGTACGCCTTTGAGGGAACTCTGATCTCGGCCGGGTTTATGACAGATCCCCCCGAAGTTCGGTTGCCCTGCCCCCATCAGGGTTGCTACGCCATTCACATCGGGCTGTGGCTGACGGGACAGACGGCGGGTGGGTGGGGTCGAACCACGATGGCGTCCGATGCGGTCGGGAGTCTGAAGATCCGGCTCGAGGGTGACCCCTGCTTCGTGGCGTTCCGTCGGGAGGTTCCCGAAAGAGACACTCTGGAAGATGTGTTTTGGAAGATCGCCGATCTCGAAGGGGAGGACATTGTTATCTCCCAGCAGCTGTCCGGATTCAGGGGTCAGTCGTCCCTGGCCTACGTGCGGTTGGTCCCGCTTTCGGAGTCACAGACCGAGGCCTGGCGGGAGGGCCGAACGGACACTTCTACCAGAACCCTCGTGGCGACGAATGACGGGTTCGGTGCGTTCTTCCGAAACGAGATCACGACGCGGGAGGGGATCTGGGAACAAATCGAGCCCTATCGGGATACGGATTTCGGGATGCTGTGGTGGGAGGTTGTGACGGGGATGTTCGGCGCCTGGCGTGAGGAAGGGAAGACCTACGGCGAGGAGGTCGAGGATTATCCACGGCCGGGCGACCTACATATGGCCACAAGCTATCGGACGATGAAGGAGCAGGGGATCAATCCACTGAAGACGGCGATGGATTTCGCCCAGGACATCGGCCTTTCCTTCTACGTCAGCCAGCGATCCGAAATGTTCCAGGCCGGACCTCCCTTCGAAGAAGTGTATTCCACGCAGTTCTATCACGACCACCCGGAATGGCGGCTGCAGGACATCGACGGGACCGAAGTGACTGGAATGAGCTACGCGCACCCCGGTGTTCGAAGCTATCTGGTTGGTCTTCTCGAGCAGGCCACGTCTCTCGGCGCTGACGGCGCGTGTGTTATCTACCCACGGTCCGCGCCGTTCGTTCTCTACGAGGAACCCGTTCTGGCGGATTTCGAGGAGGAACACGGCGTCGATGCCAGGACCGTCGACGAGGAAGACGATCGTCTGATCGATTTGCGAGCAGCGTATATGACCACTTTTATGACCGAGCTCCGAAAGGCGATGGACCGGGTGGGCGCAAAGCTTGGAAAACGGCTGGATGTTTCCGCAGTCGTGTTCGCCACCGAGTCAGAGAATCGATTGGCCGGACTCTACCTGGATGAGTGGATCTCCACTGGGCTCGTCGACCATCTCAGTCCCTACCCCTACAGTCGGGCGAAGACCGAGATGGACATTGAAACGACCTTCTTCCGGCAACTCACGGAGGCCACGTCCTGCAAGCTGTATCCGAACGTGATGCCCCGTCATATGTCGGCTGCGTCGTATCGTGAGAAGGCGAAATTTTACTACGACGAGGGGGCGGATGGGCTCCTGTTCTGGGATACCTACCAGCGTCACGACGGGAGTTCGGGGTGGCAGACGATCCGTCGATTGGGTCATCGGGAAGAGATTCCGGCAGCGATCGATCAGTCCGAGCCCGAGAACGAACCTCGCCTGATTCCTCTGACCCGCCTGGCGGGACATCATATGCGACGCTATTCCCCCTACCGGGGCGCATAGCTCTTTCCACCGATGGGAGGTCGCCCGAGTTAGTGAGGGCCAACGAACATCGACAGAGCTATTGCGCGTAGGACTTCGTCGCGATTCACGTAGCAAGATCCCTCCCGCAGGGATTTTTCCACGGATTCCCATTTTTCGGGACGAAGATCCGGGTCTATGCCAGGCCGTGTCGAAATGACAAGCGGGTCGACACTCACGCGTTAGCGATAAAGGAAAGCGATTCCGTCTGTCACTCCCTGCCGCGCCGGAGCTTCAGCGTAGGCGGGGTCTGCCTTGCCGAAGTGGCGAAAACAGGATGTTTCCTCCGAGCTTCGCTTTCGCTCCGCCAACCTTATGCCACGAAGGCAGGAATCCGACTCGTTGTGGAGCCCTTGCCACGGAGGAGAGATCCCTGGGCAGAGAGGGGAGCGAAAGGCTCACCCCTACAGTCTGCTCCATTCTGGCCTCCGTCGCGTCGATTTTCATAGTAAGGTGTAGCCCTCAACACGCTTCTTGCCGATATTGCACGTTGCGCTAAACCTCTCTTTACCAAGGAACTATGTCCGCTGAACCTGTGAGAACGTCTTCTCCGGAGGACGATGTCGAATCTGAAGGGTCATCCACCATCACCAGGCGGGCGCTGATCGTCGGTCTGGCGATGGCGTTGTGGATGCCGTTCTGGCCCACCTACACGAGCTTCATCCTTCACTCGACGCGGGCGGATCACTCACATCTTTCGATGGCGATGTTGATCCCGTTCGTGGCCCTGCTTGTCCTCAACATCTTTCTCGAAAAGCGTGGTATCGGGTTTTCGCCGACCGAGCTGCTGACCTTCTGCTGCATCGGGATGGTTGCGGGTGTTATGCAGGGTGAGTGGCTGACGGTGTGGTGGGTTCAGATGTTGACGATGCCGGCTTACTTCGCCTCGCCGGAGAATCGATTCGAAGAGCTCCTGCTCCCGCATATGCCGAGTTGGACGACGATCACGAACCGGGAAGTGGTTCGGGGTTTCTACGAAGGCTTGCCGTCGGGGACGCCCTTTCCGTGGGCGGAGTGGGCGCCCGTCCTGTTGGCGTGGGGATCGTTCATCGTTGCGGTCCTGATGATCAACCTGAGCATCAGCGTTCTGCTACGGAAGCAGTGGCAGGAGCACGAGCGGCTGTCTTTCCCGGTGGCGACGGCGCTGCTGGAGCTGACGGGGGTGTCGGGATCGCGGGGTACGCTCGTGGCGCTGGCCCGAAACCGACGCTTCCAGCTCGGGTTTGCTTTCACGCTGATCGTCATCACCTACAATGTGTCGACGTGGTTTACGGTTAACCTACCGATGATTCCGTTTCTGGCCGGTCGCTACGGCCGTCACGTCATTCCCACGATGCCGGGTTTCCCGAACATCGTGACGACGTTTGTGCTGCTCACGTTCTGTCTGGGCTACTTCACGAAGACCGAGGTGCTGTTCAGCCTGTGGTTCTTCCATCTGGTGCAGATCGTCCAGAAGGGAATCTTCAATCGAGTCGGTGTCGACCTTGGGTCCGCCGATCCGTGGAGCTCCGGTCATCCGGCCATCGGCTGGGAGACGTTCGGTGGGATGATCGTTTTCGTTCTGTGGGGGTTCTGGACAGCGCGATCCCACTTCCGGGACATCTACCGAAAGGCGTTCCGCCGGGATCCGCGAGTGGACGATTCGGAAGAGCTGATGTCGTATCGGACGGCCCTCTTTCTGCTGATTGGATGCACGTTGTTCGTGATGTTGTGGCTGAACCGGGCGGGGATGGACTGGGGACCGATTTTCGCGTGGTGCTTCGCGACGCTCATCCTGTTCGTGGGACTGGCGAGGATTGTGGTGGAGAGTGGCCTGGTCTACCTGCGTGTACCGATCACGGCGCAGGCGTTTACGTGGCACGTGTTCGGAATCGGCGGACTCGGGCCTGCGAGCGCGGCGGTGCTGACCCTGACGAACTCGCTTGTGGCGGACGGGAAGACGTTCGCGATCACGCAGATGGCACACGTGCCGCGGCTAGGTATGGCGATGGCGCGTCGAAGTCGACGGGCGCTCGCTCCCGCGGTTCTGACGTCCTGTGTGCTCGGGGGTACGCTGGTCGTGGGGTTCCTGCTCTACCAGGGATACTATGTGACGGGGAGTTACAACTTCGGAACGGGTAGCTTCACCGGTGTCGGAGGGGCGGGCGCGGTGGCTTTCAGTCGCCTCGCTGTGAAGCGAATTCAGGAAGGGACGACGGCCACCGATTGGGACCGCCTGCTGTGGCTGACGATTGGCGGCGGTTTCACCGCGTCGCTCTACTATCTGCGATATCGATTCACGAATTTCCCACTCCACCCGATCGGGTTCACGATCTGCGGGATGGTGGAGATGGCGGACAACGCGTGGAGCCTGTTCCTGATCTGGAGCGTGAAAAGCCTGATTTTGAGGATTGGCGGACTGGAAAGCTATCGACGCAACGCACCGATCTTTCTGGGCATGATTATGGGCTACGTGGCTGGGGTTGCACTGGGGGTGATTGCGGATGCGTTCTGGTTCCCCGGCGAAGGCCACGAGATCCACTGCGATCCGTAAGAGCGTTTACCGCAGAGAGCGCAGTGGACGCAGAGATAGAGATTGTCGACATCCCACCCCACTCCTACCACCAGGCTACCCACCCGGCCATTCCGAGTCGCAACACGATGCCAGCACGGGTTCTTTGGATGTGCTGAGGAATCCCCTGGACGCACTGGAGGAGTTCGGGAGTAAGTAAGTTAGGACGCTGCACGCTAGAAGGGATCCCTCAGCACGTTATCGTTCAGCCTGAAGGCTCCTTCTTCGTGGCTCCATCGGTGCTTCGGGATGACAGCTGCTCCCTAACACCGTTTGTCTAAAGCGCCTTCACCGCGGTTCCCCCAAGAGGACGCAGGGTTTGCATAGCAGGAGATTATTGCTACGGAATCCACATCACTATCCGACCTGCCTTTGGTCCTCGTGCGGAGCACGAGGACGAGCAGTCACGGTTGGTTGACGGGGCCCGGTTCTAAGGGATCCGCAGATACCGGGCCCGATGTCAACGCGCGCTATGCTCGACCCTGTGCTGTGCACGGGGCCCAAGTTGTACGGGGCGAGCTCACTCACCTACTTCCTCGCCGGCCCGCCCTGAGCTGGTGACAGCATCTCTCCATCCACCACATCCGGACGCTCGTGGACTCCCGGAGGGAGCATGATGCGCGTCTGCCGGTCTGTGAGGTCGGTGTAGTCCGCTTCGTCGTAGCCCGCCGGTGCTGAAATCAGATGTCCCGGACCGAACTTGTAGAGAAGGACTTTCCGCTCGTGGGTGGCCTGCCACGGAAGGGTCCCGTGGGTGAGGGCCTCAGTAAAGAAGATGACGTCGCCGGCCTTCGCTTCGGGTTGGACGACATAGTGGGGCACCCGCTCGAAGGTTCGCACATCCTCGGGTAGCGAGGTACGGAAATTGGTTTTATGACTGCCCCTTACGCACGCAAATCCGCCGTCTCCCGCCTTCGCATCCGATAACACATACGTTACCACTGACAGACCGCACTGCATCACTCCGTCCTGATACCGATAGTAGTGGTGGAACAGGTTGGGGAGCCCGCCGTGCAGCGCGCCACGCTTTGCCCCCGTGATCATAAAGATTCCGTAGTCGTGATCGAGCCTGAATCGAGGACCGAGAAATTCGACGAGGTAGGGGACCACCTTCGGATGATCGATCAGGTTCTGGGTCGCGACGTCCCAATGGGACACCCGTGGGGCGCGTCGAACGCCGGGATGGTTGCCCCGGAGGGTGTCCGAATCCGCGTCATCGTAGTCTCGGGGAAACTCGCGATCGGCGACGTCGAGGAGGATGTCGATCTCGTCCGAGGTCAGGACGTCCCGGATGACGAGGTAGCCCTCGAGGTCGAACATAAACCGTTCTTCTGGGGTCATTCTGAACCCCTCGATGGTTTTAAGTGCGTCCCGGATCCGCGCCGCCAGGGCGACGCGCGCTCCAACGGGCGTTCGCTGGCGTTCGGAGCGGTAGAGGTTGTCGGCGTTATATCGGGGAAAGACGTGAACGTGATAATGCCATACGTCCTGACCGCCCGCGGGCTCGTTGTGTTGGCGCGTGGGGAGATCCCCGGGTATTCGTGGACGACTTTGAGGGCCCGGGCAAGCGTCTGCACGGCCGACAGAATAGGGTGGCCGAAGGAGTCGGGGAGCGTGTAGAGGTTTTCGAAGTGCTCGTTGGGTACGACGAGGAGATGTCCGGGATTGTTGGGCCACTGGTGCGAGCTCACGAAAGCGGTCACCCGCTCCTTCTGCAGAACGACGTCGGCCTGATTTGTCTCAACGTCCGACCGTTCCTCGCCCCGCACGATGGCGCAGAAGGGCCATCGGTAATTCGCAGGCGCGTGCGATGTCAGTGAGTCGGGCATCGTCTTCTCAGCGTTACCAGGCGCGGTGAATCTCGTGGCCGTTCCCGTGGAACCAGATGGTGTCGACAACGACGTGAAACGCGATACCGACGACGAAGCCCACGAGCAACCCCAGAAGAAGTGGAGTGACCCGGCGATACAGCTGCAGTCCGCCGATCCTCAAGAGGATAACCTTCAGAAGCCAGACAAGAAAGACGGACAGGACAATGCGTCGAGAGACGAGGGAAGCGGGGAAGGTGAATCCGATGGGATGAATCGGAAAACGTGGGAAAAGGTAGCGTATGCAGAGCAGGATGCCGACAAACGTGGCGCCAATCCCGAGGAAGGTAACCCTCGCCCAGTCCGTACCGAGCGTCTGGCCTTGGATGCGGTTGGCGGTGAAGGTCCAGATGCCGACCGGCCCGTCATTGTGACCGTTGAAACTGCGCACACCGAAGTTGTAGCTGCCGGTGACGTGGTAACCGTAGTAAAGGATGAAGCCGAAGACGCTGATCGCGCCGACGAACGCCGCGAGCATCACGGCGGGGGCGAGCGCCTTTCGGGTTCGGAGGTTGATGGCCTGACCCAGACGAGGGATGTGAGCGAGCGTCGTCATCGCGAAGGTCTTGGCGTCGCTGTGGAAGGCGAAGGTGAGGCCGAGGGCGGCGGCGCTGACCGGCCCGAGGCCGGCAATCCCGTGGATATACCAGGTGAACGCCTGGGGGGTGATGGGGCCACGCAGGAAGACAAGACCACTTTCGACGACGATGCGGGCGAGGCCGAGATAGACGACGAGGGTTCCGAACCAGAAGGTCAACATTGGGATCCAGTCGAAGCCGGCCTGGTTGAGCCAGAGCAGGGTGTAGACACAACTTCCGATGAACATCCAAGCGGCGGTGCGATAGCTGAACAGCTCCTCCGAGTCGTCGAGATCGCCTCGCCCGGTGAAGGCCTTGACGGCCACCTCACGCAAGTGGTCCCGGGCCGACCAGAGCCCCCAGCCGACAAACACGATCATCCCGCCGAAGTTCTGCCACCCGATGGAAGCCACTGACGAACACCACATATCGGCGCCGCCGATCGAGAATCCCAGCCGATTGAAGATCCCCGCCTGCATCATCGTGAGGAGGTTGAAGAACCAGAGGCTGAAGAGTACGTCCGACTTCGTGAAGTAACCGAAAATGATCGTGAGCAAGCTCTCGGTGAGGATGAATCCGGGGAAACCGCGCGCGATGACGATCGTCCTCTCGAAGCCTTCCTCGCGCAGCAACGGCAGATCCGGGATGGTGGGTACGAACCAGGAAGCGACGTGCCAGCAGACGATGCCGAACACGGGGGTGAATCCGGTCCAGAACAGGGAGGACCGCATCAGGGTGAGCAGGGTGCCACGCGTACCGGACGGGCCGGTCAGATCGAGGAGCGTCCGGGCGATGGGGAAGGGCAACCTCTCGTGTTCGACCCATTGCTTTCGGAAGATGAGGCTGATCGAAAGGTTGGCGAGCAGGATCGCGCCGAGGAATGTGCCCCACCAGAAAAGGGGGGTGATCCAGGACGCCCAGGGGATCGACTGGCCGGGCCCAAGGCCTTCGTAGAACCCGATGGTGGCGTGGGCGTCGACGATCGACCACTCGGGAAGACGGCTGACGAGCACCTCCGTCCAGCGATTTTCGGCGGATGCGAAGTAGGTGGGCGCGGTGATGACACCGAGAAAGTAGCCGGACAGCCATTCGCCCTGCATACAGGCTGCGATCATTCCCATACAGCAGATGGTCAGCAGCTCGGATGGCGACAGGGCTTGGGACCTGAGTTCGAGGAGCGCGTTCAGCCCAAGCAGGATGAAGAAAGGAACGAGAAGGCCGATCGAGAGCTGCGAGAAATCCGCCCGCGTGGAATTGACAACGAGGCTGGAGTATGCGGGCCACAGGTTGACCCAGGATGCCATCAACAGACCGAGGAGGAGAGAACGTTTCGTCATGAGCCACTTCCACGGATGATTCTATCTACCCGTCTCATACGTAGGTGACAATGAGCTCGATCCACGGTGTCCTCTCACCGATGAAAGGACTCAGTTCAGGAGGGCCTCTTCGAACGGGAACTGCGACAGGACCTCTGTGCCCTCCTCGGTGATCAGAACCTGTTCTTCCAGCTTGACCCCTTCTTGGCCCCCTTCCTCACCCGTAAAACTCTCGACACAGATGGTCATTCCCGGCATCAGGACCCCATCGTAGCCGGCCGACGGGAAATCCTCGTGGTGGTAGAGGTAGGGATACTCACCCGTCATCCCGACGCCGTGCGAGGACACGAAGTAACGGTTCGCCAGGTACTTCGGTGGAATCTCCCACGCCTTTTCCGCGTACTCGCGAAAGGTCATCCCGGCGTGAAGGATGCCCACGTTATGCTGGACCTGTTCGTGAGCGGTTTTGTAAAGGGTACGTTGTGTTTCAGTCGGCAGGTCGGGGCCAGCGTGAAAGGTTCGGGAGAAATCGGAGTAGTATCCGTGACAGCCGACGACGTCGGTGTCCAGGGCGATGAGCTCATTCTCCAGAATGACCTTGTTGGCCGCCTCGCGAAACCAGGGATTGGTGCGCTCCCCCGAACTGATCAGTCGAGTCTCACAGTAGTCGCCGTTCTGTGCGATCACCGACTGATGGAGGACGGACCACAACTCGTTCTCCGTCATCCCGGGACGGATCGCGTCTCTCAGTCGTCCGACGGCCACCTCGGTTGCTCGCAGCGAGGCGCGCACGCACTTCATTTCTTCATCGGACTTGACGCTGCGGGCGATTTCGACGGGCTCCTGTGCGTCGACAATCCGCGGACAGAATTCGGCCATCGCGATCGAGGCACCGGCGTTCATTCGTTCCATTCCGACGACGGCGTCCTGCCCGACAGCGTGCCGGATGGTGTCCCACATCTCCGTGGCCCAGGTCCGTTCACGTGATGCAACACCGTCGCCAGCCGCCGCGAACGAGGCGGTCAAAGCGGGCCGAACTTCGTTGATCGTTTCGTAGCCCTCGGCAAGATGATGGCAGCCAGCGAATTCGTAGAGAATCGTACGATCGGGGGTGACCAACAGATACCGGGTGGGGGAATTTCGCGCCGAAAAGACCTGCATATTCCGGGTGCCGGTCGTGTATCGGATATTGACCGGACAGGAGAGGATGAGCGCGTCGATGGCGCGCTTTTCCATTTCTTCGCGCACACGTTGCAAACGATAGAGCCTGACCGCCTTGAGATCGATCCCCTCACTCTCGGGGGCCCGGTCCAGCAGGACGAGGTTGCTCAGGTCGGTTCGGTCTGCGTGCCAGTCGAGTTCGGTCATAGAACCTTCTACGGCAGTGGGAGGTAGGTACGGCCGCGGTCACGCGGGGGACGGGCGTTTCGCATTCGGATGAAGCTGAAGTTCAGGGACGAATGGTAGATGGTCTCTCTAAAATCCCAGAGTTCGTCGAGGATGAGGAGTTCCACATTGAATTCAGATAGGCGCCTGATCGGCTCTTCGATCGGGTCGACGAACAACGGTATCTCGGTCTGTTCGGACAAGTAAACCCCCTCCCCTTCCACGAGATCGTAGAAGTTGTCGGGGGCGAAGGCGTAGCGGTAGATCGTCGTGGTCAGACATCGCTCGAACCAGCCCGCCTCGATCCCGTAAATAATCTTTCCGCGCTCTCCGCCAAGGTGCTGGTCGTTTTCTCGTCCGCCCAGCCCGTGACGCGGGGGCAGTCCTTGGGCACGAGGTACTTGTAGCTGCGTGTCCGATCGATCGTCCAGACGACTTTCGTTGCCGGGGGTGGCCCGGATGGGGCGGGTCTGGGGTCGAAAGAGACGATGTTCTCTTCTTCAGAGAAGTGATACAGCTCCACGTGTATACTCCGGCCAAGGTCGAGCGTAGGATCATCACGGCCTATCCCGGATGCAGGTCTATCGCGAGGTCCCTGAAGTTTCTCACCCGGTGAAAGGTTGCGTAATCTGCATCGTGGCGATTCGGTGCTTCGATACTTGTTCGAGAAATCACAACGAGATCCTCACCATCCAAGACGTGCTTTGGATACATAAAGGATTGTGAGAGCCCGGACGCCCGAGCGACACATCCGGCGGGGAACCAGTTCAGACCGTCGATGCCGTAGTAAAGCATCAGGAATCGCCGGTCGTTACCACCGAGAAACCGTCCGCCGCCTTCGCCCATCCATCCCATCGCATCCTGACCGTCCGCCGCCAGGTTGAGTGTTGCCCAGAACAGTCGGGAAACCTCATCCCAGACGATGTCGAATTTAAGCTGTCCACCGGGCATCGGGTGATATTGCGTGAATTCCAGGTCGATGTCACGGCCGTCATCCTGGACGTCCAGTACGGCACACAGTCCGGTTGTCGACTGGCGCTTCGGTTTGACGGTAGCCACTACACGCAGTCGGCCTGCTACATTGAGAACGTTGGGCTCCAGGTAGCGACTCGGTTGATCCGCAAAGGCCGGGTTGATGAGCTGATCGGGCACGCCCTGGTAGGGAACGGAGTTCGACTTTCGCCAGGCCGCTGGATCCATCGGATCTATCGACAGATCGCCGACGATGACGCACGGCCCCCTTTCGTTTTCTCCCAGGCTGAGATCGTCCGTGGCCCAATAGATACGGCCTTCGCTTTGGACCATACTGGTGTGACAGTTCCAGTAGTGACCCCGAAAGAGCGTAGACGGGTCACTCCACGATGCACCATCGTCCCCACTCCTTAGCAGGAGCAGGTCGTCGTTGCGATAGCGTCGGCCACCCTTGTTGGCGAACAGGTAGACCGCCCCGTCGTGCACCCAGGGCGTCGCTGTGTAGTAGGGTAGGCTGGCGACAACATCCCACGTGGAACCCCCATCTAGGCTTCGGACGATGTGGACGCGACTGTTGAGCGCGCGCTCCTCGCTGAGGCGTTCCGGGTCGAAGCAGGAGACGCGTGGAGTGACAGGTACGACGGCCAGCCATTCCTCAGGTCGTAGACGGACGAGCCCACACCCGTCTATGAAAAAATCTTCCTTCGTGTTGTGGAAGACGACGGTGAAATCCTGGGCAAGAGGTCCGCGACTGGTCATCGTTTTCTCCTACGGTCACCTTCCCCATCCGTACGGGCGTGTTCTCGGCGGGAGCCTGCCCCGAGCAACGGACCCCGTCGATTCTCTTTGGGGGTGTGGGCGAAGGAACTTCGGCCTCAATCTTTCCACCTGGCCAGATCTTATTCAGACAAATTCAGGTCGCTATAGACACCAGTCACACTGAGCACCTCGACTTCGCTCGGCACAGGCTCCGTCGAAGTGTAGATCTTCGGCGACTTGGCTGCCCTTCGACTCCGCTCAGGGTGACCAGGTCGTTATAGCCCCGAAGGGCTTTCGCCGGTGCTGGTTACAGTTGGTGAATACCAAGTTCCTTAGAAACGGAGTCGAAGGGCTCTCGCCGCGAGGATCGATGCTGAAAGAGACCGCGAGACCTTTGCTACAGGTCACTAACATCGAAGTTTCAGCCCTTCCTGGGTCATCCATCGTTTCAGGATGCGTTTAGATCTCTTGAGGAGCCTGAGGTAGGCCGCGTTCAGCGTCTGCTGTTTAGCACTTCTGGCCTTGCCGACGGGCGCGATGTTGAAACGTCCCCTGACTTGTGTGACGGCTTTGCCCTTCACGTCGACGGCGACGGTCATCACGGAATGCCGTTCCTTGTTTTCGTCGATGACGTTGAGCGACCAGATGGACGCTTTGCCGCTGCGACAGTTCTTCGCGTAGGGCGCTGCGCAGTGCTTCATTTGACGACCCTCAGTGATCAGCTCTCGACTGCTCGTCAGCTCCTGCACGTTCCAAGTAAGGACCTCCCCGGTCTGTGGGACCTCCTCCTGGATTCGGAGGGGGCGGATCCAGGACCGATCCCATACAACAGGGTCCTTGCGTCCCTGGCCCAGATCTTCCTCGGCTGCGATTTCCAGGCCGACGTCGTCGTGCCATTCCTCCATCTGCTCGAGCAGCTTTTCGACACTCCGTCCCTTGACCGAGAAGTTCGGCTGGCGAGGGCCTACGCGCCGTGTCTGTCCGCCGGGCAGTACGATCTCACGAGGGATGTACTTCGTGTTGTGGATGAAATCGATAATGGGATCGACCAGGGACGGGTCTATCATCGGGTTATTCACGGAGAACGTGATGACCGTTTCCCAGAAATCCTCGTGCTCGAAGGTCGCTCCGAGTCGAGAACTCATCACGGCTCGTGCGAGGGACTCACTGCCGCCCTGGCCGACGACTTGGCCCCAGCGAAGGGCGCGTTCGATCGGCAATCCGTCCGGGGCGTGAGAAAAGCAGTGCGCCATCATTTTGGTCAGCCGGACGGGGGTGTCGGCGGTTCGAATGTTCTGACCGTCCCCGATGTGGCGGAACCAACCCTGCTGTTGACGGGCCTGGGTCGCGTTGTGGTGAAAGCACGCGGCGTCCATCAGGAAGGGGACATCGTAGGTTGCGAGCAGGTGGCGGGCGAGCATCCCGATGCCTTCCACGAAGGTGTTCCCTGATGTCGGTCCGAAGAAGGGGATCACAGGTTCAAGACCGAACAGGTTCCCGTGGCGTTCGACCTGGAGAAGGAGGTCGTGAAGAGCCGATCGCCTCATCGGGTAGCCCTCAGACCTGAACAGCACGCGGATGATGTCCAGATACTCCGTGCCCATCGGCTCGTCAGCGAGCTCGCCTCGGTAGATCGCTGTGATTGTATTCTGTGGATGGCGGGTCCCTCGTCGTTTCCGAGTGAGGGCGGACCCTGCCTTCAGCCTGTCCGCCAGCGCAAGTTCCTTTTTCCGCTGAGTGGGGCTCTTGTGCTACTCCTTGCTGAGTCCGTTGTGAATACACCAATCGCGATAATGATCCTCGCTCGCAAGGCCGAGGTCGCTCAAGTGCCGTTCGAGCCGTCGTGTTTTGACAGCGTGATCGTGAGAATGGGTTCGTTTGGGTCCGCGGGGCATCGCGGGTCTCCTCGTTTGACGGTTGTCAATATAACTTGGATATCGGAATACGATCTTCCGAAATCGTGCTGTCGAGGAGGTGCTCGGAGGGGCGTACATACAAGAAGCACCCTCAACTCGGTCAAGTTTCCGAGGCAGACCCCTGGGGGGCCACGCTGTCGGACGACGAGCGGGTGCTTCATCTGCCCGGTCTCACGGTGAGACAAGGCGTTGTAGAAAATGTCAGCTTGGGAGTGCTATGTGAAACCGATAATCATCATTGGTCTCTATCGTGATTCTTTTCAGACCGAAACTTCGATGTAGTCCGCTTCGGTCCTGGGTTCTGGAGCCGGCAGTCCGTCCTTTTCCAGCCCTTCGATATGGAATCCGATGGCTTCCTGAATGAGCCTCTTCGCTTCTTCCCGCGTTTCACCCGCTGCCACACAACCAGGCAGGTCGGGAACGTAGGCGCCGTAAGAAGACTCACCCTTCTCGATGATGTAGACGTATTTCATTCTGTTTCAAGACCGGCCTGTTTCAGGATACTTTTCAATGTTCCAGTGGGAAGATCCACGCCGGTGTTTCCCGCGATCGTTACGGTGCCAGGCTTGATCGGGTGCTTGAGCTGGCGATGACTGCCCCGGACTTTGACGACCATCCAGCCGTCATCGTTCGACACCCTCAGTACTTCCCGAACCTTCATCACGTCCCCTCACAACCCGTCTTCCAGTGTAAAACATAGTCACCCCCTTCGACCTCATTAAGGCAGAAGGCTACCTGGTTGACCCCGAGGGGCATGAGAGTCTCATCAACTCCCGGACCTTGCGATCTTGGGCGACCTGGAATCCGAGTCGCTCATAAAGTCGCTTTGCGTCGGGATTGTCCTTGCCGACCTCGAGCGTGACAGGGAGATCGGCCGTTTCGGCTTCCTCGATCACGATGCCCAGAACTTTCGACCCGATCCCCTTCCCCTGGTAGGACGGATGAATCTGGATGCCCGCGACGTGAATTTCGTCTCCGGGTAGAATTACGCGCAGCCGTCCGATGCGCTCACCGTCCAGGACGATCACACTGGTGATGCTGTGTTCGACCTTGCCGGCGACCTCCCGCTCGGCAGCGGCGCGCAGGTTAGCGAGCCAGGCGGCTTCGTCCCAGTCGGGGTCCTCGGAGAGGCGGTCCCGGTCGGCATCCAGAATCACATTCGCCAGAAATTCGGCTTCTTCGGGCTCGGCCGGTTTGATACGGAGGCTGTCGAGGTTCACCTCTTTGCCCTCCTCTCAGCGATCATCCTAAATCACTCCATATTTCAAGACCGATGGATTCCACTCACGGTTGGCTCGTCGAGCGTCTCACCTGAGCACGATACTCTGACGGCATATCGACATACTTTGGGAGCCCATCGTTCACGTCGAGAACGCGCTCGTCGCAGTGAATGTGAAAGTCTGCCTCGTGGACGTAGCCGGACGCCACAAGGACCGCCGCGTAGACGACAGTCCGACCGCCGCGAATCCGGTTGAGTAGTCCCGACCCGCAATTCGAGCACCAGTGACGACGGCTTCGTCCGTGTGGGTTTTGCTGAGAGCCGACTCGCCCTTCACGATTCGGACGTTTTCATCGAGCCAGACGGTATACGCGTTGACGGGTGCCGCGTGCCAGGTTCGGCAGTTTTCGCAGTGACAGTACCCGGCCGCGTTCGGTGGACCTGTAACCTCGATCTCGACTTGACCGCAAAGGCAGGTCCCTGTGAAGACAGCAGGTTGATCTGGAATATGTCCTCCCTGGTCGATTCGGTGATGTAGCAGTATCTGGTGCTATTTTCTCAATTGTAAAGCAGAGGAATGAACTTACTTTTCTGACCAACGATCGAGGCCTTACTGAACCGACGGAACCACAATGAACGCTCGAAAACATCCCTGCTCCCGCGACATTTCACAGGACATTGAATACGGCGATGCTGTGGTTTTCGAGGATCCCGATTTCACGAATGGCTCACCGACGCTGAGCGAAGCCGAGGCGGCCCATTTTAAGGAGCACGGCTACGTCGTCAAGCGGGGGTTGCTCGACGAACCCGAGACCTTCGAGCGGATCGTCGACTACGTCTGGGAGAACGTCCCTCGAGGGATCTGCCAGCGCGACGATTCCGAGACGTGGTTCGCAGTACTGGATGAGGGTTGGACCGAGGAAGACGAAGAAGCACTCGGGCCGATCAAGAACGGCGGATGGAGAATGCGGTCGCGCGGGGGGATCGGGACCGAACCGTTTCTCGTCGACAAGATCGGGAATCATCCCCGGATGCTGGAGACCGTGTCTCGATTCACAGGTTCGCCAGTGAAACGGTTGAGTCGGGTACGTGGCGTCTATAGCAAGTTTCCGCACCGACCCGGTACCGCGGGCAGGCTGGCTCCGCACGCGGACCACATCGGGTCACAGCTGACTGCGATGGTGCTTGTGGACGAAGTGCCCGCACGATGCGGCGGCTTCACGATCTGGCCGGGCTCGCATCGTCTCCTGCACCCGCACTGGGATACGGTATTCGGGACAGACATCGGGCCGGATCGCGAGGATGGATACTGGGAAGCCCGGGACTCTGCATTGAGAGAGATCGCCCCTCTGGAATTCCCGGGTCACGCGGGAGACGTCGTTTTCTGGCATCCACGACTGATCCACTCAACGGGCGTCAATCACTCTGCGGAACTCGGCCGACCCATCCTGCGTCTGGTCGTACCCTGCGACTATCAGCGGGACGGCAGGACCTGGTTCGACGACGACGAGTTCGGGCCCGGGGCTGAAAAGCAGTGGTGGATCGACGCTCGCAACTTCCGTGAAGACGAACCGGCCACCGCCGACAATATGTGGGATGCGTGGGCCTTCGAGACGGATTGAGAGGCTGATGACAGGTGAATGGAAGGGGCTTCTTCGTTATTTCACCCGGCTTTGTCCAGAGGGTCGACCTGTTGACGAACACGTCCCCCGGCGCCTCCATCGACGATGAGTTCAGCAGGACCGCCCTCGCAGGAAAATTCCACCACCGCTTCACTTCCCGTAGATAGATGATCGATCCTCTGGCCGGGCAGACTCTTGCCTTCTACGGACAGCCGTACTTCGACCGGGCGTATCCGATGGAGATCGCTCCCCCTCCGGGTGACATTCGTGGGCAGTTGTCCTCGGTTGGCGATTGAAACGGACAGGCCGTTGCCGTTTCTCTCGATACGTTCGACGCGAACGTGCGGATGGCGTTCTGCAAGCTCGAGCGTGAAGTGATGGCAGCCTTCCAGGGTTGGCTCGAGTGCGGAAACGAGCGGATTGTCCCACGCC